>Ga0307425_1000962_pt1 | contig 17811 bp, 15 predicted proteins | sample SalMarWE160330MG_FD_202152 | JGI IMG/M metagenome (GOLD analysis project Ga0307425, IMG submission 202152) | Salt marsh sediment microbial communities from the Plum Island Ecosystem LTER, Massachusetts, United States - WE1603-30 | ecosystem: Environmental > Aquatic > Marine > Intertidal zone >...
CGTGGGACGAGCACGTCGGGTTCAGGCGAATGACCGTCACGGGCGCCCGTACTACTCGGCGATTCCCCGTGGTGTGATCCACATGCCGGCCACCGCGAGCGCGCCATCGAGCACAAGCGCGAGCGCCGATACCGCCACAGCGCCCGTCAAGACGTAGCCCGTGTTCTGCGTCGAGATGCCGGTGAAGATCGGCAGGCCCAACCCGCCTGCGCCGGCGGCCGCCGCCACCGTGGCAGTACCGACGCTGTAGATCACCGACGTGCGAACGCCGGCGACGATCACGTCGACAGCCAGGGGGAGTTCGACCGCAAAGAGGATGCGCCAGCGGGTCATGCCCATGCCGCGTGCCGCGTCGACGATCACCGTCGGCACCGCGTCCAATCCGGCAATCGTGCTGCTTACAACGGGGAGCAGCCCGTAGAGAAACAGCGCAGCTACCGACGGCTTGAGCCCCAGACCGAGGATCGGGAACATCAGCGCAAGCACGGCGATCGGCGGGAACACCTGCCCGAAATCCACCGACGCCGAGACGATGTCCCGGAAGTCGCGACCGCTCTCGCGAGTGACCCACACGCCAAGAGGCAAACCAACCGCGACGGTGAGCCCGACCGCAATGAAGACGATCTCGAGATGCTGCAGCACAAGATCAGACAGCGGCGTCTGAAATACCGGATCTGGTTGCGTGCCGAAGACGGCCACGAGGGCATGGGCGACTGCGGCTGGACTCGCAACGACGACGGCAAACGCCGCGACTCCCACCGCCAAACCGATAGTCGCAATGGTGCGCCTGCGCGCGCGAGGTAGCGGCTGAACGGCGCGGACTGTCTCGGAAGCCTGCGTCACGGACGTGCTCCCTGGCCGGCGACATCGGCGCCAGGCGTCGACGCGACATCGGTGCCAGCCGTCGACGCGACATCCGCAATGTGAGCGTCGCCGCCCTCCATCGTGTGCTCGACATCGGCCAGCGACACATCGCCCAGCAGCACGCCCACATGATCGGTGACCGGCACCGTGCGAAAGCCCAACGCGAGCATGCGCGCGAGCGCCTCTTTGAGCGACGTCTCGGGCAGCACTGCGGCTTCGCGCCAATCCACGTCGGTGGCCGCGTGCTCAAGCGGCGTTCCCCGGTCGAGCACTCGGCAGTCAATCCAGCCGACGAGCGTGTGGTCCTCACGCGTCAGGTACACGAAGCGCTCCTGACTGCACGCGGCGGCTTCGATGGCCGCCCGATCGCCAAGAAGCGCGACCGGCACCTTGTGCCGCATCACCGAATCCACGCGCACGCGCCCGAGCCTCTTGAGCGCCGCGTCGGCACCCACGAAGTCGTGCACGAACTTGTTCGCGGGGTGGTCGAGCAGCTCCTCCGGAGTGTCGAATTGCTGCAGACGGCCGTCGCGCATGAGCGCGATCTTGTCGGCAAGGCGGATGGCCTCATCGACGTCGTGCGTCACGAAAATGACGGTCTTCTTCAACTCCCGCTGGATCTTCACGAACTCGGTCTGTAGCCGGTCGCGGTTGAGCGGGTCAACGGCGCCGAACGGCTCGTCCATCAGCAGCACTGGCGGATCGGCCGCCAGAGCGCGCGCCACACCCACACGCTGCGCCTCGCCACCGGAAAGCTGGCGCGGATACTTGCCGGCGTACTGCGCGGCGTCCAGACCGACCAGCTCCAGCAACTCGGCAGTTCGCGAAGCGATACGCGCGGCCTTCCAGCCGAGGAGCTTGGGCACGGTCGCAATGTTCTCGGCGACGGTGAGGTGCGGAAAGAGGCCGACGGACTGGATCGCATAGCCGATGTGGCGCCGCAGCTCCTCGGGACGCAGAGACGTGACGTCAGTGCCATCGACTGAGATGCGTCCGCTTGTGGGCTCGATGAGACGGTTGATCATGCGCAGCGTCGTGGTCTTGCCGCATCCCGACGGCCCGATCAACACTGCGACCTCTCCCGCCGGCACCTCGAAGGTCAGGTCGTCGACGGCGAGACGATCGCCATATCGCTTGGTGACGTGCTCGAGCGAGATCACGCGACGTTGCCTCCCTTGGCGCCGTGCACTTTCACGCCGCTCCATCCGTGCACTCCCGGTCGCGTCATGCCGCCCTGCCTCCTCTGATACCAGGCGACACGAGCGCAGCCTCAAGCGCGCGCATCGACTGATCGGCAATGATAGCGAGCACGACCATAGGCAGAGCGCCGAGCAGAACCTGGTCGTCGGCCTGCGATCCGAAGCCGAGAAAGACCAGCGTGCCGAGATTGCGCGCGCCAACAATCGCCATGACCGCCGCGATACCGATCGTCAGCACGAGCGCAGAGCGCAGACCCTCAAATATCAGCGGCAACGCTAACGGCATCTCAACCTGCCATAGAAGTCGCGTGCGGCTCATGCCCATCCCCAGCCCGGCGTCGACAATGGCCGGATCGACTGCGGCGATACCGAGGTAGGTGTTGCGCACAATCGGGAGGAGCGCGTACAGCGTCAACGCGATGAGCGCTGGAAGCGTGCCGATGCTTGGCAGGTTGAGCATTGTCAGCGGAACCATGAGCAGGCCGAACAAGGCCAGCGACGGCACTGTCTGCACGACGCTCACCACGGGAATCGCCGCGGAACGTATGGCCTTGTTGCGCGCAGCCGCGATACCGAGCGGCACGCCGATGAGTGCGCCGATCCCCATGCCGGCCGCCGACTGCGCGATATGCCCGCCCACCAGCATCCAGAACGCGTCCTGATTGCGATACTCAATAGCAAGCGAGAGATTCGACAGGCCCCCGGAAGTACCGGCGAGCACCGCGAACGCGCACGCTGCCGCAGCCGCCAGCCACTTCGCGCGACGCCTCGGCACTTTCCGCGCACCCTGGAACCACACGATGCTCACACCCGCCAACGCAACCCACGCCCCAGAGCCCACCGATACCCGAGCGGCAGTATCTCCGGAGGGCATCAAACGCAGCGCAGCTCCGCCAACCGCAAACAGCAGCGCACCGAAGGACACGACCGCCGTCGGCAGCACGAGCGAAGCGCGCCAACCGGCAGGCGCAAACGCGGCAAGTGCGCCGAGCGCAAGCAAACCCACGAGGAGGCCGCCCATGGCCACGCCCGCCGCCGAGAACAGCCCCATCGGGGCGCCATCGACGATGCGATTGGCCCGGAAGGTCACAAATGGCAGCAGCAGCAAGCCCGCGAGGCCGATGAGCGAGCCAGCCAGCGCAACCCGATCAAACGCCCTATCAGGCATGATGTCTCGGCTGTCTGTGAGGGAGGCTACCGTCAGCGCCCTGCGCTACTTGATGAACCCGGAGGATTTCAACCAGTCCGCAGCGACGACCTTGGGATCTCTGCCATCGACCGAGACCTGCTTGTTGAGCGACTGCAGCGTAGCCAGATCGAGACGCACGAACACCGGGCTCAGCCACACTTTGATGTCGGGGTACTTGTTGATCACCGCAGTCCTGAAGATCGGTGCTGGCTGGTAGAACGGCTGCGCGCCCTTCGGGTCAGTCAGGACCACCAGACCAAGCGCACTCAGCGTACCGTCGGTGCCATACGCCATAGTCGCGTTCACGCCGTCGGTACCCTGGGCGGCGGTCTTCTCCGGGAGCGCTGTGTCGCCGGTTCCCACTTGCACCTCCTGAGAAGGTTTGAGCGCAAAGCCGTACGCCTTCTCGAAAGCGGGGAATGCAACATCGCTCGTGAAGAACTCCTGCGAACCGGCGATCTTGAACTTGCCGCCGCCGTTGATGTACTTCGCGAGATCTTCAAGCGACACCAGCTTGTTCGCTTTGGCAAACGCCTGCGGGACGGCCACGGCCCACGTATTGTTCGCCGGTGCCTCGTAGAGCCACGTGATGCCGATCGCCGCGTCTTCAGCCTTCGCCTTCTCGTAGGTGAGCGTTGCGCTCTGCAGAACGGACGGGGATACCCTGATGTTGTTGTGGAAGACCAGAAGCGCGTTCGCCGTGTACTCCGGATAGGCATCGATCTGCTTGCTGAGGAGCGCCTGGCGCACCACCTTCGTTGCACCCGTGCGCGTCTTGTCCACGACCGTGAAGCCGTGAGCCTGCAGTACCTGCATCATGATCTGGGCAAGCAGCACACCCTCGCCGTCGAGCTTTGACCCAATGACAATCGGACCCTTCTTGACGTTCTTGGCCGAGGTGGATCCGGAGCTGGAACCAGACGTCGATCCGCAGGCGGACAGCAGCAGCGCGGCAACAACAAGCACCGCGACCAACGCTGTCACGCTTCTCCAGTACTTGCGCATAGCATCCTCCCGCATTGGTCATTTGATGAGGCGACAGCGGTCAAACGCCGAGAATCGGCATGTAGGCCGTGTTCCCACCCGACCTGCGCTGGTAATCCTACCCAACATGTGGACGAATGGTGCCACGCACGAGAGAGTGGCGCGGGGCCGCGACGCGTCCTATCCTTGGGAGGTTGTCCCCCCGTCTCGACAGGAGCCCTTCCGTGACCGCTTTCAACCTTGCAGATCCCTCTCTGGCTTCAATCGCCGAGAAGGTGCTCGCTGGGACCCGTCTCTCACGCGAGGACGGCGCCGCGCTGTACGCAAGCCACGATCTGCTCGGCATCGGCCAGATGGCCGATTTCGCGCGCAACCGGATGAATGGGGATCGCGTCTACTTCATGGTCAATCGGCACATCAATCCCACGAACATCTGCCGCAACCGCTGCAAGTTCTGCGCATTCGCCCGCACCAAGGGTGAAGAAGGCGCCTACGAGATGACGCTCGATGAGATCGCGAAGGCAGCCCAAGAGGGAGCCGACGACGGCGCGTACGAGATCCATATCGTGAGCGGGCTGCATCCTGACTGGGCCTACGAGTTCTACATCGACATGGTTGCGCGCACGCGAGCGGCCGTCCCCGACAGCGTGATCGTGCAAGCGTTCACCGCCGTCGAGATCGAGCACATCGCGCGCATCGGCGGCAAGAGCACCCGAGAGACGCTCGCCGATCTGAAGGCCGCTGGTCTTGACGCGCTTCCCGGCGGCGGAGCCGAGATCTTCTCGGATCGCACGCGCACGGCCGCGTGGGAGAAGAAGACGAAATCCGACGTGTGGCTGCGCATCCACGGCGAGGCGCACGAAATGGGAATCGCCACCAACTGTACGATGCTCTACGGTCACATCGAAACCGCCGAGGAACGTATCGATCACCTCATCCGCTTGCGCGAGCAGCAGGACAAGAGCGGGGGCTTCTTGGCCTTCATCCCGCTCGCATTCCATCCCGCCAACACCGAGCTTGCGGACCTGCCGGCGACAACCGGCTTCGACGACCTGAAGACGCTCGCGATTTCGCGCCTCATGCTCGACAACATCCCGCACATCAAAGCGTTCTGGATCATGCTCGGCTTGAAGGTCGCCCAGATCTCGACCGCGTTTGGCGTCGACGACTTGGACGGCACCGTAGTCGAGGAGCGCATTACACACATGGCTGGTGCAACGACGCCCGAGGCGCTCTCCAAGCAGGACCTGGTCGGCATGATCGAGGAGACGGGGCACGTGGCGGTCGAACGCGATACGCTCTATCGGGTCGTGCGGATGTACGGCGAAGAAGCGACCGCTCCTGCCTGGAACGCCGGGCCGATCGGCGCTCCGCCGTCAGCTGGCGTGGCGCGCGGCACGGTCGCAGCAGAGCACTGATGCCGGTTCGCTGATGCCCTCTGTGGCTCACCGCGACCTGTGTCGCTCGTGGGCCGACCATGGCCACTGCCAGCGTACGCGAGTTCGAGCGTGTTCCGGAGGTCGCCGTTGAGATGTGGTCGGACGCGGCGACTACCTGACGGCGGCATCGGACAATCCATCGCAGGCCCTCGCCGAAGCGGTCGCCTACTCGTGCACGAACGAACGCAGCCCCTCAACCGACGCGATCTCCGTGTGACCGCGAGCCACCTTCACCAGACCGGCGTTCTCCAGGTTCCGTAGATTCCTGGACACGACCTCTCGCGCGGTGCCGAGATGAGACGCAATCTCCTCGTGGCTCATCGGCAGGCGCAAGTCCGAGTCGCTCTTCTTGAGCAGGAAGTTGGCGATTCGACGATCCATGGGCAGTGTCGTCACGTCTTCGAGCGTCGACATGAGGTCGAAGATGCGTGCCGAGAGCACGTCGAACGTGAACTGCTGAACGCTCTTCTCGGTCTCGTGAAGCCTGCGATACACCGGTGAGGGGATCACGGCGAATTTCGCGCCTTTGCGCCCGCTTTCCACCCACGCCGGATACAGGATGTTAGAGAACACGCAGTTCATCGCAAGGATGCAGGACTCACCGGGCTCGATCCAATACAGCGTGCTCTCTCGGCCGTTCGCGTTCATCGAGTAGACCCGCAGCGCACCCTCGTAGACCAGATAGACCCCACCGACCGTGTCGCCCTTCTGGATCAGGAGCTTCCTGCCCTCGACCGAGAAGGAGAGCAGGTCGTGATCCACCGCCGATTTCGCTGCGGGCGACAGTTCCTGGGCGAATCGGAAGCGTGACAGCATCAGGTCTCTCCGAGAGCCGGTCATCATCCGCGTCGTCATCAGTCTACCCTTCACTCGAGTCCACCCGGCCTCCGCACCGCCGGGGCCATCTCAGCGGTGCGGAGGCCGTGCGAGGGGGCTGCTGCTCGGACTACTCGTTGAGCAACAGATCGGTCGGAGCCACGCCGTTGACTTCGCTTATCGAGTCGTATGGCAGTCCGACTCGCGCGTGTGCTCTCCTGACCGCATCCTCAGAGGTGGCCATGTTGATGCAGAATGCGCGACCGTCCTTCATGTCGACGTACGTGCGGACGATGACGACACCCTCGGCCTGGCAGGCTGCCGCGTACTTCCCGTAGAACGCGTTGAGATCTGCCGCCGAGATGGACGCAGGCCACGTGCCGTCCCGCTTGTCGTGGGTGTCGATGTAGACATGCATGGCGGGCTTCGTACCGGTTGGCGGCTGCCAGTGGTTCGGACTGGCCGTATTTGCCCACGCATAGGCGGCTCCAGCGCTCAGAGCAACCGCGAGAATCGCAACAACCAGCACTACCTTCTTCTTCATTTCGAACTCCTCCCCGAGATGTATGGACTTCGCCTCTAGCGCTAGTGGCATGCGGTGAGGATCGCCGACTCCTCGGCAGGTGGTCTGTAACTCTAGTCACCGTGAATGCAGAATCTCGCATCACGTCGTCGCGCGTAGTCGGCGCGGCGAAGGCGACCTACCTGGTCTCACGTGCCCGCTCACGCCCCTGCTCACGTGCCCGCTCACGCCCCCGCTCGGGCGTCCCTCTTGCCGAGATCGCGTCGGACACAAGACGCACAGCGTCCGTGGCGATAGGATGTCGGACAACACGTAGCACACCTCGGAAAGGACGAAGACGCTGCCTCGCCCACGCCTCGGACACATCCAGTTTCTGAATTGCCTGCCTCTGTACTACGGGCTCGTGAAGAACGACGCACTGCTCGATGTCGATCTCGTCAAAGCGGATCCCGCCGATCTTGCGGTCACGCTGGTCGACGGCGACCTCGACATCGCGCCTATCCCATCGGTTGAATACGCGCGCCACGCTGACGAACTCGTCCTGTTGCCAGACATCGCCATCTCTTCCTTCGGCGAGGTGCAATCGATCCTGCTGCTCTCGAAAGTGCCCGCCGACAAGCTCGGCGACGGACTGGTGGCGCTCACGAATGCATCGCGCACGTCGCAGGTGCTCGCGCGCATCCTGCTCCAGAAGCGGTGGGGCGTGACACCGACCTATGCCGAAATGCCCTCCGACCTCGCGAGCATGCTGCGCGAAGCTGACGCCGCGTTGCTGATCGGCGACGACGCTTTGCGCGCGTACTGGGATACGCCCGCCCACCTCATGAGCTACGACCTCGGCCGCGAGTGGACAGACTGGACCGGCCTGCCCATGGTCTACGCCGTGTGGGCGGTTCGCCGAGAGTTCGCCGAGAAGGAGCCGACCGCCACCCAAGCGGTCGTCGACGCACTCGGCCAGTCGCTCACCTACTGCCGCGCGCATCTCGACGACATCAGCGAGTATGCGTCGCGGTGGGAGCCCTTCCCGGCCGAGCGGTTCCGCAGCTACTTCGACGCTCTGCAATTCCGTTTTGAGCCACAATACCGCGAGGGTCTGACACGCTACTTCGAGGAGGCGCGCTCGATCGGGCAGCTCGACGCCGTCCCGCGCCTCGACATCTTCGGGGAGGCATCGTGAGCGGACCCGCACGACCCCAAGACGCTGCGGCCGCGCTCGCCTTCTCGGCGGCAAACGGCGAGCTGCGCCTCACGCCCGAACAAGCGCTCACGCTGCTTCGCGATGGCGACCTGCTTGCGCTCGGCCAAGCGGCCAGCGTCATGCGCCGACGCCTCGTGCCCGACGACGACGTCACCTTCATCGTCGATCGCAACGTGAACTACACCAACGTTTGCGTCTCCGGCTGCAGCTTCTGCGCTTTCTACCGCGACGAATCCGACGCTGATGCCTACGTGCTTTCGCGTGAGGAACTCGCCGCCAAAGTCGCCGAGACGATCGCGCTGGACGGCACCGCAATCCTCCTGCAGGGTGGCATGCATCCGCAGCTCGAGATCGGCTGGTACGAAGGGATGTTGCGCGACATCAAGGCCGACAACCCGGGCATCCATGTGCACGGCTTCGGCCCGCCCGAGATCGTGCACATCTCGCGCCTCTCCAACATCAGTGTCGCCGAAACACTCGCGCGGCTGCGCGACGCCGGTCTCGACTCGCTTCCCGGCGGAGGCGCCGAGATCCTTGTGGACCGCGTGCGCGGACACGTGAGCCCTCGCAAGGCCACAAGCGACGAGTGGCTCGGCGTCATGCGCGAAGCGCACAGACTCGATATCTCGACGACCGCGACAATGATGTTCGGTGGGCTCGAAACGCTGGAAGAGCGCGTCGAGCACTTCGCGCGCATCCGAGAGGTGCAAGACGAGGCCGTCTCCACAGGGCATGTCGGCTTCCGCGCCTTCATCCCGTGGAGCTTCCAGCCCGGCAACACCGAACTCGCCGAGGACGAACTGGCGACGAGCGGCGTGCCGATGACCGCGGCCAGCGGCTGGGAGTACCTGCGCACGCTCGCGGTCGCCCGCCTCTTCCTCGACAGCGTGCGCAACATCCAGGCAAGTTGGGTCACCCAGGGCGGCAAGGTCGGGCAGGTCGCACTCGCATTCGGCGCCAACGACATGGGATCGACCATGATCGAGGAAAACGTCGTGGCCGCAGCCGGAACCAAGTTCATGCTCGCGCGCGACGAGCTGGTGCGTCTCATCCACGACGCAGGCTACGCGCCGGTGCAGCGAGACACGCTCTATCGCGAAGTACGGAGGTTCTAGGGATGGGAGATTCGTTCTTCGAGTCACTGTCGGCAGCGGTCGAGCGCTTCCTCACGGACTACGCGGGTGACGGGACCGCGTCGTCTCGCTCCATCGACATGCTGTTCGATGTCATGAACGCGCCCTCATCGGCCCTCGAAACCACGGGGGCCGTTGGCCTCGGCCGCATTCGCGAACACGACCCGGACTTCGATCTCGGCACGCTGCTGCGCCGCGTCGGCGAGATGTTCGCCGCCTACCACGAGGCCGCCGACAATGGCGACTTGCAGCTGGCTCGGCGCTTTGTCGCCGAGGAGTCGTGGTCGGCGCTCGACGAAGCCGCCGAGAACAAGGGCCGCAGGCACGGCGGTCCGCGCGCGTTTCACATCGACGCTATCCGCCCCATGACCGCGACTCACGAGGATGGACTCGACACGGTGCGCGTGCTCATCAACGCACACGAGACGCAGGGCGACGCCGACCCGATCTGCGAGTACTGGGAGCTCGTCCGAAGCCGCGGCACGCAAACGAAGGCGGGGCTCGACCTCACGCACTGCCCAAACTGTGGCGCGCCCATAGACGGGGACGACCCAACCCGCTGTGCGTATTGCGGCCAGCGCCTGGCAGACCCGGCGCTCGACTGGGTTGTGCGAAAGATCACCGAGCAGTAAGAAGCCCAACGGCGCACCCGCGCACCATCGAGTTGGTTGCACACCGACCACGCCAACTGCCGAGAACGACCGGCATCGCACGCGGCTGCCAGGATCAGTGTCCGCCTATTGGGGTTGCGCGGCCTCGTTGTCGTCCTTCGGTTGTCTCTTGCATCGGCTGCAGAAACCAAATACGCATGCAAGCACCATCAGACCAAAAGCCACATACCCAGAGCAGAAAATGAGCACGGTCCAGATGTTGGCCCTCATCGCCAATCCCTCTTTCCACTAGCAGTTCGGCTTCCACTAGCAGTCCCGATTGCCGACCGATGAAACCCAGCCCTATCTTCTAGTTTGATTGTACACCCCCCATCCCCGTCTCTGGCCCCCAACCGAGACGCCGGCTGGGGTGGACTGCCGGGACGGCCCCTCGGCCTGCCCCACACCCATTTCTCACCAGGGGGAGTTGAGTGTCCGGAGCCGACACGAGATGATGTCGCTCGAGGATCGCCACTGTCTGCGGTCCCCTGTCATGTACTCAACGCACTCGGCGATGGACCGGAAGGCGGGGCTCATGGGACTCATGGACGGCTTCAAGGGCGAGGTGCAACAGCAATTCATCGCTCGCCCGGATTCCAGCAAGGATCTCGTGCTCTACAAGTGGCCCGAGACCAACATCCGCATGATGTCGGTCGTCACGGTCCAGCCCGACGAGTGGGCGTACTTCATCAAGCAAGGTCAGGTCGTCGGCTACCTGCAAGGCGGTCAGCACAAGCTCGACGGCGCACAGATCCCGTTCCTCGGCGGGCTAATCGACAGCTTCACGGGCAGCAACGTGCTCATGGCCGAGCTGTACTTCATCTCCAGCCGAGAATTCGCCAACAACAAGTTCGGCGGATCGATGGGCGAGGTCGAGGACCCCGCCACCGGCGAGGTCGTTCGGTGCGGTGTCTATGGCGAGTTCATCTTCAAGGTTGTGGATCCCGCCAAACTGATCTTGAACCTCGTCGGCACGCAAACGATCAGCAGCAACGACTTCATCGTCGACGCGATCAAAGACCAGCTCACCAAGATCCTGCGAGCGACCGTCAACTCGAAGCTCAAGGCCGAGCAGTGGTCGCTCATCGACGTGACGTCAGGCACGTACACGCTCGACTTCGAGAAGGCGATCGTGGACACGGCCATCGGCTACCTCGAGCCGTTCGGCCTGCAGATCACGCGTATCGAGGACTTCCTCGTCAACATGGACGAGGAGGATCGCCAGCGCCTCCTGGAGCTCAAGGACCGGATGGCGAAGATGCGCCTTGCTGGCGACGCACGCTATATGGCTGCGGCGCAAACTGAGGCGATGTTCGGCGCTGCCGAGGGCATGGCGCAGGGCGGCGGCGGCGCGGACATGGCCGGACTGTTCGTCGGCGCGGGTCTCGGCCAGGCGGTTGGGGCCGGGATGCAAGCGGGCCAGGTGCAGCAGGCGGCGCAAGAAGCCGCGGCTGCCGAGAAGGCAGCCGCTCCGGCTGACGCGCCTGCGACCCCCGCAGCGGTCGCGGGTGCAGCACCCGCGACCATCGCGTGTCCGAAGTGCGGAACCGCCAACCCCGAGGGCTCGAAGTTCTGCTCGAACTGCGGAACTGCGCTCGGACCGAAGCAGTGCTCGAACTGCGGAGCCGAGCTGGCGCCTGACGCCAAGTTCTGTCCGCAGTGCGGCACGGCCCAGGGTTAGTCCGGGAGGAACCTGATGCACACGTTCATCCGACAACATCGGCGACTCGCCCTCGCGATGCTCGCACTTGCCCTTCTAGGGCTTCTCTTGGTTCCCGCAGCCGCGCTCGCGCGTGCCGGAGGCGGTCAGAGTTCGAACCCCGGCTTCAGCGGTGGCGGTTCTTCCGGTGGCGGTTCGAGCGGTGGCTCGATAGGAGGGTTCGCGGGCGGAGCGCTTGCTGGCTCGGCGGTCAGTGGCGGAGGTGGCAGCTTCTCCTCCGTGGTCGTGATTATCATTCTCATCGTCGCCTTTCTGATCGTCAGGGGATACCTCCGCAAGAGCGGCGTGCTGAGCGGGCCACAAACCGGGACGCCGACACCCGCACCGGGGCCGACCACATTCGACCAGCTCAAGGCCGACGATCCCAACTTCTCCGAGCAGGCGTTTTACGGCCGAGTCAACGAGATGTTTCTCACGATCCAAGAAGCGTGGGAAGCTCGAAACCTGGAACCGGCACGACGCTTCTTGTCTGAGGCTCAGTTCCAAGTACTGGCCCAGGGCGTTGACGAGTACGTGAAGAACGGTCAGATCAACAAGCTCGACAGTCTGCACGTCGATCGCATGGAGCCCGTGTCGGTTACGCGCGAAGGAGATTCGGACTACGTCAGGGTGCTCATCACGGCCTCGGTGATCGACTACACCGTCGACGAGCGCACGGGCGAGATCGTCAACCCCTCGGTGCTCGGCGACGGCAAGACGGTCAAGACGTTTCAGGAGTACTGGACGCTTGTGCGCAAAGTCGGCGCGCAGAGCAAGTCAGACGCAACCATCAAGAAGTGCCCCAACTGCGGTGCACCAGTGACCGACGGCAACTACGTCAAGTGCGCGTACTGCGGCACGATGATGAACGACCCGGCGCTCGATTGGGTGCTGTTGCGCATCGAGCAGCCGTAGGCGTCAATCGAGACGAGCAGCGCTCGGGTGCATCATGCCGGAAGGCGAACAGACCCCGCCAACAGGGCGGGGTCTGTCTGTCCGGGGTCACTCGGCTCGCATGCCGCGTGAGCTCGGATCACCGTGCGGCTCGGCGGATGATCTACAGCCACCACGCGTTGCGGGTGATCCACGCCAATGCAACCGTGCGATCCATGAACGTCCCAACAGCGTCACCGTTTCGGTCGATCACGTTGGAGCGAAGTGAGATCTCGGCCTTGTACGCCTGAGACAGCTTCGCGTTGATCTTCGTGACCTCGGCATCGCTGAGCGACTTCGACCTGGCGTCCGCGTACAGGGTCTCAGCAGCCGCCTGAGCGGTGTCTCGCGCATGCACAATCTTGGCGATCTGGTCGGCGGCCCCGTACTGAAGCGTGCCCGAACCAATCGGAATCACCTGTGGTCTGGACGTAAGATGCATTCCTCCCGTGTACTCAGTGGGTACGTCCGTCACGTAGCACGGAGATGTCGTCTCGAGGAAGAGGTAGCCTGTATCGGGGTAGACCTTTCCCGGGCCGAGCACCCCAACCGCCATGTGCTTCTCGGGGTTGAAATCCAGCAGTGCCACGGCATAGCCTTCGTGCGAGAGCAGATCGGCGAGCAGCACAGACTTGTCGCCGCACAGTCCCTTGCCGTCGATCAACGTCTCCACTGGGAACCGCTGATTGCCAGTGCCCGCCTGATAGACCGCCCAATCGTACGGGATCGACTGAACGTACTTGGCAATGAGTTCGAGATACTGGTCCTGCCCCAAGTGAGAGCGCTTCTTGATTGCACGCAACTGTGAGCAGACGTCGTCGATAGTGACGCGCTGCGCGGGATCGTCGGCGAAATCGTGGTAGTAGGTGCTCGTCCACGTCTCGTCTGATTCGCCCGGGTACTGCACGAGTAGACGCGTCGACTTTTTGGCTCCCCAGTACACATCAGTAGCGACGTGAGCCGTGACACTGTACTTGACGCCGTCAAACGTGAAGTGCTGCGTCTTGGGACTGACCGCCTTGCCCTTGGTCGGGACAATGTGCGGATGCACTCCCGGCACTTTGACGGCTTTGGCAATGTGTCCGCCGATTGGGAGCACTGCGCGGGCCGACGTAGCGACCTCGCTGCCGAGCCGCTGAGCCGCGCGCGACATGGCCGCTTGGAGGTCTTGCGAACTCTGCAGGCCGGCCGCGCCGAAGAACCCAAGCCCCCACGCGGCAAACCCACCCACTATGAGAAGCACGATAAGTGCTAGCAGCAAGCCCCGCTCGTGAGACGGTTCGTGTTCGTCTTCTTCGTGCCATTTCATAGGCTGGCTGTCTCCCGCCGCGTCAACTGCGCTGTCACCCTGTGATCATCCATCTGCACTGACAATGCCACCGCAACTCCAAGAATCACCGACTGCACGATATCTCCAGCAAATCCACGTGCCGCCGCCAATACCGCCGGTGTCGCTGTTCAGGTAGTCTCTTGCCAAAGGAGGTCACTGCCATGCCCGAGGTCCCTGTTCCATCCGCTGAGTTCGGCGTCTGTGGCGGAAGCGGCTCCCTCAGTTTCGATTTCCCCCAAGCGCTCGCCGACGAACGCGTCGAGGTCCTCGGCACCAATCTGGTCTTCGAGACTCCATTTGGCGTTTCGCCGATGTTCACACACTTCCGAGTCACCGGTCCACACGGATCGCGCGAGGCCCTCGCCGTGAGAATGCATGGATGGCGGCGCGGCGTGAAGCGGGCCGACGCGTCTTTGCAGGTGTTCTGGGTGTTCGCGGAGGCAGGCGTGCGCAAAGTGGTTGCCGACGGCGGCGTCGGCTCACTCAACCACCTTCTCGACCCTCGTGATGTGGTCATCCCGAACGACTTCATCGACTTGACCATCAAGCAGGACATCTACGTCAAAGGCGATCACCTCCTCATCATGCGCGAACCGATCTGCCGTGACTTGGCCCAGCACCTGTATTCGGGCGCCAGCCAATCGTTCCCCCGCGTCTTCTCGCGCGGAACGTATCTCGTGACGGACGGGCCCCGATTCGAGTCCGTCGCCGAAGTCGACTACATGAAACGCCTCGGGTCTGACATCATCGGGCAGTCCCTGGCACCTGAGGTCTTCCTCGCACGCGACATTGGCGCCTGCTATGCAGGTATCTACATCGTGGTGAACTACGGTGAAGGTGTCGTTCGTGAATGGGAGCATGCCGAGATGAAGGCGATCTTCTTCGATGAATCCCATGCAATCGCGCGAATCGTTCTGGACACGATCGCAAACGCGTCTGTAGACCAGACCGCCTGCAACTGCATGTCGCATCGCAAGCCCAGTCTCCTCGGCATCCCTGACGAGCGACCAGGAAGCGACGCCTCACGGTGAGATCACGGCTCGTCTCCGCAACGTGGGTCCTGCCCGTCTCGCGCGAACCGTTGCGCGACGGTGCCGTGCTCGTGGATGACGGCCGCATCATCGCGCTCGGTAGCCGCGCCGAACTCGAAGCTATCGCGCGACCCGATGCCGAGCGCCGTCACTTCGACGGCGCCACGATCATGCCCGGCCTCGTCAACGCACACACCCACCTCTCGCTCACAGATCTGGCCGGCGCCATACCGCGGATGCCGTTCGCCGAGTGGCTTCACCGTGTCGTGGACAAGATGCGTTCCTGGGAACTCGGCGACTTCGCCGCTTCTGCCGAGCACGGCACGCAGCAGCTCCTCGACTGCGGCGTGACGGCGGTCGGCGACATCGTCTACGGCCCCGCCGAGATCAACATCGCCGCAGGAAATGGGCTGGCAGGCGTCTTCTACACCGAGGTCCTCGGCGTGTCGGCCGATGGCCTGGATGATGCGCTTGAGCGCGCGTACTTCCCCGCAAACCCGTCCGCACTCGGCGCCGCCCGTGTTGTGCTCGGCATCTCGCCGCACTCGCCCTACACCTCAGGTCCGGACCTTCTGACGGCCGTGTACGCGCGCGCCGAGGCACTCGGTATTCCCTTCGCGATTCATGCCGCTGAATCCCCCGCCGAGAGTGAACTCATAGCGTTGGGCACGGGCCCGCTCGCGCCAAGTGCACGGCGCGCCGCTCACGGCTTCGTCCCCACTGGCGGCACAGCCGTCGACTACCTCGCAGAACTCGGCATCCTCGGCGACGCGACGCTCGTGCATCTCGGCGAAGCCTCCACGGCTGACATCGAGCGAATGTCCGATGACAACGTACGCGGCGTGGTCACGTGCCCACGCTCGAACCACTACCTCGGCAATCGCATCGCCGACGTGCCCGCGCTTCTGCGGCGAGACATCCCGGTGGGCATTGGGACGGACTCGGCGGCAAGCAACGACGATCTCGACCTCATGGCCGACGTGCGCGTTCTTGCCGCCGAGCACCCCTCGCTGAGCGCCCAGACTCTCATCGACATCGTCACCCGCATGGGCGCGAGGGCCATCGGCTTGCAGGGTCGCTCAGGAACGCTTGAGCCTGGTGCACTCGGCGATCTTGCGATCTTTGACGTGGCCGAGGACGAGCCAGAACGCGGGATCCTCGAGCACGCGGGAGCGAGCTCACTGCTCGCGCTGCTGGTCGGAGGAGTCTGGCGGCGCTGAACGCCCCGGTCCTCAGTCAGCGCCCCTGACTCGGTTGCGTCCGGCCTCTTTGGCCTGGTGAAGCGCCCCATCGGCAGTAGCCATGAGATCGTCGATCTGCAGGCCGTCTTCCGGAAACACGGCAACTCCCACCGACAGCGTGATTGGCTCCAACAAGCGCTCGCCGTGACTGAGGGTCAGGTTCCCGATCTCGTTGCGGATCTCCTCTGCTTTCTCTAGCGCCTCATCTGCCGAAGCGCCGGGCAGCAGGACGACGAACTCATCGCCCCCGATGCGACACGCGGCGTCCTCACGGCGAATTGCGCCGACCATCACCGCCGCGCTGGCGCGCAGCACTTCATCACCAGCTGCGTGTCCGTGATCGTCGTTGTAGTTCTTGAGGCGATCGATGTCCATGAGGACAACGGCCAGGTTCTCGCCGTTGCGCGTAGCGCGATGATGCTCTCGGCGAAACGTCTCCTCGAAGAATCGCCGGTTGTACAGACCCGTGAGCGCGTCATGGACGGCCTGGTCTTCCAGCCGCTGACGAAGCCGCAGATTCCCCAGCACAAGCGCCGTCTGCTCGGCCACAGAAACCGCGTGCTGCTGCGCGATTTCTCCGTGCGTATCCTCTGGATCTTTCGACGTCACGCTCAGCAGGCCCAGAGACCGACCACCTACCGTCAGTGGTACGCACAGAGCGCTGTCCTCCTCCCCGAGGTGCAGGTGGTCCGCTTGCATTCTGCCACGATCGGTTTCGTACGCTCTGCCAAGACGCAACGCCCAGCAGGCCTCAATCGAGAACGTCTTCTCGAACGTGTCGGCGTCACCCCACTCGGCGACAACATCAAGCAGGTCGCCGTTCTCCTCGCGTGTTGCCAGGCAACCGCTCATGCCGGGAAAGAGCTCCCCGGCGATGGAGCCGAAGACCTCGTAGGCATCCATCTCGTTGCGGCAGCCCTGAAGCATCTGCCCGAGCCGGTTCAGTGCCGAGATTTGCGATGACACGCGCTCGATCACGCCGATCCGCGCTTCGAGCTGCGCGTTCGCCTCGGCAAGAGCGTCCTCGGCCTCTTTGTGGGCCGTCAGATCGCGGCCGATCCCGACAACCGCCACGATAGTGCCGTCCTGGTCGCGCACGGGCGCGAGCGAGGTCCCCTGCCACCGGGTGCCACTCGGGTAGTGCGCCGGATACTCGGCATAGACCATCTCGCCCGTTTCAAAGACTCTCTGCAGCCTCTGGGACTGCCGCTCACCCCATTCTGGCTGCCCCTGAAGAAGCTCATCGCGACGCTCGCCAATGAGTTCATATGGATGACTGCCAAACAGCCGGGCGCCAGCCTCGTTGACGTACTGCACCAGGTCATCACGGTCGATGACGAACACAAGATCGCCGACAGCCTCCACGAGCGCACGATATCGCCCTTCGCTCGCGCGCAACGTCTCTTCCGCGTGCCTACGCGCGGTGATGTCGCGGGCCACGCCGCACACTCCGGTGATCACCCCGTCCTCATCAGACAGCGGCACCAGCGAGACATGAAGCCACATCCGACCCGGAGGAAACACGGTCTCCACATCGCCGGCATAGGAGCGGCCAGTCTGAAGCACGGAGCGCAACCTGGCT
>Ga0307425_1000963_pt1 | contig 17808 bp, 15 predicted proteins | sample SalMarWE160330MG_FD_202152 | JGI IMG/M metagenome (GOLD analysis project Ga0307425, IMG submission 202152) | Salt marsh sediment microbial communities from the Plum Island Ecosystem LTER, Massachusetts, United States - WE1603-30 | ecosystem: Environmental > Aquatic > Marine > Intertidal zone >...
CGAGAATACCCTTTGTAATGCAACCGCCAGCGCAATTTCAGGTGTGCCTGTCACGTACTCATAGTTTTCAAAAACGGCAAAGCCAATGCCTGCCGCAAAACCATAAACGGCTCCGTCCACCGAATACGTAAATTGGGGACGCCCCACGAGATAAAGTAAGAATAAAGCCTTAAGGGTTTCCTCGATCGGAGGGGCAACAAAGCGAACCACCTGTTCCCAATCAGCCAGGCCCGCATTGACGATAGAGCTGTTCAAGAATACAGCCAGGGCGTAAGCGGCGCCGCCCCAGGCAAGGGACAATACGATGAAGCGAAAATGACCGGTTTGAAAAAAATCAAATTTGCGAATAATCGACAGAAACAACAATGGAATTGTGAAGGCAAGCAGCAAACCTAGTATCATACCCATGGCAAAATCTTACCTTATCTAGCCTCGGTGTGCAACTGAGGGGTTTCGAAGAACGGTTGTAAGGCGACGGCAGTGTAACTGCCGTCGCCTTACTGAGTCTGTCGGGTCGATTAGTAGCCGCGAGAAGCTGGTTCCTTGGAAGGAGACCATTCTGACCACTTGTCCGAAGCCGGATTGAAGGTGATGTTGCTGATCTCTCCACCCGTCCACGGGACGCTGAACAGGTCCAGGTTGCCGCTGCTGAGGGAGGTGAAGGAGATGTTGGTGCCGGCACAATCCCAGGTCGGAGCGCTGTCGGGACCGGCGAAATCGGTCAACTGATATTGCTTGCCGGTGGACAGGTCATAGGTGAACACATCCGTGCTCGTTTCAAGACCTACCTGGTAAGCCAGGCGGTCGCCATCAGGTGACCAGCTTACGTTGCCGGCATTCCCAAAGGCAGTCAGACGTTGCACGTTGCCGCCCTGCAGATCTGAGATGTACAGATCCCAGTTACCGCCCCAGTCAGCCAGGTAGGCCAGTTGCTCGCCGTTGGGCGACCAGCTGGGGAAGGCAATGTCGTAGGGGACGTCGGTGACGGTGTATTCGTTACCGGTGGCGACGTTCAGCAGATAGATATCCCATGTGCCGCTGCGGTTGCTCTGGAAGACGATCCAATCTTTATCCGGCGACCAGTAGGGGTTGACGTCATCGGAAGTGTCCGTGGTCAACTGGCGTTCGGTTCCGTCGATGTCGATGAGGTAGATATCCCAGTTACCGTTACGATCGCTTTGGAAGATCACGCTCTGGTTATCCGGTCCGAACATGGCGTTGATATTGTTGGCGGTGGTGTTCGTCAGGCGAGACTGCGCCAGGCCTTCGCTGTCAGAAAGGTAGAGCTCAACGTTGCCGTCGCGGTTGCTCTGGAAGACGATCCACTTGTCGTCCGGGGAGCGGCTGGGGCGTGAATCTGAGGCAGAACTGTTCGAGATGTTGACCACATTGCTGCCGTCAGCGGCTTCTACACCGTTCAGGCGGAAGATCTCCAGATCACCTAAGCGGAAGGAGTGGAAGACGATCCATGGAGGGCATAAGGGACCTGGCGGAGTTGCTCTCTCGACCTGTGTGATAGGGGGTTGGGGTGGGAGCGGAGGAGCGCAGGCCGGATCCGTTGCCGGGTCACAACCAGTGGGTGGTGCACAAGCTGGATTGGTTGCCGGATCACAGATCGGGGGTTGCGGCGCGCACGCCGGGTCCGTAGCGGGGTCACAGACCGGCGGAGGTGTATCTTTGCAAATAGGATCAACTTCTCCCTGGGCGGCACGGCAGTTGGCGTGCAGGCTGCCATTGATGGGGTTGCCGCGACCGTGGTCGCCCTGCCCGCATGGTAGAGCACCCTGAGCCAGACAAGGATCGGTGTCTGTACTGCCCTTGACATGGCGAACGCCACCATTCACATTGCCTCCCCCTTGAGTGCCGTTGGTACCAGTATTGCCCTGGTTGCCCTGGTTACTCTGGGTTCCTTGATTACCCTGGTTTCCCTGGTTACTCTGGTTACCCTGGTTTCCCTGGTTACTCTGGTTACTCTGGTTGCCCTGGTTACTCTGGTTTCCTTGATTACTCTGGTTGCCCTGGTTACTCTGGTTTCCTTGATTACCCTGGTTACCCTGGTTGCCCTGGTTTCCTTGATTACCCTGGTTACCCTGGTTGCCTTGATTTCCTTGATTTCCTTGATTACCCTGGTTGCCCTGGTTACCGCCTCCAGCGCCACCCTCGCCGCCTACAAAGGGCGCGCAAGCTGAGAGCACCAACGACATCATGATCGCTATCACGAAACCGATAAAGAGTATCCGTCGCCAATCAGGTTGATTCTGGGTTTTCATGTTCATTTCTTGTCTCCTTCTTGATCAAAATTAGACAGTTTCTCACGATAAATTGGATCTAATCGTACAGTGGACCTCCTTGTTTGAATTGGATATCCGGTAAACCGCTGCTTCTTATGGCCTGCGGCGCATCAGCCACACGGCCAGCAGAATCAGCGCGCCTATTGCAATCAGGATATAAAGGCTTGGATGTTGTCCGCTTGTTCCAGCCAGTTCATCACCCGTCGTATTCAAGAATGGCACCGCCATCACCAAAAGGATCGTAACCGCCGTCAGAGTGGCAATGAGGCTGAACCGTTGGCGACTTTGTTGTGAGGCCCATTTTTGTCTGGGTGCCCTGAAACTTGCCATCAGACCCTGCCAAATTGTGGATAGCTTCCTTTGCTCAAGTCGGTGCCATTCCTGGATGATATTGCGATGCATTCTTTGGATGGTGGCCCGGTCCGGTTCACCGCTATCAAAAGCGGTTTGCAGACGAAGTGCGGTTAATTGTAAGGTGTTCAAGTCCGGGTCAGGAACGGGGGAGGTGATTTCCCGGTCATGGGTATTGCCGCTCAGTAGTAGATCGGTGTATGCGGCTAATTGATCTGCAAGGATCTTTTCATTTTTCTCAGGGTTGGTCATCGTTCACATCCAGGGTGTTTCGAAGAGCTGACATCGCGCGTCGAAAGAGAGATTTGGTTGCCTCCGGATTTTGATTGAGCACGGATGCGATTTTGTTGAATTGCATGCCCTCCGCAAAGCGTAGCAGGATGACCTCACGGTATTGTTCGGGCAAGGTCAGCAACGCGCGTCGTAAAGCGATGCGTTCTTCCCACAAGCTGGCACTGTTTTGGTCGCCTCGCTGTTCCGCGTGAATGAGATCGATTTGCATGGTCTCCTTCTTACGCGACCGTTTTCGATAGTATTCGGCCACTTTGTGATTTGTTAATGTTCGGAGCCAGGTGCTAAACCGTGCTTCGCCGCGAAAAGAACCTAACGATCGCAGTGCGGCGACAAACACCTCTTGTGTGACATCTTCAACATCCGTATCTGCGACAACGTATCGCACCCGTTTGTGAACTGCCCTAACATACCGGGCGTACAATGTCTCAAACGCTTGCTGATCACCTTGCACGAATTCTTTGACCAACTGCTCATCGCTGATTTCGGAGTGAAACGTCATTTAACGCGCGTTCTATTAGTTAGTTGTCGTTTGGATGTATATTGGGTCGTCATTTGTGTCACGGGATTCCAAGTATATGTTACATCAATTATAAAGAAAATATGAGTATTTTTATCGAATTCCAGTTAACAAGAATGTAAGGTGCTTATTTCGGCTATAATTTCTCATCATGGAAAATGGACCTGCGCGCGCACGCTATGAAGAGTTGGTCAAAGAATTGCAACTGCATAATTATCGCTATCATGTGTTGGATGCGCCCATCATCAGTGATGCCGAGTACGATAGATTGCTCAACGAATTAAAGACCATCGAATCGGAACATCCGGACTGGACGGCACCTGATTCCCCGACCCAGCGCGCAGGAGCTGCGCCACTTGATAAATTCGAGAAAGTTCGCCATCCGGCCCCAATCCTGTCGCTGTCGAACGCCTTTGGCGCTGACGAAGCGCGCGCCTGGTACGAACGCATCAAGAAATTGGATCCGCGTGTAGCCGGGACGAAATTTGTGGTCGAACCCAAAATCGATGGATTGTCCGTCGTTTTACATTACCGGGCCGGCCTGTTTGTCCAGGGCGCTTCTCGCGGCGATGGCGAAGTGGGCGAAGAGATCACCGCAAACCTGCGGACCATTCGAGCGATTCCGTTGAAGATCCCTGTCGATGATCAAGGACCGCTCCCCCCAGATTTGCTGGTCGTGCGGGGTGAAGCCTTTTTTCCTATCAAGGAATTCGAGGCCCTCAATCAACGACTGCAGGAAGCCGGTGAAAAGACTTACCTCAATCCGCGCAACACTGCTGCCGGCTCGTTACGCCAGCTGGATCCCAAATTGACTGCCTCACGCCCGCTGACTTTACTGGTTTACCAAATCGTTCATGCGGAGGGCGGAAAGGTTCCTGCAAGCCAGTGGGAGGTACTGCAGTATTTGAAAGGGCTGGGTTTCCCGGTCACGGAGGTTGCGCGTCGATTTGACGACTTCGAAGCTGCCCTGGCATATACCCTCACCTGGGATAAGCGCCGGGACGAACTGCCGTACGAAGCCGATGGGATGGTGATCAAGGTCGATGACCTGATGCTTTCGCAAGAACTTGGATTTGTCGGCAAGGACCCCCGGGGCGCCACTGCCTTCAAATTTCCTGGGCGAGAGGTGACCACCCGGCTGGATGATATTCGTGTTAACGTTGGGCGCACCGGCGTATTGACTCCGTATGCCGTTTTGGAACCGGTCGAGATCGGCGGCGTGATCGTGGAACGCGCGACTCTACATAATTTCGATTACATTGCGGAAAAGGACATTCGTCGTGGAGATCGCGTGTTGGTCAAACGAGCCGGGGAGGTGATTCCCTATATCATTGGCCCCGTGGTAGCAGCGCGTTCAGGGCAGGAGCAACCTTACATACCTCCTGAAATCTGCCCGGCGTGCGGACAGGCTGTCGAACATTTCCCGGGGGAGGTCGCGTGGTATTGCGTCAATGCAGCCTGCCCGGCCCAACTGGTGCGAAATGTGGAGCATTTTGTGTCCCGCGGCGCGATGGACATCATTGGCCTGGGAATCAAGATCGTGAAACAATTTATTGATGAATGTCTGGTCAAGGATGTAGCGGACCTCTATACTCTGCGTAAGGAGCAATTGCTTGACTTGGAAGGCTTTGCAGAGAAGAAGGCCGACAACTTGCTCGAATCAATCCAAAACAGTAAGACACGCCCTCTGGCGCGGCTGATTGGCGCATTGGGCATCCACGGCGTTGGTGAAGTGGCTGCTTCAGACCTGTCGCATAATTTTCGTGATATGGACCACCTCTCTCAAGCCACACCGGAACAATTACAGGCGATCGAAGGGTTCGGCCCAAATACGGCTGCTGCCATTGTAGACTGGTTTGCTCGCCCTGCTAACCAGCGCGTGCTGGAAAAATTACGCCGGGTTGGAGTTTGGCCAGAGGCCGAAGTTCAGCCAGAGCAAGAAACTGTCGGCGCCTTGTCCGGACAGACCTTTGTGGTGACCGGTACGTTAGCCGACTTCTCGCGAGAAGAAATCAAAGAGTTTATTGAGTCGAAGGGCGGTAAAGTCGCCGATTCGATCAGCAAAAAGACCTCCTATCTGGTTCTGGGAGAGAACCCGGGATCGAAGTTGTCCAAAGCGCAAAAACTGGGTGTCAAAGTGATCAACGGAGACCAGTTGAAAGCCCTTGTTGAATGAAATTAGGGAGTTCGACCGGATTGCGGGTTTGTGAAGCACGTTTTGGAAAAGTCGATCTCCTGCTTGAATTGGCCTTCTGCTCGGACGAACCATGGATGCCATAATACAAATTCGCATAGAATACCCGGCGCTTCTGATTTGACAGTTCGCAATGCCTGGACTACACTAGGCCAAGCCCTTTTGGAGGAAACTTGATGGATTCAAATAATCGTGATGATGCTGTCTTGCGCCGCATCCAGGCTATGAACGAGCGCGTCAGGGGGTTACAGGAAAAGGATTTGTACTTTTACAACCAACCCATTGAAGAAATCCATGGCGGAGCTAAAGTCCTGGTCCACGGTCGTGAGATGGGTATGTATGCCTCTTACGGATACCTGGGGTTGCTTGGCCATCCTCGCATCAACGCCGCAGCGAAAAAGGCAGTGGATGAATTCGGTACAGGGACGAATGGTGTTCGTACGTTAGCTGGTTCCCTTACCATTCACACCGAGCTTGAAGAGACGATCTCTGAATTCAAACATGCTGAGGCAGCGATCACGTATTCATCAGGGTATGCCACAAATCTGAGCGTGGTATCTACGTTGATGGGGCGCGGGGATTACGTGCTATCCGATAAGCTCAACCATGCCTCCATTGTGGATGGGTGTTTGATGTCCGGTGCAGAGTTCCGCCGTTTTCGCCACAACGATATGATCGACCTCGAAAAACGCCTGAAGCAGGTGCCTGGAGACAGGTCCAAGCTGGTCATTTCTGATTCAGTGTTCAGCATGGATGGTGACATCATTGACCTGCCAACCATGGCAAAGCTGTGTCAGAAATATGGAGCCTGGTTGATGATCGATGAGGCGCATTCTGTGGGAGTATTGGGCAAGACCGGCCGGGGTATAGAGGAGCATTTTGGTATAAAGGACGCCATCGATATCAAGATGGGGACGCTCAGCAAGACCATACCCTCCATAGGGGGATATGTTGCAGCCAGTAAGGAGATCATTGCTTACCTGCGTCACGCCAGCCGGGCATACATCTTTTCGGCGGCGCTGCCTCCGGCCCAGACGGCTGCGGCCAATGAGGCCTTCAAAGTTATCCTGGATGAACCCTGGAGGGTCGAAAAGCTCAATCAGAATACCAGCCAGTTCATTGGCGGCTTGAAAGCGGCCGGTTTCGACACCCTGCTGACCGAAACAGCCATTGTCCCGGTTTTGTGCGGGAACGATGACCTGGCTTTTGCGTTGACCAGCGAGTGCCAGCACCAGGATGTCTTCGTGCTGCCGGTGGTTTCTCCAGCCGTCCCGGAAGGGCTGGCACGCCTACGTGCAACCATTACCGCCGCGCATGAGACCGATGAGATCGCCCGGGCCAGGGATCAGCAAATCGGGCAAGAAACTGGGCATTATCTAACCTTGTTATTACCGGTTTCCTTAAAGCGCCCACACAGGGCGCTTTTCTCTTTCTGATAGTTTTTGAGGAATATTTATAACAATATTCTAATAAATCCCTGCTAGAATTCTTCGTAGCGGTAGTAATGGATAAGATCAGGAGCAACTACTATGAAATGGTCGTGGAAATTAGCCCGTATTGCCGGGATTGACGTTTACATTCATGCAACCTTCCTGCTGATCGTTGGCTGGGTAGGATTCACTTACTGGATCGAACAGGGTTCCCTGCAAGCCGTAGTTTCTGGGATCCTGTTCATCTTGCTGTTGTTCGCTTTTGTGGTCATGCACGAGTATGGTCACGCCCTGACAGCCCGTCGTTACGGGATCAGGACCCGCGACATCACCCTTTATCCCATCGGCGGCGTGGCGCGCCTGGAGCGTATGCCTGAACGTCCGATTGAAGAATTGTGGGTAGCGCTGGCTGGTCCGGCCGTGAATGTGGTCATTGCGGTGGTTCTATTCACTTACCTGGTCATCTCAGGGTCGTTCGAACCGCTCACGGGGCTCACAATTTCCTCCGGCTCTTTGATTGAACGACTCATGATCGTCAATCTATGGCTGGTCGGATTCAACTTGATTCCGGCTTTCCCCATGGACGGGGGGCGGGTGCTGCGCGCACTGCTGGGATTGCGGTTGGAATACGTGCAGGCCACGCAGATTGCAGCGGCGATTGGGCAGGGGATAGCCTTCCTGTTCGGATTTATCGGTCTTTTCAGCAACCCCTTCTTGGTGTTTATCGCCTTCTTTGTCTGGATGGGTGCTGCTCAAGAAGCCAACATGGTCCAAATGAAGCATTCGCTCAGTGGCATACCCGTCACGCGAGCCATGTTGACCGACTTTGAAAGCCTTTCTCCGCGCGATACGCTTGCGCGGGTGGTAGGACTGGTCCTGGCTGGATCTCAACATGACTTTCCCGTCGTCCAGGATAGCCGAGTTGTGGGCCTCCTCCTCAGAGATACATTGCTTTCCACACTCTCTAATCAAGGTCAGGGCATTTCGGTGGCGGAAACCATGCTGCCCAATCCGCCTGTGATCGATTCGCATGAAATGATCGAGGCCGCGTTGTTGCGATTGCAAGAGAATAAATTAAAGACTCTGCCGGTGACCCATGACGGGCAATTGGTTGGCTTGATCACTTCCGACAATATTACCGAATTTCTAATGATTCGCTCCGCGATGCGCACTGTGCGCGGTACAATTTAGGTCCTCGGGGCGATCGGGCATCGCCCCGAATGGATTCTCTCCATGATTTGGCACAAGGCGGATGTCTCCTTAGCTGTCCAGGTTTTGGATTCGGACCGGGTGCTAGGATTGCACCAGGACGAAGCCGTCCGGCGATTCACTCAACAAGGTCCCAATGAGTTGACCGAGCATGGAGGACGTGCCCCGCTGATCATCCTTTGGGAGCAGCTCAGCACGACGATGGTGCTGATCTTGATGGCGTCTGCGATCGCCGCCGCTGCTCTGGGGGACGTGAAAGATGCGGTGGCCATAGCCGCCATCATTCTCTTGTATGTATTGCTTGGATTCTTCCTGGAATACCGCGCGGAAAAAGCCATTGCAGCTTTGAAAAAAATGGCGGTGCCGCGCGTCAGGGTCATCCGAGATGGCTTACCGCGCGAACTCCCTGCTCGTGATCTCGTTCCCGGGGACGTCCTTCAAATTGAGACCGGCAATCTGGTTCCAGCAGATTTACGTTTGTTGGAAGCGGTCAATCTAAAGATTCAGGAAGCTGCGTTGACAGGTGAATATGAACCTGTCAGCAAGCTCACGAATCCACTGGACGAGGAGCACCTGCCTCTGGGCGATCGGCGCAATATGGCTTATTTTGGCACCGTGGTCTCGCAGGGGCGCGGGGTAGGTCTGGTGGTCGCCACTGGAATGGAAACCGAACTGGGGCGTATTGCGGAACTGATTCAGCAGGTGAGGAGTGAACCAACACCTCTCCAGAAAAGGCTTGACCGCCTGGGAAAGAAACTGGCCGTGGTGGGTGTTGCCGTTGCGGCGCTGATCTTTGGGTTGGGATTGTGGCGCGGAGACGAGGTTCGTCACATGCTGTTGACCGCCGTTTCCGTCGCTGTAGCGATCGTGCCCGAGGGATTACCGGCGGTTGTGACCATCACTCTGGCACTTGGCTCGCAACGCATGTTCAAGCGTCAGGCGCTGATTCGTAAACTGCCGGCAGTTGAAACCCTCGGATCGGTGACCGTGATCTGTTCAGATAAAACCGGCACCCTGACCCAAAACCGCATGACTGTCATGGCGATGGACGTGGCGGAACACCGCCTTGACCTGAGCGAAACCATGCGGAGAGATTCGATGCAATGGACAATCGAAACCCCCTTGGAGGCAACTTCCTCTATCTCATTGATGGCAGTGGGAGGGGCACTCTGTAACGATGCGCAACTGGTGCGAGATGGGGAGAACGTGCACAGTCTGGGCGACCCGACAGAAGGATCCTTGCTGGTCGCAGCAGCCAAGTTGGGATATTGGAAGGAATCTCTGGACAGTTCATTTGTGCGCCTTTTTGAGCAGCCATTCGATTCGGATCGAAAACGGATGACCACCGTACATAGCCTTGAAGGACACGACCCCAGTTTGTTGGTCGGGTTGCCCATCAATGGGTCCAGGTATATTGCTTTTACTAAGGGCTCGGTGGATGGATTGCTTGATCTCTCTTCCCGCATTTGGGTTAATAGTGCATTTGAGGATCTGGACCGGGGCTGGCGCAGCCGCATTGAAAATGCCAATGACGAGATGGCAACAAAGGGCATGCGTATTCTGGGAATCGCTTTTCGACTGCTTGATGAACTGCCAGGCAAATCCTCGGTAGCGCTTGAATCCGATCTGACGCTGATCGGATTGTTCGGCATGATCGATCCGCCGCGCGCAGAAGTGAAAGACGCGGTTGCCACCTGTCAGGAAGCTGGCATACGGCCGGTGATGATCACCGGTGATCACCCGTTGACTGCCCTGGAAATTGCCAGCCAGCTGGGCATCACCGCGAACAATGGGCGAACTCTCACTGGGGCAGACTTGGATGCCATGTCATTCGATGAACTCAAAATGTGTGTGGAGGAAACCAATATCTTTGCACGCGTCTCACCGGAACACAAATTGCGGATCGTCCAGGCTCTCCAGGAACGCGGACATATCGTCTCCATGACCGGGGATGGTGTGAATGATGCGCCCGCACTCCGCCGTGCGGACATCGGTGTAGCCATGGGGATTACAGGAACGGATGTTTCGAAGGAGGCGTCAGATCTGGTTTTGCTGGATGATAACTTCGCTACGATCATCGCTGCCGTCAAAGAAGGTCGCACTATTTACGATAACATCCGTAAATTTGTGCGTTTCTCGGTGGCCGGAAACATCGGTAAAGTGCTGGTTATGCTGCTTGCCCCGTTCTTAGGCAAGCCGATCCCTTTGCTGCCGCTGCAATTGTTGTGGCTGAACTTGCTGACGGATGGCTTGCTTGGATTGGGTATGGGTGCAGAATCTGCAGAACACGATGCCATGAAGCGTCCCCCCAATTCTCCCAAGGAGGGCGTCTTCTCTCGTGGCGCAGGTTTCCAGGTCGTCTGGGTGGGTGTACTGATTGGTGCACTGGCCCTTGCCCTTGGCGCCTATTATTATTTTGCAGGGCGCGCTCAATGGCAGACCATGGTGTTTACATTCCTGGCCTTCGCACAAGTCTTCCAGGCTTTGTCCTCACGTTCCGCCAAGGAAATGTTTTTCCAGATAGGAGCGCTTAGCAACCCATTGCTGATTGGTATGGCGGCGCTGGTTGTTGGATTGCAGTTGGCCGTGCTCTATACCCCAGTTCTTCGTGATTTCTTTGGTGTCGTCTCTCTCAGCGCATCCGATCTTTCGATTGCCGCGGGAACAGCCCTGATCGTGTTTGTGGCCATGGAGGCAGAGAAGCACCTCTCAAATCGTACCTGATAGTACGGCTCGGAAGTTGCCAGAGCTTATTCAGGATAATTGGGCCGGTTTTTTTTACCATTGCATTTGTGGTTTCTAAGGGGGGAACCAAACTATACTTGAAATCGTTACTAAGGTAATCATGGGAGTGAAAATGGGGCAGAAACGATTCTTGATCATGATGATGATCGTATTCTGTCTGGCATCGTGTCGCGGAATACCTGGTCCGGATCCGCTTGCCGGGAGCTCATGGGTATTGCTTGCTTCAGGAAATCGAATGCCAATGAATGGCAGGCCGATCACGTTGAGATTTGAGGAGGGTCGTGTACGGGGTTCTGCAGGTTGCAATACCTTTGGTGGCGATTACCGCCTGACCGGGCAAAGGATTTTCATTGAAAACCTCTTCTCCACGATGATGGCATGTCCGGAACCGGAGGAAATTATGAAGCAGGAACAGCAATACCTGTATTTACTCGGTGAGGTGGACTCCTACTCGATCGTTGGAGACACCCTGCGATTATTCGCTTCTCGAAACGAGCTCTTGGCTTTCAAGATGGATGAGCAACGGGAACAGTAAAGTGGATGATTGCTTCGCTATCTTCCACTTCGCTTTTTTGAATTTCCCCTTGTAATAAATCGACATATGCCTTGCAAATGGCGCCATACATCTCAAGGGACATCTCGTCATTTCCCCTTTTGACGATCTCGGTGAGATGTAATTTGAAAGTCAGTATTTGGCTTTCCTCAGAAACCTCGATCTTCAGGTTGCCGGTACCATCTGCATAGGACGTTAGATAGGAAATGAATCCGTTCAATAATGATTGCGTATGGGTTTTGTCGATCATGATATGTCCGTTATGAGGTGCTAGCAGAGTCGTGATGGGGAGTTGCTTATCCGGATTGTATTTCTTCCACTGCGCCAATGCTTTTTCAAGAAAGGAGTCTATAGTCACAGAGTCTTGATTGATTTCTTTTAAACCTTGCTGGAGACGAGCAATTTCGATGAGGTTGTTAACCAAGGACATGGCTCTCAGACTGCTGTGATAAACGGTTTTAAGGTCTTCCATTTGTAAATCTGACAAAGGACCGCTCTGGCCATTCAGAACGATCTTTGTAAAGCCCAGCACATGATTAAAGGGCGAACGCAGGTCATGTGCCCAGGTGGAAATCTTCTCTTCCAAATCGATATGAGATGGGAATTTGATCTTCTTTTTTGCCATGTTGAAACCTAGGATTAATTATAGCTGCTAATCTTTGCCCAGAGGAGGGGAAAAAGGGTGGGCGCTAAACGCTTTTCAATGAAGCTTCTTAATAACCTGGTGGGATGCAGACAGATCGTTTGATGACTATCTGGCATGTGGTCGATTTATCCTCCTAATTTGATCAGTGCGTGGCAGCGTTTCAACAAGCGGCGGTATCATATCATGTGTGATATATTCAGTCCATGCCTCGCCTTCTCGAGAATCATCGTGGTGGATACCTGATCAGTACAGATCCTGTTCGTCTAGATATTGATTTGATCGCAGAAATGCTTGGACGCGCCTATTGGGCAACGAACCGTAAGAGGGAAAATCTTGAGCGTGCGCTACAGAACTCACTGGTCTTTGGGTTATACGATGAAACGCATCAAATTGGACTGGCGCGCGTGGTTACCGATTTCGGGGTTGTCGCCTATTTATGCGATGTCTTTATCCATGAGGACTACCGAAGTCTAGGTCTGGGGAGGTGGCTGTTGGAAGTGGTGCAGGCTCATCCCGATCTCCAGAATTTAACGCGCTGGCTGCTGGTCACTCGCGACGCGCACGGTCTCTATAAACAGTTTGGTTGGTCTCCGCTCTCCCATCCAGAGCGCTGGATGGAGCGGTTCAATGGCTAGCCTATCTCTTAAACCTGGCAGGGAAAAATCACTGCTACGCCGACATCCATGGATATTTTCGGGTGCAGTTGAAAATGTAAATGGCAACCCGGCATTGGGGGAGACCATCGATCTGCTGTCATCCAAAGGAGAATTCCTCGCGCGGGGAGCCTATTCCCCTTACTCGCAGATTCGGGCCAGAGTCTGGACATTTGACGAAGAGCAGGTGGACGAAGGATTTATGCGGAAAAGGATCGTATCTGCTCTCCGCGGTCGCGAATGGCTAACGATCGTTTCGGATACAGACGCGTTCCGCCTGATCCATGCCGAGTCGGACGGACTGCCTGGTTTGATTGTCGATCGCTACGGAGACGTACTTGTGCTTCAAAGCCTGTCAGCAGGCTCCGAACTGTGGAAACAGCAAATCGCAGACATCCTGGCCGAACAGACTGGATTAAAGACAATCTATGAGCGTTCGGATGCTGAGGTGCGCAAGCTCGAAGGTTTGGATTCGCAGGTAGGATCGTTGCGCGGGTCAGATCTCAAATTACCCCTCGTCATTCGAGAATTCGGATTGAGGTTCAAAGTGGACCTGCAGAGGGGTCACAAGACTGGTTTCTACCTGGATCAGCGCCCGAACCGAAAACGACTTCGGGATATGGCTGCAGACCGCGAGGTTTTGGATTGTTTTTGTTATACAGGGGGCTTTACAGTAAATGCGCTGAATGGAGGGGCCAAGTCAGTCGTGGCAGTCGATAGTTCCACTGAAGCACTTAAACTGGCCGCTGAGAACCTTGCATTGAACGCTCACCATACGCGAATTGTCGAATGGATCGGGGGGGATGTCTTCAAAGTTTTACGCAAGTTCCGCGATGAGGGTCGAACCTTTGATATGATCATTTTGGATCCACCAAAATTTGCGCAAACAGCAGCTCAGGCGCAAAAGGCCTCGCGAGGGTACAAGGACATAAACCGGCTGGCATTTCTCTTACTCAGGCCGGGTGGTTTATTGTTCACCTTCTCGTGTTCTGGGGGAGTAGATGCATCCTTGTTCCAGAAGATCGTTGCATCAGCTGCATTGGATGCAAGAGTGGAAGTGCAAATCGTTGGGATGATGACCCAGGGATCGGATCACCCGGTGGCTCTTCAATTTCCGGAAGGGGCGTACTTAAAAGGATTGAATTGTCTGGTGCGCTAGAGTGAAGGGGGTATTCCCAGCTTCAATCGTCTCCCAGCGAGGAGATCGCGCGTAAGAGACCCAACACCAGAACGCCTAACTTCAACCCTTCGCCTGCAGTGATGGCCGTTTCACTCTCATTTTTTTCCGCGCGTCGTTCAAGCAGCATGGCGGCGATCAATCCGGTAAATGCACCGATCAGGGTGCCCAGCAGGAGTGAGTTGCGTCTGTTTGGCATGTGAATAATTCCTTTCAAGTCTTCCCCCAAAAGGATCTAATACTTGCGGCGATCCCTTCAAGGAATAGTACAGGCTTTACTGCCATATCGGAGTAATATTTGGCTTTATGGGAGGCCTGGTACACATAGGTTTGTGCTTTGGCGGTATAGGGGGGTAGGAGTTTCAAGAGACGTGCCACCAAGTAGATCAGTGTGATCACAAGGATACCGAAAACCAGTCCAAAGACCAGCAATGGGAGCACCAGCCAGATGGTTGAGATGGCTGCCCACTGTTGCGGCTTGCCAGTCTCATTAAAGGCGGCGATTCCAATCAAAACTGACAGACTCAGTCCAAGGATCACAAGGACAAAAGCCGGCAGGTAAATTTGAAGCCAGACTTGGCGGCGGTGTTTTCGATAAGAGGCGTGATTTTTATTTAATCGGGGGTTCATGGTCCTATTTTAACATACTTACCCTAAATCGATTTTTGAAGACCTTTTTCCCTGACTTTTAAACGCGCGGGGCGGTCCTGTATGTCTCGCCCAGACACACATAGACCGCCCCGGCAAAGGGGGATGGACCGACTAACGGCAATTCCTAGATCTGTTTCACGGGTAAACTTTCAATCACTCTAAGATCAATCAGATTCTAGAATTACCGGCGGTTCCTTAAGAAAGTGGGGATATCAAGGTCATCGCTGTTCACAGCCGGTGGGTTGTTGTTGACAGGTTTGGATTCGCCACCCGGCCTTAGCTCAGCGCCCACGCTGACCGATTCGTTCGGCTGTACCATATGCATCGGTCTTGATTCGGCTGACCGGCTGCTGACACGTTCTAAAACCCTTCGCGGTACCCCATTCCGCTCGAAGCCGGTAGCGATCACTGTGATGCGGATATCATCTCCCATGGACGGGTCGATCACAGCTCCGAAGATCATGTTCACATCCGGGTGTGCAGTTTCACGAATGATGGCCGCGGCTTGATTGACCTCGAATAAGGTCATATTAGGGCCACCAGTCACGTTGAAGAGCACGCCACGAGCTCCGTCGATGGTGATGTCGAGCAATTGACTCGAAATCGCCTGCTCGGCGGCACCTTTCGCCCGGTCTTCACCAGAACCGATACCAACCGCCATCAACGCCGCCCCTCCTTCGGACATGATAGTACGCACGTCCGCAAAGTCAAGGTTGATTAAACCTGGGATCGTAATGAGTTCCGAAATACCCTGGATGCCTTGATGCAGGACATCGTCGGCCAGGCGGAAGGCATCCTGCAGGCTCGACCGTTTATCTGCTATTTGCAGCAGGCGGTCGTTGGGGATCGCGATCAACGTGTGAGCATGCTCTTTGAGTTTGCTGATCCCCGCGTCTGCGGATTGCATGCGGCGGGCGCCTTCAAAAGTGAACGGACGTGTTACCACGCCGATCGTGAGGGCGCCGCATTCTTTGGACACTTGCGCCACAACAGGCGCAGCTCCTGTGCCTGTCCCACCGCCCATCCCGGCAGTGACGAAAACCATATCGGATCCTTTGAGGACGTTGTACAATTCGTCCGCGGTTTCCTCTGCGGCTTTGCGTCCCACTTCCGGGTCTCCACCCGCGCCAAGTCCACGAGTGAGTTTGTCACCCAAGCGAACGCGCGTGGTAGCCTTCGAGAGCGTCAGGGCCTGAGCGTCGGTATTCACGGCGATGAATTCCACGCCCTGAATCCCTTCTTCGATCATGCGGTTGACGGCGTTCGAGCCGCCCCCTCCGACACCAATGACCTTAATGCGGGCGAAGGCTTCTTGTGCTTGTTGCTTCTTTGTCGAGTCCATTTGAACCTCCTTGCAATGTCAATCCCGATAGTGAGTCGGAAAAGTTACTATGGTAAGAGTCTATCGATCCAATTCTTAATGGTGCTCAGATCCAAACCGTTGTCTCCAAACAACTTGCGACGTTGTGAGCCTTTCCATGAAGATATTGGTTGGGCATGCAGGGTCAAGGCCCACAGTAGTAGCCCGACGCTGGTCGAATAGGCTGGAGAGTACAACCGATCGACAAGGCCGAGCAGATTTTCAGGGCCGGCAATGCGTACAGGCAGTTCCAGGACCTGGTCGGCAATACGCTGAATGCCAGGCAGAGCGCTGGCGCCCCCAGTCATGACCAGGCCGGCTGGGAGCAACCCATCGTATCCGGACCGCTTAATCTCCCGCAATGTCAACCGGAAAATTTCTTCCACACGTGCTTCAATGATATGAGCCAAATCTTGCCGGTTGATCTGAACCTGCCTTTCCTCTCCAAAAGGGCGGATCTTGAAATATTCATCCGCGCCGATTTCCGCCCGAATGGCGTGCCCTTGTTGTTTTTTGATTTCCTCCGCTTGCATGATGGGCAATCGCAGTCCGTGGGCGATATCTTGTGTTACATGATTCCCGCCGATTGCCAACACCATGGTATGCCATACGTCGCCATTCACGTAAATTGCCAGGTCTGTGGTTCCGCCACCAATATCACAGACAGCCACGCCCATTTGGCGCTCTTGTTCGGTCAGGACAACTTCCGCGGAAGCCAGCGGATTGAGCACAAATTGCTGGACTTGCACTCCAGCCGCATTGACACACTTGCGCAGATTTTCAACGGTGGCGGATGCGGCAGTGACGATATGAGCTTCTACTTCCAAACGGAATCCATGCATTCCGATCGGATTCCGGATGCCATCCTGGTTGTCTACTGAAAAACTGCGTTGGATGACGTGGATAATCTCGCGGTCGTGAGGGATGGCAACAGTCCTGGCTTGTTCCAGCCCGCGCATCACATCGTATTCCTCGATCAATCCGCTGGTGACTCCGACAGACCCGCGGCTGTTGATGGAAGAGACATGCGATCCAGCAATGCTGACCAACGCCGCAGTAATCTCTAAACCTGAAGTGCTTTCAGCCTGCTTGACGGACTTGGTAATGGCCTGGGTTGCGGCTTCCAGATCAATGATCGAGCCTTTCTTGATGCCTTCCGATGGTTCGATACCCACACCAAGGATACGAATTGAGGCGTCATCCTCAATTCTGCCTACCAGAGTGCAGACTTTTGTCGTACCAACGTCGATGCCAACAATTATTTCTTCCATGGCTTACTCTTCCGCATGACCTTGATCCAGCCTGTAATAGGGGGCATTGGGGTAGGTCACATTGATCAGGGCGGGTCTGATCCCTCGTTGAGATAGCCAATCTACGAGAGACTGGTAAACTCGGACTTTCAGTGAAATTTCTTTTGAACCGCTTCCAAATATCGCCCGCCAACCCTGAGGATCGATCCAGCTCAAACCGGTGCTTTCTTCGTACAAGATGGGGGCGCCCTGAGGCACGAAGTTGCTGATCATCTGTAATGACCGGACAGTATCTACGCTGATGAACAGGGAAGGGGACTCCGGATTGCTGGAGGCTGTTTCCAGAGGCAAGGGGGCGCTGAGCGCGTTTACCTGGATCAATCCGGGTACCTCTCCATGGGGGCGGAACGCGATCCCATTCTCATCAATCCATGTGTAACTTCCGTCTTGCTGCCAGAGGATTAGTGGTTGCCTTTCGGTCACAACG
>Ga0307425_1000965_pt1 | contig 17795 bp, 15 predicted proteins | sample SalMarWE160330MG_FD_202152 | JGI IMG/M metagenome (GOLD analysis project Ga0307425, IMG submission 202152) | Salt marsh sediment microbial communities from the Plum Island Ecosystem LTER, Massachusetts, United States - WE1603-30 | ecosystem: Environmental > Aquatic > Marine > Intertidal zone >...
TGGGCTTTAGTGCCGAGGCCGACCGAGAGCAGGACCAACTGGGCATCCGCGGTATGCGCGAGCGCGCCGAGTTGATCGGGGCGGATCTGCAGGTCAGAAGCCTGGAGGGAGAGGGCACAGTGATTCGCCTCACATATGGGAAGTAGCGTGGTTCGAGTCCTGATCTGTGACGATCAGTGGATCGTGTGTGAGGGCCTGGAAGCGATCATCGAGAGCGACCCTGAGCTTGAGGTCGTCGGGATCGCCCACGATGGAGCAGAAGCGATCGAACAGGTTGCGAAGCTGAGGCCCGATATCGTACTCATGGACCTTCGGATGCCCGGTATGAACGGTATCCAGGCCACGCGCGCCATCACAGACGGCTACCCGGACATCCGCGTGCTCGTACTCACCACGTATGGAGCTGACGAGTGGGTATTCGATGCGATCCGCAGTGGCGCGGATGGGTACCTGCTCAAGGGCACCCCGCGCCGCGTTCTCCTGGATGCGATCAAAGGGACCGCTGCTGGACAGACGCACGTCGACCCGGCCGTGGCCGGTCGGCTGTTCGAGCAGGTCACTCAGGTCCGAGCTAGCCCCCCAGAGACGACCGCTCTCGATACACTCAGCAACCGCGAGCAGGACGTGTTGCGGCTGTTAGCGCGAGGATTGAGCAACACCGAGATTGCCAGCCGGCTGTCGCTGTCACAAGGGACGGTGCGGAATTATGTCAGCGCGATACTGGGCAAGCTGGACGTATCAGACCGGACCCAGGCCGCACTCCTGGCGCTGCGGTATGGGATGGTCGACCTCGATGAGATCGAGTGATACCAGATAGCGCTATCCAAGCAGACTTGCGCATTGGCATCACCAGCCGGAGCCAAAGTACTCAAGCAGCATGGGCGAGAGCCTGGGTACCATCACTGGCACCCCGCCGCTGCGCAGCGATTCGGTAGCCGCACATCCTGCAGCAACGCTGTATCGCGCTGCTACCGGCGACGTCCGCGTCTGCCCTCCATCTCGGACGTAGCGAAGGAACTCTTGCACGATGCTGGGATCGCCGCCCCCGTGACCGCCCAGTTTCTGGTCCAGCATAAAGACCTGGTCTCCTGCAGGAACATAGCCGTCGCTGCGCGTGTTCCACAGGCGAATGCACGAGTCCGCACCGATACCATCGCCAAAGTTCTCGATCCGCCCTTCAGTGCCAATGATCGTATAGTTCCGCCAGGCGTCCGGCGTATAGTGACACTGCTGGTAGGATGCAAGGACGCCATTGTCGAGCCGCATCAGCATCATCGAGACATCCTCCACATCGATGATGGGGTTGAGGTCAGTCTGCGTCAGCGGTGGCCAATGATCGCGCACAAAGGAGGCATTACCGCGTTCATCCGGCGGATGCCGATCGTCTATTTGCCCGTACAGTGTGAACCCACCCAACGCTACGACCTGCTCCGTGTAGCCACCGCACAACCAGTGCAAAACGTCGATATCGTGCGCGCCCTTTTGGAGGAGCAACCCCGTCGAGGTACGGCGATCGGCATGCCAGTCCTTAAAGTAAGCATCTCCGCCATACGAAACAAAGTGCCGGCACCAAGCGACCTTGACCTGCCCGATCGCTCCACTATCGACCAGGGCTTTCATCTGCAGGATCACGTCAAAGTGCCGCATATTGTGACCCAGATAGAGCCTGGACCCGCTCGACCTGGCTGTCTGTAGGATGTGGTCACATCCTGCCACGGTAATGGCCATCGGCTTCTCGAGATACACTGCAGGGACGGCCTGCAGCGCAGCGACTGCGTGCTCCTCGTGAAGGTAGTCTGGCGTGGTGACAAACACTGCGTCCAGATCCCGTTCGAGCAGGGCATGGTAGTCGGGTGTGACAAAGATATCTTCCCCATACCAGGCGCGATTGCGCTCGAACACACTTTCGTCGATGTCGCAGCACGCAACGACGCGAGACCCGTTCTCCGGTCGATGCGCATAGCGCGCGAGCGATCCTCTTCCCCCAGAACCGATCACGCCTATCTGGATCTCGTCCACGTCTCTGCTCCTTCCCCATCCCTGCGGGCTTGTAATATCAGCCGGATTGTACACCGCGACAGTGGCGCGGGTCAAACTGCTTGACCTGGCTGCGAAAGGAGGGTATACTCTGGCCACGATCGATTTCCATCGGATTCTTATCCGCAAGGGGCGTGCATGTTCCGACCCAAGGTCAATCGCCGATCTTGCATCCTGACCCTCGCGCTTGTCGTTGCCTCGGTCCTGGTGGGCCTGCCGGCAAAGAGTCCCTCGCTGGCACAAGGTGAGGAACCGACGGCAGCATTTGTCGATCGCATGATGGAAGAGCTCACCGTTGCGGAAAAAGTGGGGCAACTTTTCGTCCTCACCTTCTCAGGCAATGACCTCAGCGCGACTTCAGACATCGCTAACCTGATTGCCAACTATAAGGTTGGTGGTGTCGTGTTGCATGCAGCGAACGGCAACTTTCGTAACGACGACACGCTTGTGGACCAGGTCGTAGCACTGAACCAGGGCCTGCAGCAGTGGGCGTCGATCGAAGCCCTTCCAGTGACGCCTACGTCACCCGTGACGGCGACCATAACTCCCACTATCGGCATAACGGCAACTGCTGACGTGACGGCAAGCGAGCTCGCGTTCACGCCGACGCTTACCCCCGGAGAGCTCATCACGCCCGCGGCTACGATCACGGTAACAAGATCGATCACAGAGCTCGAGGCGCGCGCGCCCTATATCCCGCTCCTCATTGCGGTGGAGCATGAAGGAGATGGTGCCCCGTATACAGAGCTGCGGCAAGGGCTGACCGCAGTGCCGAGCGCCATGTCGATCGGATCGACCTGGAACATCAGCAACGCCGAGGTCGTAGGGCAGATCGTGGGCCGCGAGCTGGGTGCTCTCGGCGTGAACACCTTGCTGGGGCCAACGCTGGACGTGCTGGATCGTCCCCGTCCCGAGTCGCCGAGCAACCTTGGGACGCGGTCCTTTGGCGGCGATCCCTACTGGGTCGGTGAGATGGGAAAGGCCTATATCCGTGGCGTCCACGAGGGCAGCCTGGGCCGAGTAGCGACGGTGGCCAAACACTTTCCGGGCCTAGGCAGCAGTGACAGGCGGATCAACCAAGAAGTCGCATTGGTGCAAAAGTCGCTGGAAGAGGCCAAACGGCTGGAACTCGTGCCCTTCTTTGCCGTCGCGAGGCCGGGCGAGGTAGACAATTTGGGCGTGACCGACGCAGTGATGACTGGACACGTTCGCTTTAGTTTCCAGGGACGCCCCAGCGTCCGGCCTTTCAGCTTTGATACTGAGGCCATGCGGCAACTGATGACGCTCCCCGATCTGGCTGCCTGGCGAGAGGGCGGGGGGGTGGTGGTCAGTGGGCCACTCGGCGTACCTGCTGTGCGCAAGTACTATGCGCCTGACCTCGATACGTTCAACCATCGCTACATTGCACGCGAGGCTTTCAACGCCGGCAACGATATCCTGGTGCTGTCGACGTTTGCATTGGACAATACGTGGGAAACCCACTATGCGAATATCATCGACACGATCACGTTCTTCCAGGAGCAGTACGAGACGGACCTGAGCTTTCAGGCCCAGGTAGACCAGGCAGTGCGCCGCATCCTGGCCATGAAACACCGCCTATATCCCGAGTTCGAGTTGGGACAGGTCTTGCCAGATGTGGAGCAAGCACGAGAGGTACTCGGAAAGGGTGAGGCCGAGATCGTGCGCATGGCACAAGAGTCCGTCACACTGCTATCGCCGCAATCCAATGACCGGCGTCTGGATCCCCCAGCTCCAGGAGACGAGCTGCTGATCTTCCTGGACGATCGCCAGTGGAGTGACTGCCCGGATTGTGAGTCACGGTATGCTCTCGATCCTTCACAGCTCAAGCAGACACTCGTACGGCTGTACGGGCCCGAAGCCAGCGGGCGCATCAGCCCGGAACAGGTCTACACACACACGTTCGAGGAACTCGATCAGTTCCTCTATGAACCACAGGCAGATCCCCAGCCCGTATCTCCTCTGTTACAGCAACTGCAGAGGGCGGACTGGATCCTCTTTGCCATGCTCGACGTCGATCCTGGCGTATATCCATACTCTGACGCTGTCAAGCAGTTTCTTGCCCTTCGCGACGACATGCTGCCCGGCAAGAAGGTGATCGTCCTGGCATACAACGCACCATACTACCTCGACACGACCGAGGTCAGCAAGCTCACGGGCTACTATTGCCTGTACAGCAAGCTACCCTCTTTCGTAGACGTATCACTTCGAACGCTCTTTCAGGAGTTTCCTCCCCTTGGCAATCCACCCGTCACTGTCGAGGGTATCAACTACAACCTTGTCGTTCAGCTAGAGCCCGATCCCAGCCAGGTCGTCGAGGTACGGGAAGTATCTCTCTCGGAACTCGACAGCGAAGGGACGCCACAGCCGCTAGAGGTCAAGAAGGGCGACAAGCTGCAGTTGTACACTAGCGTGATACTGGATCACAACGGACACCCCGTGCCGGATGGAACGCAGGTCGAGGTACGCTTTTTCTACCCGGAAGAGAAACTGGAGACACGGCAGCTCGTCCTCACCAAGAACGGTGTCGCATCGACCGAGTACAGCCTGGACCGCACGGGTAGCCTAGAGATCTCTGTCGTGGGCTCACAGGCCAAGCTGGAGGTCACCATTCCAGACGAAAATGAGCCTGTCGAGTTTCGCACGATCGTTCCGCCGACGCCCACGGCCACTGCAACTTCTACGGCAACGCCAACAGAGACAGCCACTCCAACCGGAACGCCGACGTCGACGCCAACACACACGTCCACGCCCACCGCGACGCCCACTGTCACACCTACGCCGGTCCTGATCAGGCGGGTCACGGGGCAGGTGCTGTCGGTCTCGTTGCTGGAAGTGGTTCTGGTGGGCGTGGGCCTCGTGCTGGCGATCTCGTGGAGAGGGTACCAGGTCAGCACGGCTTTACGCTGGGGGCTACTGGCCGTGATCGGCGGGCTGGTTGGATATGATCTCTATGCACTGGGAATGCCTGGCGTGCTGCACGCGAGCAGGCTCTCGGGGCGTTGGGGTGGGCTGCTGGCGACGACTGCGGGCTGCACGCTTGCAGTCCTGTGTGGCATCCTGTGGCACTTGATGCACAGAGGAGGAGGACATAGGAACCAGCCCGAAATATAGGCCGACGTCAGGGGTGGCGCGATCAGAAAGCCGCACCTGCGCTGAGACTGGCGGACAGGTAGGGTGAGAGGAGCGTCGCCACAAGCGCTGCGACCAACAGCATGAGTATCAGGAGCAGAAGCAAGGCGTTTTTGCGGATGGCATCGGCCCAACGGCGTCTGACCTGCACGATCACCTTGTCGACGATCGGTTCTAGCGGCTGCGACGAGAGGAGCTCCTCGCGAAGCGTACCGACATCTGCTGGTCTCTCGGCAGGGTGCATTGCCATGGCGTGCAGGATTGCGGCTTCAACTCGCGGAGAAAGCTCGGGATTGAGTTCGCTTGGAGGGCGCAAAACGTCTGGCTGCAAGTAGCGAGACTTGGCGTCGGCAGGCGCCTGATTGGTCAGAAGGTGATAGAGCGTCGCCCCCAAGGAATAGATGTCCGAGCGCACGTTCGTGTGTCCTGTGTCACCTCCGTATTGCTCGAGCGGAGTATATTGTGCTGTGCCCCGGCCTTGGAGCACAGTCACGGTGCGATCCTCGTCAGCGACCATGAGTTTGACCAACCCAAAGTCTACGAGCTTGATCGTGCCAGATGGCGTGAGCTTGATATTCGCTGGCTTGATATCGCGGTGCAACACAGGTGGGTGCTGGGTATGCAGGTACTCGAGCGCATCGAGGATCTGCTTAGCCCAGTCGAGGACACGCTGCTCGGGAAGCATTTCCTGTTTGCCGCGCGCCTCCTCCATCAACTGCTTGAGGTCTTTGCCAGCAACAAAGTCCATGACCAGGTAGTCGCGACTGTTTTCAGCGAAATAGTCCGATACCTTGGGCAAGTTAGGGTGGTCCAGGCGCGCGAGGATACTGGCTTCGCGGTGGAACTGAAGCTGAATCTGACCCAGATCATCTGGGCCAGCGTCTGTACTTGTCCACATCTCCTTGATGGCACACGTGCGTCCGTCGAGCCGCAGATCCTCAGCCAGGTAGATGGCTCCCATGCCACCCTGGCTGATAAACTCGGCGATCTTGTAACGCGAGCGAAGGACGGTGCCGATCGACAAAAGCGCGGGCACAGCAGTCTCTTCTCCTACCTTTGCTGCAGTACCAGACGGCCGTTCGCCTGGCGCTACTGTTTCATCCAACTCTATAACACGAAGCGCTAGTTGTCAAGCCCCGGAGGCTACTTTGAGCAATGAATCTCAGCAGGCTTACCTATTCTTTGAGGAAGGTGCACTCAATGGACAGAGATTCGCCATTGAGAAGCGCTCGATCATCCTTGGGCGTGGAGGACACGATACCGAGTGCGACATTGTGCTTCCTGAACGACAGGTATCTAGACAGCACGCCGAGATCTATTTTCAGAGTGGGCGCTATTACCTCCGAGATCTAGGGAGCAAGAACGGCACATACGTGAACGGCCAGGCCGTCTCGATCCCGGTAGAGATATACGATGGTGACGTCATCCAGATCGCGTTATGCGAACGCGCCCGCTTTGTTGGTGCTGACGCGACGCTACCCCTCGACGAGATCGAGTCACTTTATGGACTGCGCCTGGATCCAGAGTCACGGCGCGTGTGGATTGGGTCCCGCGAGGTTGACCCGCCGCTCTCACCTGCCCAATACCGGCTCATCGATCTTCTCTTCGAGCAGGTGGGCAGGGTCTGCACCCGCGACGAAATCGTGGAGCATGTCTGGCTGGAGGCTGAGCGTGACGGTGTTACCGAACAGGCGATCGACGCTTTGGTGAGGCGTCTGCGCGATCGGCTAGCCGAGATTGACCCGGAAGGCGAGTACATTGTCACGATCCGCGGCCATGGCTTCCGGATGGATCCTTCTGGTGGACGCCGCTAGGCCATCCATCCGGCGATGTTCTCCGCACCGAGATAGGCACACGCACAGCACGCTAGACCATGAGCTGCGCTTGCGCGAGAATGCCGCTTAGCTTTTCGCCAGCCTCGGCTTCACCTCTGGTTTCTAGATCACCGACCAGGGCTTCCATCATTCCCAGCACCTGGGGAGTCACCATAGCCTGGTTATCTGCGAGCATCCTTCGCGTCTCATCAGGATAGTCTGCTTCGAGGAGCCGGCTGATGAAGCGCAGCTCAGGCGGCGCACTTTCCTCCAGCACCTCCACGATGAGGTTGCGTACGCCAAGCAGGCGTTCGGCCACTTCTGGGTGTTCTTGCTCATTCTGAGCGATACTTGCTGCGAGTACTGACATGAACACATCATCGATCTCGTCGATGTGGGCGCGAATCGTGTTTTTTGGCTCCTGGCTTTGCAGCATCTCGGACAGCAGCCTGGCTCTGACCTGTGTCTCTATCCGGACCTGGGCGTCTAGCTCCTGCGTGATCTCGAGGATCCTGGCACGAATGGTTTTCAGCCGCTCTGCACGCTCTGTCGCCGCTTCCTCCTCGGCGCGGTCGATCCGTGCTGTCAGGAGCTGGAAGAATTGGTAGTCTATCAGTGGGCGAGCGAGAGAAATGAGCACATTGAGCACTCGCTCTTCGTGCTCTGGGTCGGTTGCTAGAATGCGCCGCAGGAGATCCTCGCGTGTCAGCTCTTCTTCGTCGAGTCCAACGAGCGCGGTTCCCAGGGCCTGCTGCTGCTCCGCAACTTCGCGGCCCGTCTCTGTTCGTTCCAGGAGCACGCCGCGAACGCCGCTCAGCTTGTCTGCTAGTTCCTCTTCTCCTCGCTGTTCAGCGGCCTGCAGTTGGAGCGCAAGCAAAGCAAAGAACTCATAGTCGATCTTGGCCTCGTTTTGCCCGACGAGCGCGGCCAGTTGAAGAGCATCGTCAGCAACCTCGATCATAGAGGCGATCAACCGAAGCTTTTCCTGTTGGGCTTCCAGCATCTCTGGCGTGATGCCATCGGCCTCCAGGATGGCCTCGATCAGGCTGTCCAGGGAGAGAAAGAGGCGCGGTCGAAGCAAGTAGCCTTTGCGCTCTTGCGCTGGCAGGCTATCCATGATCGCGTTGCTCATCCGCCCAATCGTGCGCTGGCGCTCATCCTCATTCATGCGCGGCCCTTGGGGGATCAGGACGAGCAGGAGTTCCTTCTCAGGGTCGTGGTAGGCCAGCGGTACACTGAGCATTCCCGCGGTGCCGCAGTTGGGGCAAATACCAACGTTCAGGCGCCCCTGTAACAGCATCGTCTTTAGGCGAGGATCCTGCCCGACATCTATGATGCTCTGCGCCGAGGCCTGGTATCGCGTCTGGCAGGCCGGGCAGGTCACAGTCACTATCTGCGGTGCATTTGCAGACATACATGTCCCTTTCCACACAAGTAGCGGCAGCTCCCCGTTGCCTCGCTGCCATAACCTACATATTATAGCACAACTCATTGCCGCGACAAGTCGCGCGCTCTTGCGCTTTCTGGTGCTCTGGTGTAATATCCCTTGCCACTGATTGTCCAACCAGGAGGGATATCGTGACCGATCTATGCATACTCCAGGGGCCGCAGATCAGCCTCGTGCCAGGCTTTCGAGCTGCTGGGATCTCCTGCGGCCTCAAGCCTGGATCCGAACTGGATCTGGCCCTCGTCGTCGCTGATGTTCCCTGTACGTCAGCAGCCGTGTTCACGACGAACCGGGTGCAGGCCGCGCCTGTCCTGTACGACCGGCAACTGCTAGACGGCGGCGGTACGATGCGGGGAGTGGTGATTAACAGCGGCTGCGCGAACGCATGCACGGGCGCGCGTGGACTGCGCGACGCTGCAGAGACGGCACGCCTGGTCGAGGCCGGAATGGGCCTGCGCGCCGACTCGGTCCTCGTTATGTCGACGGGCGTCATCGGCCAGTATCTCCCGATGGACAAGATAGCAGCCGGCATACGCACTGCGAGCCAGGCGCTCAGTGTCGAGGGCGGACACGCTGCAGCGCAAGCGATCATGACCACGGATACAGAGCCAAAGGAAGCGGCCGTGCGATTCCGGATTACTGATCGCGAGGTCACGGTTGCCGGCATGTGCAAGGGCTCGGGGATGATCCATCCCAACATGGCCACGATGCTCGGAGTCCTCGTCACAGACGTCGCGATCGAACAGGCGCTTCTTCAGCGAGCGCTGCGTGAAGTCGTCGACCTGACCTTCAACAAGGTGACCGTAGATGGCGACACCAGCACCAATGACACGGTGGCACTGCTGGCAAACGGCCTGGCTGGGAACCAGCCCATCAGCACGGAGAGTGATGAAGCCTACGGCGCCTTTCGAGATGCGCTGCTTGAGGTTGCCGCGACGTTGGCCATAGCCCTGGCCGCCGACGGTGAAGGGGCGACCAAGTTGATCACGGTTCATGTGACAGGGGCATCCGACCCGGGAGCTGCGGCCACCGTGGCCAAGAGCATCGCTAACTCAACCCTGGTCAAGACGGCGGTGTATGGTGAGGATGCGAACTGGGGCCGTGTGCTATGCGCCGCAGGGTACAGCGGCATCGCCATCGACCCTGCACGGCTGGCGCTATGGCTCACAGACGGTCGACTCACACTGCACTTGGTGCGAGGTGGAGAGCCGTTCGAGGTAGACGAGAGTGTGGCGTCCGAGATACTGGCGAGTGACAGGATTGCCTTCCGGCTCGACCTGGGGCAGGGGAGTGCAGAGGCGACGGTGTGGACCTGCGATCTGACACACGCCTACGTGGACATCAACGCACACTATCGGACATAACAGAGCCGAGAATGGGCGGCCTACGGCTGCGTACTGAACAGAGCGGCGGTGGTGAGTGGTGGTAATGCGCTTGAACTCGGGAGGCGGATAAAGTACAATAGGGCCTGTTGTGAACTGCTTTGGCGGACGGGGGATCTGTTCTAGAGCGAAGCGAAGGATGATGAGATGACTCCTGATGAGAACCGCGGTACCGACGTAACGCCAGTCCAGACATTGGCTCGCTCTCTCGCAGAGAACGTAGAGCGCGTGATCGTCGGCAAGCGCGATGTGATCGAGCTCCTGCTCGTTTCGTTGTTGTGCGAGGGACACGTGCTGTTGGAGGACGTACCGGGGGTCGGCAAGACCATGCTCGCCAAGTCCCTGGCGCGCAGCCTCGACTGCACGTTTGCGCGCATCCAGTTCACGCCCGATCTGCTGCCAACCGACATCACTGGCGTGAGCGTCTACAATCAGAAGACAGGCGATTTCGAATACCGGCCGGGGCCAGTGATGTCGCAGGTGGTTCTTGCCGACGAGATCAACCGCGCCAGCCCGCGTACTCAGAGCGCTCTGCTCGAGGCGATGCAGGAAAGACAGGTTACCGTCGACGGTGTGACTCGACCTCTGGATCGTCCCTTCCTGGTGCTCGCCACGCAGAACCCGATCGAGCTAGAGGGCACGTTCCCACTGCCAGAAGCTCAGATCGATCGCTTCCTGATGCGCCTTGAGATGGGCTACCCAGAGGCTGATGAGGAACGGACGATTCTGCGCCGCTTCCGGGAGACAGACCCGTACGAGACGCTGGCACCTGTCGTCACCGGCAGTGCAGTGCAGCAAGCCACATCGCCGTGTCGCCGGGTCTTTGTGCACGAACTGCTGGAAACGTATATCGTAGCCATCGCACGGGCATCACGCGAGAGCGAAGACTTTGCCCTGGGCGTCAGCCCACGTGGGACCATGGCGCTGTATCGGGCGAGCCAGGCGCTGGCTGCGGTGCGAGGTCGAGACTATGTGCTGCCGGATGACATCCAGTATCTTGCTCCGTTCACGCTCGTTCATCGTCTGATCCCGAGCGCGCAGACACGTCTGCGGGGCCGTCCAGTCCGCGCGCTCTTTGAGGAGTTGGTCGCCCAGGTGCCTGTCCCGGTCGAGGAACGTTGGTCGATCCAGTAGGGAGTAGGGATGTTTAGGCGACAGTGGTGGGTTCTGCTGGGCGTACTCTTCTTGCTCGGGTTGGTGCTGCGTAGCAGCCTGTTCTTCCTGTTTGTCATCCTACTTGCCATCGCTTCCGGGACGTCCGCGCTTTGGTCACGCTACTGCTTGAACGCCGTCGCGTACCGACGGAGCTTTAGTGACAACCGGATCTTTTACGGGGAGGAGACCAGGCTCACGATCGAGGTTACGAATGCCAAGCCGCTGCCCCTGGCCTGGCTCCTGATCAGGGACAGCTTTCCCAAGGATGTCTCCCTTCTCACCGGGGAACTGGAGACTGGACCTGCGGAAGGGCCGGAGCAGCCCTCGGATTCAGATCCGCCGCGCTCTCCAGCCCACCTGACCGATGTCTTGGCGCTGCGGTGGTACGAACGGGTGCGAAGGACCTACCGTATCCGGGGCGACAATCGAGGGCTGTACCGGTTCGGACCGGTGAGTCTCTCTTCAGGCGATCTGTTTGGCTTTGGGCGCAAGTCGGCCACCTACGAGCAGCAGGATCACTTGGTTGTCTACCCACGGGTCGTGCCGGTAGAGCAGCTTGGCCTGCCTGCTGAGCGGCCGGCTGGTGAACGTAAGGCTCGACGTAGGATCATCGAGGACCCGCTGCGCATGTCGACGGTGCGGGAGTATACGCCCGGAGACAGCATTCGTCACATCCACTGGAAGAACACCGCACGCCTGAACAAGCTCCAGACGAAGGTCTTTGACCCGAGCTCGAGCCACGTCCTCGTCATCTTTGTCGATGTGCAGACGGCAACGAATCCCTATGGCCTTATTCCTGAGTATCTCGAGCTGGCGATCACGTCTGCTGGCTCGCTAGCATTGCATGGACTGGAGGAACGGTATGCTGTTGGGATCTATGCGAACGGCGGACCACGCAGCGCGAGCTACTGGACGATCGTGCGTCCGAGCCGCAGCGCTGGACAGGCCACGCAGATTCTCGACGCACTGGCGCCTCTGTTTGGCTTTCGCTTGCTACCGATGCACCAGCTCCTGCGGCGGTCGATGCCGGCCCTGCCGTTTGGCAGTACGGCAATGGTCATCAGCGCCTGCGTAACGGATGATCTCCTTGTCTCGTTACTGGCCGTGCAGGATGCAGGGCATCCCGTCGTGTTGCTTACTATTGGCGACGAGAAACCCGAGGTACCGGGCACGTTTGTGTCCTATCATGTTGGAGGGCGTGATGCTTGGCATCACCTTCAGACGCTGGAACTGGATTGACGACGGCGTGATCCCACTGGCCGCCATCTTGATGACGGCCTCGTGGGCCTATCCGCTTTTCTCTTCCTTCATGCGCAGCCCGCAGACCGGTGTGCAGTACCCGGGGTTTGGCTTTGGGCTCTGTCTCGGCCTGCTGGTGGTGGGGTACCTGGCGGGACGGGTGGCGAGCCGGAACGCGATGGGGACGGTGATCGTCGTGGTTGGCGGCCTGGCCGCGATCCTCATCTCGCTGATGCTGATCGTGCCGTCCGACGGCGAGGCGCTCGAGGCCTGGTTCGTGGGCATGTTCCATTTCGTGCAGCGAAGTCAGCAAACGGGCGAGATCCTGCCGGCTCCACTGATAACGATCATCCTGGCCACCGTTCTGTGGATCAAGGGAGTGCGTCTGGCTAGCATCCGGCAGAATGGTGCTGTCAACGGCTTTGTGGTGGGCATCGTCGCCATGGCCGGTCTGCTGCTGGTCTCAGCGGTTCTGCCGTCTGGCGTTGGACCGGCTTCGAGCTCTGGTACGCTGAGTACGCTGGCCACGGGGTTGGCGCCCCTCTTTTTGATCTCGATGCCGGCAGCGATCGTGTTTACCGTCTTGGCACCCGTACTGGGCGAGTGGGCCACCACAGCCGGAGAGATCGCCATGGTGTCAGGGCTCCTGTTCCTGAACCTGATACTGCCATTTGGCCCTGCGGCTGCGCAGATGACGGGCTGGCTTCTCTTATTCCTGGCCTCGGGCCTCGCGACCCTCGCATTGGCCAGCGTGTCAAACACGCTGCAGGAGCAGGAACGGCTGACCGGCATCCATCTCCAGGTGGATCGCTACTGGGTGCTGATCATGCTCGTGGTTGTTGCCGCGGTGCTGGTTGGTGGGCTGCTGCTCGGCCAGATTATAGCGCCGCGGACGGTCCTGCGCGCCCTGGGCTTGCTGCTTCCTGTCTGGCGAGTGATACGACAAATTCTCCTCTACATTGTCTTTGTCTTTGCATACCTGTTCTTCAGCCTCATTGAGCCCCTCTTGGCGGGCCTGCAGCAGCGCCCAGCACGTGAGGCTCCCTCCTTGCCTTCGCCCGTGCAGCCCGAGTCGCTAGGGGATGCAGCACAGCAGTCAGCTGCGATGCCACCGATTTTCACTACGATCCTGCAAGTGGTCCTCGTCCTCGGCGTGATCGGCATCATTGGGCTCTTGTTCTACCTGGCTGCTCGCAGCCGCGAACGTCATGCCAAGGAGAGCGATGAGGTCATCGAGACGCGAGAGACCGTGCTGTCCGCTGAGCTGCTGAAGGAGCAGCTCCGTGGGCTGTGGGACGCCCTGCGCCGCAACAGGCGCCAGTCGTTCTTTGTGGATCTGGGCTCCGCAGACGATCCGCGGCGAGCCATCCGCGAGATGTATCAGCGCGTGATGGGTTTGGCGATCAAGCGCGACCTGCCGCGGCAGAAACAGCAGACGCCCGCAACCTACAGCCCAACGCTGGCCAGCCTCTGCCCGGAAGAGCGTGTGGCGGTGGAGGAGCTGACGGGAGCATATGCCGTAGCGCGCTATGGTACGGTGCCACCGACGGAGGCACAGGTACGGTCGGCGCGGGAGGCCTTTGCGCGGATCGAATCGGCATTTCGGCACTACGACAACCTGGCATAGGTTTCGGGTCCCTCCGAGTCCGAAGACCTCCTACGTTTCGTATAGCACTTCACTCGGCACATCACGCCCTGCCATCATCTGCCAAGCTAGCGCTGGGGGCTCCAGGCACACAGAATCGGCACGCGCAGGTGCGGTGTCTCCTAGAAGTGGGTAGCGCTGTCCGCCGGGGGAGTACGCAGTTGATGCCCATCGTGCTCACGCGGGCGAGCGTGCAAGGCCGCATGAAGCCTGCCTCTGTTCGCTGCGTGGCTGGTTTGAGTCACGAGGTCAGTCGAGTGACGCATGATCAGGGTTGGCGAGAAAGAACCGCAGGAAATGTGCGCTCTTGCAAGTCGGCCGTCGGGGGAGTGGTCGCGCGGTGCGAGCGCCTGCGTACAATGCAGCAGCAGCGTGTTCTTGTGCCTGGGCTGTTATGTCCGACAAGGTTTGTTGTCAGACATGGAACTTGGGGCAGATTAGTTCGCATTCCATGGCGAATCAGAATACTTGCCTGGCACCCCCCTGCCCTGCTGCTGCGATGGGGCGAATGGGATTCGAACCCACACGGCCAGTCAAGGCCAGCGGAGTTTAAGTCCGCAGCGTCTGCCATTCCGCCACCGCCCCTGATCTACGGTTGATTGTACCCCCGTTCCAGACTGGCGTCAATTGCTCTGCCATAGCATCCCTACCACAGGACTTGCCCTTTCCCCCCAATCCTGTTATAATCGCCGACCGTGACCCAGGCGCGACACGAGAGCGCACCACATGGCGAGGAGCTGTGCATATATGTTTGGGAAGAGAATCGGCATCGACCTCGGGACGGTCAATGTCTTGGTCGCGGTCGCGGGAAAAGGCGTCGTCCTCCAGGAGCCATCCGTCGTCGCGATCGCGCTGAAGGACGAGCGGATCGTCGCAGTTGGCAGCGAGGCCAGGGATATGCTCGACCGCGCTCCCGAGACGATCGAGGTCATGCGCCCCCTCCGCGATGGCGTGATCGCAGACTATATGGTCACTGAGGCCATGCTGCATTACTTTATCCGCAAGGTCTGCGGGCGCTCGATGTTCAAGCCACAGGTCATGATCAGCGTGCCCGTCGGTGTTACCAGCGTCGAAGGCCGCGCCGTGCACGAGGCCGCGCTGCAGGCTGGTGGCAAGGAGGTCTACCTGATCCCTGAGCCACTGGCGGCTGCGTACGGTGCTGGCATGCCAATCGGCACCCCTACCGGAAACATGGTGATCGACATCGGCGGCGGTGCCAGCGAAGCCGCTGTCATTTCGATGAACGAGATCGTCGTCTCGGATTCGGTTCGGATCGCCGGGATCCGGATCGACGAGGCGATCGTCTCTTACATACGCAAGAAGTACAACCTCCTGATCGGGGGTCCCACCGCCGAGGAGATCAAGATCGCGATCGGCAGCGCCCTTCCTCTGGACGAGGAGCTGTCGATGGAGGTACAGGGCCGCGACCAGATCGCGGGCCTGCCGAGGACGATCACCATTACTTCCGGCGAGGTTACCGAGGCCATTTCCGAACCACTGGCGGCCGTCGTGAACGTGGTACGCTCTGTCCTCGAGCGCACGCCTCCTGAACTCTCCTCAGACATCATCGATCGCGGTATTGCTGTCCTGGGTGGTGGCGCCTTGTTGCGCAACATAGATCGCATGCTGACCCAGGAAACGGGTGTGCCGTGCTATGTGGCCGAGGATCCCATCTCGCGCGTTGCCGTCGGAGCAGGAATGGCTCTCAACAATATCCACATCTTGCGGCAGAGCCTTCCCGCTGCCTGGGCCACGTGAGCTCTGAGAGACGGCTGGGCGACCGTGCGGCCAGTGACCGTGCGTTCATGCGTGAGGCTCTCGCCGAAGCGCGCCTCGCGTTTGCCAAGGGCGAGATCCCGGTAGGAGCGGTTGCCGTACACCGGGGCCAGGTGATCGGGCGCGGCCACAACGAGAAGGAAACCACCCACGATCCAACTGCACACGCAGAGATGCAGGCCTTACGTCGAGCGGCCGCGACCCGTGGCGGTTGGCGGCTGATCGACGTGACACTGTACTGTACCATGGAACCCTGCCCGATGTGCGCCGGAGCGATGGTGCAGGCCCGGTTGCAGCGCCTCGTCTATGCAGTTGACGACCCCAAAGCCGGTGCTGCAGGATCGACGATCGACCTATTACAGAGTCCCCTGTACAACCATCAGGTCCAGGTTACACGTGGCATACTGGCGGCGGAGGTGCAGGAGCTTATGACGGCGTTCTTTGCCGGCTTGCGCAACGGATCGATCCCGCGCTTCTCTGAGAGTTGGGCCCAGCCGGGACTTGCAGCAAACGACGATCCGGTGTAGAATCGTGCGCGGAGAGGTCGCATAGTCCGGTTTAGTGCGCTGCACTCGAAATGCAGTGAGTCCTTCGGGGCTCCGTGGGTTCGAATCCCACCCTCTCCGCCAAGTTTGGTGAGATGGCCGCAGGAACGACGGGTCAGAGCCGAGCTCTGACCCGTCGTTCTATTTGCTCCTATGTTCACATGGCCTGTGCGGCGTCGACCAGCTTGTCCGTGAGTTCGTTGATCTCGGGTGGCTCCCAGAAAGGACTCGTGCTTATCCCAACGGTGCGTGCCAAGATATCCAGCGTACTGGGGCACATGTCTGGCGCGTACCGGGCATCTCCGCCATAGTGTGGACAATCCCACGCACAGCCGGGATCGCAGATGCTGGTCTTTGTCATGTGGAATGCTGGCTCCCCAAAAGCCCACTCCCGTGTCGTGATGCATGCGTATCCGTGTGAGGTACACCCATCCGTTGCGCGAACTGTGCCTCGAACTGGTCTACTTGGTGCAGGCTGGATTCCTCGCCGTCGTAGCGAAACAGCCAGCCGGACTCTATGACGCGCCAGATAGCCTCTTTTTCTTCCTCATCGAATCGGTACACGATCTTGGGCTCCTTGGTTAGTGTGGTTGAAAAGGTCAGGGCTTTGTGCTATACTATTACTACAGTCCACCCGATATGTCAAGAAGCGTAGCTCACATCCCGCTCGGCAGCATCGGGACCCACGGCGTTCGCAGAGAAGGAAAGGACCCCAGTCAATGGAGACACATCTGTACCTGTCCGTGATGCCTGAGGCACTCATTGCCTCGCAACTTGCGCCCGAGTCGTTCGGTACGTACTATGCCATTGGCAGCGAGAAAAAGTCGCACAGCCAGGCGATGTTCTTTGGTCTGGACGTCAACTTTCGTCACCCGTACTTCCAGATGGAGGAAGGCTATGCGCGGCTCGTGCCCCACGAGGATGGTTCGCCCAAGCGCTCGGTATATATCTCGATCTACCGCGTGCTCGAGCATGTCGATCTGAAAGCGATCAAGAAGCTGTATGTCACGACGCAGGATGGCCGGTCGCTGGCTCTCGACACCTCGGAAGAAATCCCCGATGGCGCAGACGAAATGCACCTCTACCAAGAGATTGCGCCGATACATCCACGTGCGGCAAGCACCTTGGGGCCGAGGGACTATTTCCAGTTCCTGACGGACCCGAGCAAAGGCATGGTCACTGTACCGGCGTTATGTTTCGCAGAGCTGACCCTCGGCGGTTTGGCCAGCGATCCGGAGCGCGGTTCAGCCCAAGGCCTACCGTACTCGAACATCGATCACTACCGCCAGTGCCTGCTCGAGCTCGAAACCAAGACGATCAGCATCAAGATGGTGGACCGGATCCATCGCACGGCGTTTCATTACCGGACCGTGAAGAGTGGATTCTACGTTGGCAATGCAGGAGGGCTGCTCTTTTTCCCTATGCCATCCGAAGAGTACCTGCGTGAGAACCACTACAAGTGGTGGCGCTCTGCACAGATGTGATCGTGGCGTTGGGTTCCCTATCGCCCCGATCTGCCTCGGTTCGCTGGACACACAGGCCAAGATTCTTTCGGGATCTTGGCCTGTTATATGTCACCGGCAGCACTAGCCCCATTCTGCCCCG
>Ga0307425_1000968_pt1 | contig 17773 bp, 17 predicted proteins | sample SalMarWE160330MG_FD_202152 | JGI IMG/M metagenome (GOLD analysis project Ga0307425, IMG submission 202152) | Salt marsh sediment microbial communities from the Plum Island Ecosystem LTER, Massachusetts, United States - WE1603-30 | ecosystem: Environmental > Aquatic > Marine > Intertidal zone >...
TATTGAAATCTATTTTGTACAGCAACGACAACACGGAGTGTCTGTTCAGTCTTAGATGGTAGCCAGCAAAAAAAAGAAAAGGGGATTAGAAGAGATATCTCATCTATTTTTATCTCGGCAACGTATCCTGGAAAAAGAAGAAGGGCCCGGAGAAAATGAGACAGGCACGTCGGGCGATAAAGTTCCCCTTTTGATTGATCAAACCGTAAGGGATACATCCCCTGTCGGTCACAATTTGGCCATCGTTTTCTCTTCTTCGAGCAGCCTTTTTGCGGAGAAGTCTTTCCTTGCATGTAACCTGGCCGTTGAATTGGCAAAAAGGGGCTCTTCTGTGGCCCTGATCGAGACCACTATCAGAGTCCCAAACACCTTTTATCTCCTGGGGCCCCTTTTTTCTCCCGACGCGACTGAACCATTAAGACCAATTAACATTTTTGATAATGATCGCAAGTGCATTAAGGCCTTTTTTTGGGAGCAAGGCCTTGACGACGTTGATTCGTTTGCAATCATCAGTGAGTTAAGCAGGGAATCTGAATTTGTTATTATAAACGCGCTGCCCGAAATTTCTCTGCTGAGGGAAATGCTCTGTTCCCTAAATTCCCTCTTCATTGTCCCCACTACTGCCCGGTCAGAACAGCTACTAAATTCATATAGGCTGATCAAAAAAATCTCGCAACAAATGACCTGCGAGGAGGTCGCGCTTTTGGTAATAGACGAGGGCTTTTCTCTTAACCCTGATGCAGCCTTTGGCCTACTCAAGGATATGGCACATAAGTTTCTCGAGTGTGAGGTCCAGTTTTGGGGAAGCATACCCAAAGGGCCTGAATTTTTCCGGTCCATCTTCCGTAGGACCCCTTTGCTCTTGGAAAATCACACCTCCCCTATTTCTAAGGCACTAGGTAATCTGGCCGACCTCATCGTAAAAAAGGCACACCTGAATGAAACAGACCTGCCATGGCAAAAACAACTTTTGAAGCAGACACAACAAAAATAACCAGTAAGGAACTGCTGAATTCGGCAAGGGAATTCTTTCTGCGTTCAGAGGCAAACAAGAATGCTGTCCTGGTTGATAATATTAACTCTCCCAATTTAGGTTCATCAGACCTCTTGTTTGTCAATGAAGCCAAGACGAACGTGACCGCAGTCAGACTAGATCATGGCATAGACGGGGAGGGCGGTGAGAAGTTTATCATCTCATCGATATCTTATTATCTCTGGCTCAAGCAAGTTGTTTCGGCCAGCGAGGTCTTTCTTGATAGAAAGCGGAGACTGGAGATGTTTCTCGTCTCTCAGGATTTTTCAGACTCTATCCATTTTTTAATGGGTAATCTACCGAGTGGCCTAGAGATCCACCTTGTGAAATACCGCGTCTTGGAGATCGAGGGCCTTGATGAAATAGCGATATATTTTCAACACATTTCCTTTGAAAGGCCTTCACGCGATAAACGGATAAAAGGCCTTAGGGGCCGTCAGGAAGAGACACCGGAGTCTCCTGAAATATCAGACCAGGAATTGCGTGAATTTAATCGCCTGAAGAAAATCTACCTCGAGTGAATCTGTCTTATCATTTTACCCTTATGCTCCCCTTATCAAGTCCAGTATATCAGAGTGTGTCTGTGAATTGGAAAACAAGAGGTCACTCTTTTCCATCCGCCAATTACCACCCTTGAAATCTGACACGCTTCCACCAGCCTCCGAGGTCAATAAGACACCAGGGGCGACATCCCATGGATCAATCTTGGTGGTAAAATAGGCCTCTGCCCGGCCGGCGGCCACCCATGCTATTTCGAGACCGGCTGAACCGAGTTTCCGGATATCCGTAACATTAGGATAGATATTGCTCAATATCCTGCCGGTCCTTTTTCTATCCGTGTCTCCTCCCTCACAATAGAACAAATAGCTCTTCCGCAACTCCCTTATGCCAGAGACATGGATCCTTGTCCCATTCAAAAAGGCCCTTCCCCCCCTTTCCGCAAAGTACAATTCATTAATTGCCGGCCCATATATAGCGCCTAGGACAAGAGCGCCTTTATGAAGCAAGGCGATGCAGACGCAGAAAAAGGGGTTTTGGTTTGCGAAATTGCCCGTACCATCTAAGGAATCGATGACCCAGAGCCAGTCAGGACCGGCTTGGCTAAAACCACCCTCTTCGCTCAAGATGCTGTGATCCGGGTAAAATTTTTTGATCTCATCTATAATCAGCCTATCAACCATCTTGTCATACCTTGTGGCTGCCTCCTTGGCCGTACTCCTGAGATTAACCAGGTCCTGATCCTGCTTGAAATGCTCAAGGAGAAAATCTCCGGCCCTTTTCGCCAGTTCAAGAATAAAATCTCCCACTTCCGAGTTCATTTTTGGGTTCTCCGGGTCATTCATGGAATTACCACCTCATGATATCTCTTGCACCTCTTATGGCCGCTTCGAACAGCCCCAAGAAAAAAGAATCCATTATTCCCTGCGGACAAAAAAGTTCAAAATGCTGTTACACTAATTTTAATTCCAAATAGTTATCCAATTCCTGTAACGTTTGCCTCTAATACCTGTTGACAATTGAGCCAACTCCTTTCTAATATGATCAAGATCCAAGTTGTCCAATAGCCTTAAGGTATTCAAGCGTAAACCCACAAATCAGCCTGATTTGGTAAACCATTATAGGTGGTAAAAGCTATGAAAGCAAACTTCAAGGAAAAAGAGAAAAAAGGCGCTTCACGAAGACTGATCATTTCTGTCATCCTCCTGGCCCTTGTCCTCTTTGTGGCCGTTGACATGGCAATCAATTCCAGAAAGCCAGGGTGGATCACGCCAGGCAATGTGGATACCCATGTCAAAGGCACGGCCTTCATCAGGATGAATCAGGCCCTAATTCAACAGATGAGAGAAAACTGGCTGCCTAATGACCTATTCTGGCCAACGGTCCTCTTAGATAACATGCCTAACTTCCAGATCGGGGAGCTGGAGGTTGTCAGGTATAATGTTCGGGTCTTGAGAGACAACCTTTCCCGCATGAGAACCACCGATAAGCTTGACCCCTCAGCCGAAGCGGCCTTTACCTCCCTTTCCAATGATCCCTATAAATGGTGGTTTCCATCCGCAGAGAGCAAGTGGAAACGGGCAGACAAAGATCTTGGGGTCTTTTATCAAAATCTCTCGCAGGGAAAGTCCTATTTTTATCCGAGGGCCGATAACCTTGTGGAGCTTCTCAGTCAGTATGCCTCATTGATGGGGGGGGTGAATACCCGACTAATCAACGCCCCGCGTGATATAAAAGAGACGCTTGTTGTAGAAGAAGGAAACAAGGAAGGGCCGGCCACCCCGAAAAAGGTGCAAGTCAACATCCCCTGGTACAAGATAGACGACAACTTCTATTACGCACAAGGGGTGGCTTATGCACTCTGTGAATCTTTTGAGGCTATACGAATTGATTTTATTGATGTATTGACGGACAAAAATTCTCTGAAACTTGTTGACAAGATCCTTGAGGATCTTAAGAGATGCTATTTCGAGCCTATTATTGTATTCAACGGGAATCCCGGGAGTATATTCGCAAATCATTCCCTTAACCTATCAGGCGTCTTCAACGATGCCAGGCAAAAGACTAATTCTCTCATTGTCGCCTTGATGCAAGGCTGACACATGCCTTCAAGTCCCTCCTCCCACCTAGCTCATTTGCCACCCCCATTGGGATCGGGACTGCTCTTGAAAAGGGATAACCTAAAGGAGTGTTCCTCTGTGGCTCACAGTGGGCAGATATCTGATGTTTGATTCCCTAGAACTCTCTGATCTCCCAAAGATGCAATGCGGCATCTTGAGAAATGAATCCAGCACAAGACCCGTGATCCGGGTAGTTGAAGATGGTGGAATTAGGGCCGTTGTCAAGGACTTCAGCACCAAAAGGTTTCTGTACCGTAATACCATCGCTCGTTTTCTCGTCTGGAGGGAGGCCAAGGCATACAGAAAACTGCGGGGAATCAGGGGTACGCCAAACCTGTATCGAATCGTCGATGGCCTTGCACTGGTGGAAGAAGAGATTCCGGGTATAAATTTGGAGAAGATTGGCGAAGGGGTCCGTCTTCCAGAGAGATTTTTCGACTCCTTCAGAGACCTGCTGGACAAGTTCCACGAGAGAGGCCTAGCACACTGTGACTTAAAAAAGGCGGCCAATACGATTTTAGGCCACGATGGTCTCCCCTACATCATTGATTGGGGGGCTTCCATTTCCGAGAGAGAATTTAGATTTTTCCCCTTGAACCTTATCTACCGGAGATTCCTCTTAGACGACTACCTGGCCATCACTAAACTGAAGCTGCGGCACAATCCCGAGAAAGTAACTCCAGCGGAAATGATCCGTTACAACCGGCGAAGCCGCATAGAAAAATTAATTAGGGCTGTCAGGGATAGGCTTCAAAATACATTGCAGAAAATAGCGTAAGGCCCAATAAATCATGTGGCCTGGCCATTATCCTTACACACCTGTTCGTCTACCCTTTCGTCCAGAGAAACCAAGATCTTGTACGCTATCCCCCTGCCAATTGCCAGCCTTGTACAATCTCGGCCCAAGATAATTCTTCCCTGTCCAGTATTGTTGACAACCTCTATGTGATCACCCAGTCGCAAGCCCATGGATGCCAATCTGGCCCTCCCTGTCCTGCCCCCGGCCCACTCTCTGATTTTGACCCTTTCACCCGTTTTTGCCATGGCCAGGGGCAGCAAAGGCCTTCTCTGGGAGAGGCATGTATCACAAAGCCCATAGATCTCCATCCGGTGTTGAAGCATGTAAAATCCCTGGGTTGCAGCGATCGCTACCTGCAGCTTTTCTAGACCCTCATTGGTGAATTCGATGATCTTTCCACATTTGGTACAAATGAGGTGATCGTGGTGTCTTCCCAGATGCCTATGCTCATAGCGAATAGGTTGGCCCTCAAATTTTTTCTTTTGGGCAAACCCAAGATCCACCATGCGATTCATACACCGTCTAACAAACTCCGGCTCATAATGGTAACCCTTATCTTTCAATAGGAGATACATTTGTTCCAGGGTCACATGTTCCTCTGTCCCCAGAAAGACATCCAGGATGTTCAGTCGATCCTCTAACCCTTCGCTCCCGTCTGCCTTAATGAGGGTCTCAAAATTTGCCTTTTCAAACTGATTAATATTTTTCATGATATACATTCACCTATTTTCCAGTGCCACCTTGAATGCATTCATTCGGCACTGCAAACAAGGACCCAACTTTGTCATTGGAAGGCATATTTCGTTTTTCTCTTGGCCTAGCATCAATGCTGGGATTATAATGTTATAGTATAAAGAAATATCGCAATTGGGTCAAGGCATGGGCCTTTCAAAAAAATATTTATCCCTTCTGGACATTTCAGTTTTGGTCGCTTATAAATAGATACTGTTCCTATTTTTATCCTGGTCGGAGACTATCGCTTTGTTCGTAAGTTCTCAATAAACGTGGGTTAATCACCAAAGCGTGAAATTGAACTTTCACCTTTGTTCGCTCCCTCTAATACTGCGCCAGAAAAATATAATGCCCCCAAACATATAGACGGTGGTGAAAAGGACCGCCGGTTTTTAGGTCTGTAACAATCAGAAGACGTTATAAGAAAGGTGAAGGCCATTGAAAAACGAATTTCCTGTTTTGATTGCCGAAGACAACCCAGTCTCACGAAAGCTTCTTGAGAAGACCCTTGTCAAGGCTGGATATGAAGTCGTATGTATGGAAAATGGCCGCAAGGCCCTGGAAAAATTTAATGACAGATTTTTCCCTATTGTCTTGACCGATTGGATGATGCCGGAAATGGACGGCGTTCAATTATGCAGGGCTATTAGGGCCAATGTGTCTGCCGCGTCGGGGTATGTTTTTATTATCCTGCTTACTGCCAAGGATTCAAAGGGAGACATTATCACCGGGCTGGAAGGAGGCGCAGACGACTACCTGACCAAGCCCTTTCATCCAGGTGAATTGATCGCGCGTCTCAATACCGCCAGGCGTATCCTGGAACTCGAAAAATCCCTTAGAAAAGCCAACAAGGAGATCAAGATCTTATCCATAACCGACCCACTCACCAGGGCCTACAATCGCGCTTATCTAAACGATCATCTTCCCCAGGAAATCAAGAGGTCAATAAGGTATAATCGGCCGTTCTCCTTGATATTATGCGACATTGATCATTTCAAAAAGGTCAATGATACTCTGGGTCACCTGGCAGGTGATCAGGCACTAAAAAAGGCTGTCGAGTCTATTAGGAAATCGATTCGTTCTGATGTGGATTGGATTGCACGGTTCGGTGGCGAGGAATTCATGATCATCCTTCCTGAGACAGACATTAAAGGCGCCACGCTTTTGGGTGAAAGATTGCGTGCGGAAATTTCCCGAATAGCCATTGAATTTGAAGGGAAAAAGACTTCGATCACAGCGAGTTTCGGCGTATCGGGTTTCGGTCCTTCTACGCCTGACAAAAAGATTTCTCCCGATTCCATGATTGCCGTGGCAGACGCCGCCCTTTACCAGGCCAAGAAAGAAGGTAGAAACAGGGTCAAAGCGAGCATGATGTAAGCCGTGCTAACCATCTCCCTTATTCTACGGACAGCACTGATCAATCCCTATCCTTTGAGTACACATTCCACCCATACCCTTATAGCCTATGAAGCCACACGGTTAAAAACCCATTTCTCGAGGATCTTGAAGACAAGTTCTCTCTTAATCGGCTTTGTAACATAGTCATCCATCCCCGCTTCAAAACATTTCTCCCTATCGCCCTTCATGGCAGCAGCAGTCATGGCAACAATGGGAATATGGGTGGCCATCCTTCCATCGCTTGCCAACGAACCTTCCCTCCGCCGTATTTCCTTTGTCGCCTCCAATCCATCCATTCTGGGCATCTGGACGTCCATAAAAATCAAGTCAAAATCATCATGGAATTCCGTATACTTTTCGACTGCCTCTTCCCCGTCACCGGCCAGCACCACATTGTACCCAGCCTTCTTAAGCATCAGCGTTGCCAGTTTCTGATTAACCGGATTATCCTCTACCAAAAGGATGCCCACCGAATGTTTTATCTCCTCCCGAGTTTTGTATTGGGTCAGGATCTCCTGCCTGGGAACTTCCTCTCTCTTGGAAGCATCTCCCTCTCCCTCCCCAATCAAGATCTCCAGCATCTGAAATAACTTCTCTCTGTGTATAGGCTTGCTCATAAAGCCATCAAAGCCCGCCTTTTTACATCTTTGGGCGTCACGCTCAACCGAAGAGGACAGAGCGATTAAGGGGATGTTGCTAAATTGGTACGCACATTTACGAATCTCTTCTGCCACCTCATAACCCGTCATCACGGGCATCTGGATATCAATGACACAAATGGCAAAGGCATGCTCGGTCTCAAGGGCCGATTGTAAAGTCAAAATCACTTCCTGGGGTCTTCTGAGAGTAATCACATGCATGTCGGCCCCTTCCATAATGTGCCTCAATATATCCAGACTGGCCTGATTATCATCAACAACAAGCGCCTTCTTTCCAAAAAGTGATATAGGATTGAATCTCTTGGTCTTCTTTACCTCTGCCCTTCCAAACCATCCTGTAAAATGAAACGTGCTTCCTCTATTAACCTCACTTTCGGCACAGACATCACCATCCATCAGACCAGATATCTGCTTGCAGATAGTCAGTCCCAGTCCAGTGCCACCAAATTTTCTGGTGGTAGAACCATCTGCCTGATGAAAGGCATTAAATATAGTGTCAAGTTTCTCCCCTGGAATGCCTATCCCTGTATCCCGAACCGTACAGTGGAATTTCATGCGATCGTCCCTTTCTTCATCAACATCAAGAGAGAGTTCAATCTCTCCAGACTCAGTAAATTTTGCGGCATTGGCCATCAGGTTTGTCAGGACCTGCCGCATTCTCAACGGGTCTCCTCTTACACGGGAAGGTACTTCATCTCCAATATGGCACAGTATCTCAATGGGCTTTGAAGAAATCCTGGGCCTGACAAGCTCACAGACGTCAAAGGCAAGAAGCTCAGGATCAAAGTCGATTTCCTCGACATCCAACTCTCCGGCCTCGATCTTGGAAAGATCAAGGATATCATTTATCAAAGAGAGCAAGGCGTCACCGCTTCTCTTTACTGTCCTTGCATAATCGGTCTGGTCTCCGTCCAATTCCGTATCGAGCAGCATATCGGTAAAGCCTAGAACGGCATTCAGGGGAGTGCGGATTTCGTGACTCATGTTGGCCAGGAATTGAGACTTGAGGCGTTCAGACTCTCTCGCCTTGTCTATCGCCATTTCGAGTTGAATATTCTTTTCCTTGAGGTCCATGGCCGCATGGCTGAGCTCTGAGCGCGATATCTCCAACTCCCTATTTTGCCGCCGAAGCCTATCTCTCGCCCTCTTCAAGAGACTCCCTGTATAGGCCGAAATGAATGCGACCACAAATAGTGATGCAATCGCCATGGCAAGCATCAATACAATGTTGTTCCAATGGTAATGATAGCCGAAGACATTGTTTTGATGTGGGATTACCCCGAAGTGCTCTAGACCCACCACAAAGGAAAGGGCAAAGGCACAAAAGGCGGTCACAATAAATGGATATCTTCTAGGCGCCACGACCCCTACATAGGTAATCAGGCACGCGTAGAGGGTAATCATATACCCACCCCTGATGCCGCCCAAAAAGTAAATAACGCCCGTGTACCCGCTGGCCTCAAGGATGTTGACAAAGATAGAGAAATATTCGTATGCGCTCCTACGGGTAATACCTCTGAGAACAGGCAGCAGCGGTACATTCATCAGGATGAGGAATACGGCACAAGCGGTGAGGCCCATAAAACTTTCAGTGTCTATGGTATGACAGACATAAAAAACCAAGGCGAATGCCCATATAAAGACACTTGCCCCTGATCGAACAAAAGAGCCCTGCAAGTGGGTCTTAAAGAGTCGCTTTGAATGTTCGGGGCTAAGATATCTGAGATCCTCTCCCCCTTTGTATTTCAAGCCCTGTACTTTCGCCTCTCTCTTTTTTGTCATTGGGCCCCCTTTTTTAAAAGCCCCTTGTGTCTCTTATTTCTTTCGAGCAAAAGAATGATCACACATCCCAAATTTTCTTGATACTGTCAATTCATTTGTGTAAGTCTTGTTGGTACCCTTGAACGGTGAACCTTTGAACCTTGAACCTGTGTAGTTACGTCTTATTTAGCATAGGGAAAGGCATTCGGATGATAGATATCTCAAAGATTGATTATTCTGTATTAGACCGCCCCGATGTCCTCATGTTTCTCTTCCATCCAAGACCTGAATGGGAAGAACCAGATTCCAGAGGTCCCGGCCAGGATGTCCTCATCCCGGTCGAAAAGGACGTGCTCGTTGGAGGCAGGTTCCACGTGATAGAAAAATCAGCACCGAATATCCTCTTCTTTCACGGCAACGGTGAAATCGTGGCTGATTACGATGAATTAGGGTCCTTTTACAACCGTATGGGCATAAATTTCTTACCCGTGGATTACCGTGGTTACGGCCGATCGACGGGCGAACCCACGGTAACGGCCATGATGCAGGACTGCCATATCATCTTTGAATTTACAAAAAATTGGATAAATGACAATGGCCTTACAGGCCCATTTATCCTCATGGGAAGGTCCCTGGGCAGCGCATCCGTCCTTGAACTGGTAGTCAATTACAGGGAACGGATCGATGGCCTTATTATTGAAAGCGGATTTGCCTATGCCGGACCGCTCTTAGAGCTTTTGGGGATCGATCTAGAGACATTAGGAATAAAAGAGGAAGAGGGTTTTCAAAATGTAGATAAGATTAAGGAATTTGACAGACCCACCCTTATAATACACGCAGAAAGAGACCATATAATCCCCTTCTCGGACGGCCAGGCCCTTTATGACGCCTGCGGGGCGGCGGATAAGACCTTTCTCAAGATCCCCGGGGCCAATCATAATGATATCTTCCAGCGTGGCCTCACCGAATACATGAAGGCGGTCAAAACGTTGGTGAACAGTAAGGGTTCAATAATTCGGGGTAACTAGGGTAGGAGACGGTCAAGGCCGGCAGTGCGGCCTTTTTTCGGCCTTCTATTCTGATTGAGGCATTTACGGGGGCGGCGTCAGCGAGTGTTAGTTGAGGCTCGTGGCGTGGTTACAATATAGACTTTGTTGTGAGAGAATTCCAGGCACCTATCGCCGCGCGATGTTTGTGATGACAGAGGGCAATATCGGAACGTCAGTCCCGGTTTTTGGCCTCCAAAAGGTCCCACTGCCAGCCCTGCCCTATTCACCCTCTGGTGATTAACCCCCATTTATTGAGCTGATACGGTGAACAAGACATTGAGCAAGGCCGGATGATAGACAAAAAATCTCAAAAGGCTATGTGTTAAGGGTGCCGATAATCTCTTCAATCTCGGCAATTCCCCTATCCCTGCAATATTTTCTGAGCCCATCAATGATCTCCAGGCTGACCCTTGGTTTGACAAAGTTGGCCGTCCCTACCTGGATTGCCCTAGCCCCGGCAATGAGAAATTCGAGGGCATCGCGGTAGTCCATGATTCCGCCCCCACCTATGACAGGGATACCCACGCTTCTAACCACCTGATAGACCATATAAAGGGCAACAGGACGAATAGCCGGGCCAGACAGGCCTCCGGAGATATTGCCCAGTGTCGGCACTCGTCTTTCAATATCTATAGACATACCGGTCAGCGTGTTTATCAAGGATACCGCATGTGCGCCCGCACTCTCAGCGGCCCTGGCTATAGACACTATGTCTGTCACATTTGGAGATAGCTTGACAAACACAGGTTTGTCACAGTTTTTTAGGACCTCCTCGGTCACCCTCGCCGTAATATCGGGGTCCGTCCCAAAGGCCATGCCCCCATCTTTTACATTGGGGCATGAGATATTCACTTCAACAGCATCCACGACGTCAACTCCCCTAAGTCCAGCAGCCACTGCACCGTACTCATCTATACTGTTCCCATAGATGTTGACTACCACGAGGGTATGAAGCTTCTGAAGCCAGGGCACCTTCTCCTTCAGGAATGCCTCCAGGCCAACGTTGGCAAGGCCAATGGCATTCAGCATTCCACAAGGGGTCTCCACGATCCTGGGAGGCGGGTTTCCGGGCCGGGGTCTGAGGGAAAGTCCTTTGACCACGATGCCTCCTAGCATTGCAGGGTCTACGAGGTCATTAAACTCCTGACCATAGCCAAAGGTGCCCGACGCCGTGAGGACAGGATTTTTTAATTTTAGGGGACCTATGTCTACTGTAAGATCAGGTGGTTTTCCGCTCATAGCTCTTTCCAATCCAGGGATTGAGCCTGGAATACCGGCCCATCCTGGCACACAAAAAAATAGGTCTTTTCCTGACCAGGGGAAGACTTAAGAGCGCAGCCCTGACATACACCGAGGCCACAGGCCATGGCCGTTTCCATGGAGACCTGGCATGAAACGTCGTGACCTAGAGTCATAGCCGCCACTCGCCTGAGCATGGGTAGCGGGCCACACGCAAAGACTTTCAGATCGCCATGCGCACCCCCTTCCAGGTAGGACTCCAAGAGATCTGTGACAGGACCTTTATGACCAATCGAACCATCATCAGTGGCAATAAGAATTTCTGTTCCCTTTGCACACACCTGCTCCATGGGCACCTCTTCACTGGCAGAACTGTAACCAGTCATAAATGTCACATCACGACCCTCAATGGTTTGTGCCAAAAACATGAGTGGGGCAACTCCAATGCCGCCCCCGACCAAAAGGGATCTACCAATTGTTTTTGACAGATCAAATCCCCTCCCCAAAGGTCCCAAAACAGATAATCGGTCGCCTTCCCTGGCCCCTGACATAATCGCGGTCCCTCGTCCCACCACCCTATAAAGGATAAGGAAGAGATCCCCTCCCGGGACCCCACATATGGAAAAAGGGCGTCTCAGTAAAGGATCCGTAGCATCGCTGACACGGATCATCACAAACTGACCCGGCATTGAATCAGACACAATCTGGGCCGACCTCAGTCCCATCAGAAAGATATCAGAGGCGACCCTCTTATTGAATGTGACCTCTATATCCAGCTCTATCATATCACCCCGTACAGGCTGGAGCAGTTTAAAACCTCCGGGAAATGCCCAAATGGACCCCGAAGTCAGGGCTGTTGTCAAACAGGAAGAGGTTTTCGATCAACCCAAACTCAAAATATGTCTGAGATGGGAATTCGGCCTTTATCCCAAAGCTGATCTCATTTGTCGGATCAGAGAACTCATAGAAGTCTTCGGCCGCCCCCGTGTTGAAGAGCTCCTGTAAGATGAAGGATAGGCGGTCGTCCCATGGAAACTCTAGTGCGGTCAACACAGAAATCTGGTCTTTACGCATAGGGATACCGGCCAGCTCGTCATCCCCAAAGCGTGTATACTGGATTCCAAGGTAACCATAGAGACCTCGTATCCGTTTACCAAAACAAAAGGCCGCCCCTCCATCAAGACTTCCTGACCCGTAAAGATCCTCTTCATCTCCCGTGGGCACCTTAAAATGGAGAGTTAAGCAGGTCTGGGGCAACCATTCCCCGCCCCTGGTAATCAGGCACCTTGTAGAAAGGACCATGTCTTCCATGCCCACACCGGAGCCTCCAGGGCCTAGTTCAAACTTGGTCCCATCCTTTCTCCAGAAGACGATTCGAAATCGGTTCTTGGGATATCGATCCCTCCCTGCCTGGTTTAGCCCGAAGAGATCGTGGAACCCCTCGATCATTCCATCCATGTATCCACCACCCCGCATGCAGAACGGTATCTCCAGATGCAATTCCAACCAATCCATGAGACCATAAGTCGCGAAAAACGCTGTGCGGAGGACCCCCGCGTCGATGATATACTTATCCTTTTCCTCTGCCCATCTGTTTGTCCATGTGGCCGTCGTGCCCAGGAGCCAGTGACCTCGGGGGACATTCTCGCCGCCTATCGGGGTCAGGCTCAACCGAAGCAATTGGAAGGGAGACTGTCCTCGAAGGTACATAGGTCCTAATCGGACGTTGACGGAACGATCTTGTGAGGGGGACAATAAATTTGGTTCGGATATGTCGTGATCTTCTGGATCTGAAAGGGGAAGGCAGAATCCGCGTATAGACAACGCAAAGATTCCAATAAGGAATAGTGCAGCAAAATACTGCCAGGGCCGAGGAATTCCCATCCTACGCCTTTTTTGATGCATCATTCCTATCGCCTTTCCCCCAACTGGTGCCAGGCCTTCAATTCCGAGACATAAAAGGGGCCTAAAATCAGAAGTCCAACTGGGCCCTCAGACCGAATATGTACACGTCCTTTGCCCAGGAATGACCATATGAATTGTTTATCCACTGAAAATCGCCGGATAGGGCAAAACGCTCATGGAGGGGGACCCTGTAATATGCCTCGACATAAGTCTCATCATCAGAGTCAACGTTTGCAGCCTTGTAATCTCCCGTAAGAAAAATCTGGCCGTATGCTATACCCAGGGTATCTTTTTCCCTGTCCCCAATGGGGCCAGTCAGTTCCACACCAAGACTCCACAGACTGTCATAAGGGAGAATTTCCCACCCGGTCGAGCTACCCCCCCAACTTGCAAGGTCATCGTCCGTCTGGCTGTATCTTATAAAACCCTTAACGCCTTCGCCGATCTCCTGGTCAAAGCTAATACCCCAGCCTTTACGATAATCTGTAAAGGAACTTCCCTTTTTATACTGCTCCGTGGCCAAGTGATCGTTTTTCAGGTACCTTCTATCATCCCACCACCCGTAGAAACGGTAGTTTCCTTTTTTACCGCCAATTTTTGCCTTCAGTGTGATCTGCCCTGCAATAAACCCATGACTAAATATATCCTCCCAGTTGTCATCAGGATAAGCATGATCTTCCCCTTCCACACTGGCCCCTACAATCCTGAACTCATAAAGATCCTTGGGTGCCACCTTCAGTGTCACCGCGGGACAATAAAAGTTATCGGGTTCGGGGATGGTCAGACCCATGCTCTTTACAAATATGTTTGAAAGAAACTGTGTGGTCTCGTCTCCGGCAACCTCATTCTCATCAAACAAGACACTTATATCCATCTTGCCTATGTCAAAAACAGCTTTTTCATCCATAAAATTTAGTTCATAAAAGGCCTCCGAGATCGTGAGACCACACTTATTCTCGTGATTCTTGGTGGCGTATGCGTCATAATTGGGGGAGCTAAAGCTGACGTTTTCATTGTTTAGCCCCTCTCCATCCCCTCCCTCAAAATGGACGTGGAGGTCACCATAATCCTCAAAATGTGTGTCAACGTTGAGATCCAGGGTAAAGGCCGCATCCGTGGAATTGCCTTCAGTCGAATTATCTTCGTTATTAGTGGTCCCTTGTACGACAGCAGTAACACCTCCGGAAAGCCGTATAAGACCAAGGGCCTTCTTGATATTTTCGAGGTCCTCAATCTTGCCCTTGAGCTGGTCAACCTCCGCACTTGTCTCCTCTCCTTTCTTACGGGCATCCTCATAATCCTTCATTTTTTCTTCCAGATCATGTATCCGTTGCATCAAGGTCTTGGAAGAGTCCGTGTCTTCTGCAAAAATCGGGACCGCAAACATAATTACCGCGATTAACGCCGTAATGATGACAAAAATCCCCGTAGAATTTCGCGCTTTACCCATCCGCCTAACCCTCCTTTCAATGCGATTCGATGAAACTGTTACGATATCTTCTCAGGTCTGCCTTAAGGTGAAAATAAAAACCTTACAAAGTCAAGCTTTTTCAGAGGCCCCGATATCAATCATGGCCCTCACTTTTTCCTCCATTCAAGAAACCGGACCCACAATACCGCCCCTAACTCCACCTCCTTGTCCTGATTCCTGTATTTCATCTTTTTATCTGATGTGCTTAGCGCTGCAAAACCCCACCATCCAGCCTCGGGTACCCCGTAGGTGAACACACCGTTTACATCCGCCTTGACCACCTGGGTGACCATATAATCTGTGGGCGCAACAGCTCGTCCATCCTGATTATAATACTCTACCTCTACCTCGGCATATGGGACGGGCCTACCGTTCAGAAGGACAACACCCTGAAACACATTACCGGCATAGAGGCCAAAAGGCCTGCTCAGGGGAATGATCTCCGTTTTTAGACCCACAGGCCTGTCCCAGCCTTCCTCATCACCAAATGCGGAAACAACGGTTTTGGTATAATGTATAATGTAGTGGTCTTCAGCCGGTTCCCAGTAGGGCCTTGGCTCCATATAGAACGTATACACACCTGGCCTCGTGACCTTGTAATCAATGGTCCAGGCCTTATGGCCCATGACCTTTGTTTTTTTCAAATATTGCAAGAGCGCCCTCTTTTTTCCCCGAGTCATCACCCCGAACTGGGCAGGCCTGTCGAGTTCCATCCCCTCGCCTTCAAAGGGATGCGAGAAAGAGATCGTGACACGTACGGTCCTGGCCTCTCCCTGCATAACCATTGAATCCGAAGGGATCACCATCCCAAAATGGGCAGATGCCGTTCCACATATGGCTGTCAAGAAAACACCCGCCATCACCAAACAAGACATCAATCTTTTCATCATCATTTTCCTCCTTTTCTCTTTTTCTTGCCCCAGAAATACATCACCAGGCCCATAAGCCCAAAGATATACCCGATACCGCCAATGATCTCAGTCAATCCCGGGCCCCTTTCCTCCCGCAGTCTGAACAATTCTCTCATAACAGGTCCCAGGCGGGAATCCAGGGCCTGCTCCACAATCGCCCGTATCTCCTCAGGGCCCACTGATACACCACGCTGAGATGACGAACCGACTCCTCTGGCATTTGTCATCCCTTTGGTAGCAACTGAAATGTCAGGGAGTTCATCGGCCTTCAAGATATATTCACCCCTGTGCCCCATGCTGGCATTAACGACTATCTTGAGATCGGTCTTCTCAGGGATCTTGAACCCAAATTCGCCATTTTTGTTGGTATGCCCCTCCAGGAGTTTACTGCCCGAAGGATCAAAGACCTGGATTAGGCCGCCCTGCACCTTTCGATTTGAACTGAAATAGCTTTCCGTGTGGATCTTATCCCCCTCTATCCATGCGTAGATGTAAACCTTATGGGCCAAGGCCGAATTGGGAACAAATGCAATAAAAAGCAACATAATAGCCGCAATACATATCGGACCCGCAGAAAAGAACTTTTCTTGAAGCACATTATTCCTCAACATTAGCAACCTCCAAAATCTCTGGTTTGACCTTTTTAAGAAATTTGACACACACAGCGGTGATAATGCCCTCGATTACCATTACGGGGATGTGGGCGATTACGATGATTTTGGCCGCCCCAAGAAAGGCCTTTCCAGTAAAAACAAGGGCCAGCGCAACCATGAGGCTCGCCAGCAAGACGCCCCCCAACCCGCACAAAAAGGCTGAAATCATGGAAGTAAGGAGATCGTTGCTCCTGACACCTGACCTGAATACCAAAAAGCAGACAACGGCAGGAAGGGCCATGTCAACCGTATTTACCCCCAGGGATGTCAGACCTCCGTACTGGAAAAGCACGGCCTGTAAAAAGAGCCCGACAAGTATCGCAGGAAAGGCCACCCAACCCAATAGGAGTCCGAGCAGGCCATTAAGGATAAGGTGCACACTGGATGGCCCTATGGGGATATGCACTAAGGAGGCAACGAAAAATGCTGCCGAAAGGACAGCCACCTGGGGAACATGGTCATAATCCAGTTTGTTGAGACCTGCAGCGGTACCGGCTGCAGCAAGAGCACCTCCGGATATCAGGACGGGCATGGACAAAACGCCTTCAGAGATATGCATAATTCCTGGTCCTCCTTCCCACTCAAAAGAAAGATGGTCTAAAATCAAAAAGGCCATAAGTGCCTTAGCGGATTTCTCTTACCGCCGAGGCCTTCATGGCCTTTTTGCTGTGATTTATTCTCTAGTAGTAATGGGTTTCCTACCCATTATTGATTATTTTTTATTTATGCCAAAGCCCGATGCAGATGTCAATGAAAAACTTGGGTCATATTTTAGATCAGCCTTGCCCAAAAGTTCCCCTTTGATCTCAAAAAACAAAGGGCATTCCATCACGATTCGATAGAATACCCTTTTTTCAGCTCAAAACGGTCGTTAAACTACAGTCACATTTGCTGCAGCGGGGCCTTTGTTGCCCTGCTCTATGTCAAAGCTGACCTCATCGCCTTCTCTGAGAGACTTAAAACCGTTCCCATTGATTCCCGAATGATGAACAAATACATCGGGACCATCTGTTTGCTCAATAAACCCGTAACCTTTGTGGTCATTAAACCACTTCACGGTTCCATTCGCCATAGCGACACCCTCCTTTCAAATAAATTCTCATGGTTCCAAACTTTAGGTTGCCACTTTTGACAAATGGATCTTTCCCTCAGAACGAAACAAACCCCGCCCATAAAGGCGAGCCTTCAAGAGTATTTACTTTATAGACATATTCCGAAGTAATGTCAAGTAAAAAGTGACGGCTTCACTCCCGCGAGGCCTGTCCTCGACCCTGATCGGGGTGCGGGAGTCCATAATTGACAGATAAGGTCAAATCATAGAAACGCTATGCTTCCTCATCTGAACATAGAGAGAAATATGCCGAGCACCAATGCCTGGATGATCCAGCCAATAATACAGACCCCCACAGCGCGTAATGTGCTTTGATAATCTAAGGCCTGTCTTACCGCAATAACCATTGCTACCAGCATCCAAACCCCTGCCACCATAAAAACGATTCCCGTAAGGCCAGGGATGATCCCCAATACACGAATCAGTCCGGGGGA
>Ga0307425_1000969_pt1 | contig 17768 bp, 15 predicted proteins | sample SalMarWE160330MG_FD_202152 | JGI IMG/M metagenome (GOLD analysis project Ga0307425, IMG submission 202152) | Salt marsh sediment microbial communities from the Plum Island Ecosystem LTER, Massachusetts, United States - WE1603-30 | ecosystem: Environmental > Aquatic > Marine > Intertidal zone >...
CCTTGACGCCGAATTGGTCTTCCATCGCAGCAGTGATGTCTTGGATGTACACGCCGAGATAGCCGCGGCTTACCTTGCCGGTGGTCACGAGCTGATCGAGTACGTCTTTCACCTGGTTGATCGATATTGCGAAGTTGATTCCCTCGACCGTCACTCCGTTCGATGATTCGCGGGCGATAAGCGTGTTGATTCCTATCACCTTTCCGTTCGCGTTTACGAGCGGACCGCCGCTGTTGCCGGGGTTAATTGCAGCATCTGTCTGGATGAGGTTGTCGTAGTAACCGCTTCCGCTCGGCTTGGGGAGGTCGCGTCCGAGGGCGCTGATGATCCCCATGGTGACGGAGTACGACATTCCTACAGGGTTCCCGATCGCGATCGCCCAATCGCCTATCTCCAGTGTGGATGAGTCGCCGAGTTCGGCGGTAGGCAGTTTGCTGGTATCGCCTTCCAGCTTAAGCACGGCGATATCGAGCTGCGCATCGCTTCCCACCACATCGGCGGTCCAGGTTTCTCCATCCGGGCTGGTTACGCGGATATCCGTTGCGCTGTCGATCACGTGTTCATTGGTGAGAACAAGCTTCTGCCCGGCATAGTCGATGACTACGCCCGAACCGATTGCCCTCTCTGTTTGCTGCTGCTGTTGAGGGGTCTGTGGCTCCCCAAAGAAGCGCTGGAAGAACGGATCGTTGAAGATGTCATTCATCGGATTGGATACGCTCACCGTCGCGGTGACGTCAACACGAACCACTGCGGGGCTCACCTGCGCGATTGCTTGCTTAACCGCCGATTGTCCCGAATCGGAAATCGCTTGATTGACCGATTGATCTTGCGCCAACGCGGGCGCGCCGCCCACTCCCAGCGTCTCGTTTGTGTTATCGAGGCGCGTTACGGTGATCCCCGCTGCAACGATCAGTACAAGCAGGGCTCCAATGGCAAGAATTCTCTTTTTTCTCATGACTCAAGCCTCCTTAGGCATTGTGAATGCTTATCTGGGAAACGGTATGATTCTAGAGAGGGAGTGTGAAGATTCGATGGAGAACAGAAGGACTGAAAGTGAAACCTCTAGGCGATCTGTGCGCGCAATCGCCCTCTTATCTGGAGGCCTTGATAGCACCCTCGCGGCGGCGATTGTCAAGCATGCGGGGATCGAAGTCGTCGGCCTCACCGTGAAGTACTTCGTCAATGCCGACGAGAGACGCGCCGCGAAGATTGCCCAGACGGCGCGAGCGCTCAGGATTGAACTGCGCACGCTCGATCTGTCCGTAGAACACCTGCGGGTGATCAAGCACCCGCGCCACGGTTATGGATGTGCGGTGAACCCGTGCATCGATTGCCGAATCTTCATGCTCCAACATGCAGAGCGCATCATGGAGGAGGAAGGGGCGCAATTCGTGGTCACCGGCGAGGTGCTCGGTCAGCGGCCGATGTCGCAGCATCGCGGCGCGATGGACATCGTCGCTCAAGAAAGCGGTCTCGATGACCGGCTGTTGCGACCGCTGTCCGCCAATCTCCTCCCGGACTCCCTCCCAGTTAAGGAGGGATGGATCAAGCGCGAAGCCCTGTTCGCCATATCCGGTCGCAGCCGTCAGGAACAGGTCGCCATAGCCGCTCAGTTGGGGATTACTGACTACCCTCAGCCGGCGGGTGGGTGCATCCTCACCGACAAGGCATACGGCGCTCGCCTGCGGGATGCGTTTTCCCATGTAGGGAAAGATGCGATGGGGATAGATGAGTTCGTTATCCTCCGCTTTGGCAGGCAATTCCGCCTGTCAGAGCGCGCCAAGCTGTTTGTGGGCCGGAATGAACGCGAGAACGAGATGCTCGGAACACTCGCCGGCGGGCGCTACACGCTTGATCCGACCGAAGTGATGGGGCCGCTGGCGTTGATTGAGGGGGAGCCGAGCGAGGATGAAATCCAGCTCGCTGCGGCGATTGTCGCCCGTTACTGTGACCACGTCGTCGGCACGCCGGTTTCTCTCCAACTTAGCCACGGAGAGGAAGCGCGCGTGATCGAAGCGATGCCGCTTGCATCGGACGATCCCCGTCTTGTCTCGTTGCGGATTGGAGGCTGATTTCAGGCGATAAGCGCCAGCGCCTCTTGTCGTGACGCTTGATTGGTGCGGAATATCCCGCGGATTGCTGAAGTGACGAGTTTCGTACCCGGCTTTTTCACTCCCCTCAGTGTCATGCACAGGTGCGTTGCCCCAATGCGCACCAGCACGCCGTACGGGTCGAGCCGCTCCATGAGGGCGTCCGCCAACTGTGATGTGAGCCTCTCCTGCAGCTGCGGGCGGGCGGCGGCGATATCCAGTGCTCGTGCGAGTTTGCTTGCGCCGACGATTCTATTTCCTTTTGGAATGTAGACAATGTCGGCTTCGCCGATGAACGGGAGAAAGTGGTGCTCGCAGATCGAGAAGAAGGGAATGTCTTTGCTGACAACCATCTGATCGTACGGCTCTTGGAATAGGACCTCGAGGGCATCCGAGGGGCTCTCGCTCGCGTGAGCGAAGAATTCGGCGTACATCTCGGCGACGCGTGTGGGCGTGTTCTCAATGACTTCGCCGTTTGCGTGCTCGCGGCCAATCCCTTCCAAGATCATCCTCATCCCCTGTTCAATCAGCTTCTTGTCCATCGCGCCTCCTTGGCTCGGATGGTAGGATACGTCACCGCCTGCCGCAACCGGCTCAGTTTGGAACAGACCGGTGCGGAGCGGCCTTCGTGCAATTGTCTAGAGATGCCTAATCCATCGACATGTGCGGACGATGGCGAGAACGCCGAAGTAGGCGGCGGCACCCAGCACCAACCCCAGCCCAAGGCCGTTTGCCGTGCGCAGAACCGACAAGAGAAACGGCGTATGAGCATGCGCGAAGGTGTTCAGGATCGAGGTCTGCCCTACAAGGCCGAAGAACAGAATGAACGGTCGAAAGAGCGAGAGCGAAAGAATGCCAGTGCTTGCTCCGGACAGGAACAGAAGCGGATGCCCGAGCAGAAATTCCTTGAACCGAGGGCGGGCGATCAACAGCGTCTCCAAAATGGCGCGCGTCTTCAGTTCCGTTCCGGACACCAACTCGTCTGCGTTTCCGCTTCGGATAACGACGAGTAGGACAACCGCGGCTCCGGCGATCATGAGTGCTCCCACAATCATGGCGCGGGCGTCGCGAATCGGGTGTCGCAGAATCTCTTTGTACTCATCCCATCCCGTCTGTCTGTACGCGATGAGGACGCCGAGGAGCGCGGGGAGCACAAGCGAGATCTTCACCCCGCGGAAAGTGGCGACGGCAAGCATGAATACGGGCTGCGACAAGAGCGCCGATAACAACAATCCCGCGAATATAGTGAATATGCCAAACAACAAGAGAAGCTGCACCCCAGCGCGAAAGCCGCCCACGTGCGGGCGGTAGAATAAGAGGACGCCGTACACCGGTGCCACGATTGCGGCCAGAAGTGCATCGATCTGGCAAAGGAGAGTCGTTCCCAATCCAAAGAAGAGGAGGACGCCGGCGCCGGCGACCATGAGCGCGGCGACCGGAAATGCGGGAAACAGGCGGAGCAGAACAACGAGAATGAGTGCACAGACGCCGAGATGGACAAACAGCAGCAGCACCTGCTTCGGTGACGACGGTGATGATGGGAGGCCTCCTCCGCCATATCCAGCGGCCCCAAGACGTGCGACGGTCGCGCCGAAGTAGTCGGCCGTCTGCGCGGATGTGCCGCCAGGTAAGGGAGTGAGAATGAGGGCACGGATTCCGCGCTCGTGTACAGCCCTTTCCCACCGCGCGACAAGTGTGGCGGTTGGCGTGCCGCGCATGTCGATGTCCGGGATCTCGTGTCCGCGAACGATGCGGCGGTAGCCGCTCGCCCACAATGTTTGCGTGAAAGCGGGAGGCGCGAATTCGCGAGCTACAAACGGAATATCCTGTTGCTGGAGCCGCGAAATGAGTGGGTCGTCGAAAGCAATGTCTCCCTCCACCCACCAGGCGGAGGCCTCCACCCACCAGGCGGAGGCCGCGCCGGACCAAGCTGAAAGCGTTTCCTGATTCGCGACTGACGCCGAGGAATCGACGATGATTACGGGCACAAGCCTGGCGGAAATGAGTTCATCGAGAGAGGGGGCCTTGCCGGTGTAAATTGCGGATGCGCGCACAGCCGCCGCGTCGATTCCGATACCGCGTAGGCTGCCGAGAGCGACTCCGCCAAGATCATCGGCGCGTACAATCGTCATACATTGCCGGTTTGTCTGTTCCCAAGTGGCGCGTGAGATGACGATGACCGCCGCCACGACGAGCGCAATGAAGAGAACGACATAGCCTGCTATCGTGAGCGTCCGCGTCATGGTTTTTCTACGGTATCAGCTGGAAACCGGTTTGGCAATCGGATCTAGATGTAGACGCGCTCGCCCGCTTGCTGCAGCGCAGGAACGACAAACTCGCACACACCGATGCCGGCGGCGTCGGCGAGCAGGTCGGCGCGCATATTCGGGCCGAAGACCTCAGCACGGCAGCCGACAGCGCAATCGATGCCGGTGACGTCGATCATCGTGTGGTCGAGACCGATTGTGCCCACGATCGGCGCGATCCGTCCGCCGATCCATACCGAGCCTCGTTTGGCGATGTGCGGATTGATCCCCGTACCGTAGCCGATCGGAAGGACGGCGATCGCGCGTTCCTGCGCTGCGCGATACGTGCATCCATAGCCGACCGTATCTCCCGGTTGAAGATCGTTGATCGCGATCACCGGCGTTGTCAGGGTTGCTGCCGGAACAATCGCGCCGGTCCACGCGCTTTCTACTTCTGGGTATCCGTAGATGAGCGTTCCGACACGCACGCCGTTCAGGTATCCCGCGAAGACGTCATCTTCACGATCGATGAACGCGGCGGAGTTCGCGATATGCCGGACGGGCGGGAGGAGATGGCGGTCGGCGAGTATGTCGAGGAGGCACTGAAACGAAGCGAGTTGTTCCTCGCAGAACGAACGCTCTGCCTTGCTCGTAGCAAGTGCCGTCGCGAAGTGCGTATAGATGCCGTCAACGCGCACTGCCGCGAGTGCCTGCAATTGACTGATCAAGGTGACGGCGGACTGCGGCGATACGCCGAATCGGTGCATGCCGGTGTCAACGACCACGTGCGCATGCGCAACAGTATTCAAGGCGCGCGCATTCCGATCAAGCAACCGTGCCGTGCCTAGTTCGTACACGGGAAGCGTTAGGGCGAGAGAGACGGCATCATGCGCCTCTGTAGGCAGGATGGGAGAAAGGAGCAGAATCGGCGTCGTCACCCCTGCGGCCCTGATCTTTGCGGCTTCTTCGACGGTGGTCGCTCCCAGCATATCGACGTTCTCCGCCTGTGCGGTCTGCGCGACCCGTTCAACTCCGTGTCCGTACGCATCAGCCTTTACAACGAGTACCAGATGAGCATCCTTTGGCAAGCGTGCCCGTACACACGCGATGTTGCGTGCAAGGGAGGCAAGATTGATCGTCGCTTGTGTGTGCAGCATCTGTCCCTCGGTACAAGGTATGCGGTTTCAGGCAGTATAGTCATCACGGGGCGATCCCTCAATGCCAATCGTCGTTTGCGAACCGATTCCGCCTTATCTACACTCACGTTCGGAAGCAAACATCAACAGTACGAATACTACGGTCTGCTTATCGAGGAGGGATCGATGGTGAGACGTGAGGGTTGCCGAGTCATTGCACAGATGTCGTACGAACCGGCGCAGTTGCAGCGTGGCTACGCGGGCAGGACCCTGTATGTGAACATCGGCACGGGCCGGATCGAGGAGCGACCTGTGACAGAGATGATGAAAGAGAAATTCATCGGCGGCCGCGGATTCGGCTTGTGGCGGCTGTGGAACGCGGTCGATGCCAACACCAAGTGGGACGACCCAGAGAATGAGATCGTTATCGGCTCCGGACCGATCGGCGGGATTACCACCTATGCGGGCGCGGGGAAGTCGATTGTGGTCAGCCTTTCTCCCACTACGGGGAGCGTGATCGACTCGAACGTCGGCGGTTACTTCGGGCCGTACCTCAAGTTCTCCGGCTGGGATTCACTCGAGATTCAAGGTAAGAGTGACGAAGACGTGATCGTATTCATCGACGGAGACGAAGGGACGGTGGAGATACTCTCCTGCCCGGAAGAGGACGTCAACACGCACGTCATCGCGGAGCGGATGCTGCGGCGATTCGCCGCATCCGACGCGCCGCGCGATCTCCTTTCCGTGTCCACCGTTTCCGCCGGCGTGGGAGCGGAGAACACGCGTATCGGCTGCCTCAACTTCAGTTTCTTCGATATGAAGCGAAAGGTGCCGCGTGTGAAACAGGCAGGCCGCGGCGGGATAGGCACGGTTTTCCGCGACAAAGGAATTGCTGCGCTTGTGGTCAAGCACAGCGGCGTGTCGGCCGACGCCAACGGTCCGGCCGACATGGAACGACTGAAACGGGCCGGCGAGCGGATCACCAAGGAGATCATCAACCTCGATCCCTCACAATGCGACATGCGCCGCGTGGGTACGGCACACCTGGTGGAGATCATGGACGAGTACGATTTGCTGCCCACATGCAACTATCGATTCGGTTCCCACTCCGATGCAGGGAAGATCGCGTCTCAGGTATGGCGGGAACGGTTCACGCAAGGGGTGCCGGACGGGTGCTGGATCGGCTGTACGATGTCCTGTTCGCACGCCGTTGACGGGTTCTTGTTGAAGACTGGACCGTACAAGGGTGACCGTGTCACCGTGGACGGACCGGAATACGAAACGGCGGCCGGGTCTGCAAATATGGGGATCTTCGACCCCGATTTCGTGTTGGAGATGAACTTCTACTGCGACACATACGGGATCGACACAATCTCGTTCACCACCGCGAGCGCGTTTGTGATGGAATGCTACGAGGCCGGAATACTCGATAAAGCCAGGACCGGCGGTCTTGAGCTTCACTTCGGAAGCGTCGACGACTCGCTTACGCTCTTGCATCAGATGGGACGCGGCGAGGGATTCGGCGCTGTCGTCGGCCAAGGCATCCGGCGCATGAAGGAGATCTTCGCCCGCGAATACGGAGCCGACCCCGAGTTCCTTGATTCGATCGGCATGGAGTGCAAAGGGATGGAGTACTCCGAGTACGTGACCAAAGAATCGCTCGCCATGCAGGGCGGCTACGGCCTTGCCCTCAAGGGCGCGCAACACGACGAAGCGTGGCTCATCTTCATGGACATGGTCAACAACCAGATTCCCACATTCGAAGAGAAGGCGGAAGCGCTCCACTACTTCCCCATGTGGCGTACATGGTTCGGGCTGATGGGTCTGTGCAAGCTTCCGTGGAACGACATCGAACCGGCGGACAACGCGACCCGCTACTCCGGGATCGATGCCGCCAAGGTTCCCGATCACGTGCAAAACTACTGTGACCTTTTTACCGGAGTGACCGGAATCGAGGTTACCCCCGCCGACCTGATCGTTCAGTCGGAGCGCGTCTACAACTTCCAGCGCGTGTTCAATCTGCGCATGGGGTACGGCACACGTGAGCATGACCAGATTCCGTATCGTTCCGCCGGACCGGTTACCGAAGAGGAGTACGAATCCCGCGCTGAGCGCTATGACCGGCAGCTTGTGGAGCAGGTCGGCGTCAAGCCCGATTCGATGGCCACTGAGGAGAAGGTAAAGGTAATGCGCGCCTTCCGTGAGGAGCAATACGGCAAACTGTGCGACGCGGCCTACAAGCGACGCGGCTGGACGATCGACGGTGTTCCCACAATCGCGACCCTGAAGCGTCTCGGGATTGACTTTGCCGATGTGATAAAGGTCGTCGAACCACACCAGTAGAAACATAACACTCCGGGCCTCGACAAGCGGGGCCCGGAGGCTGTGATCTCCCAGCACCGAGCGTTGCCCTGCGGCATCGACCTGCAAGCTCTATTCTCTCGCCCGCTCGTTAAGCTCGCTCAAGACGCCAAGGGGTCTTCAGTCGACGGTCGTCAGTCCACAGTCAGGAAAGACGCGGTCAGCTTTCAGCGATCAGCTCGAAGACAAAAGAACAAAGCATCCTCTCAACGGTCGGGGGTCAGGAAGCGAGAGTCAGTTCGAGGCCGCAAGACCAAGAAACCGTGACGGCGGGAAGTAGCCCAAAAAGGGGACAGTCCCCTCAAGGCGCAGGGATCGCCAAGAAATGCGTTGTGTTTCTTCTCCCATGTTAACGCTGTTCCCTGCCTCCTGGCTGCCGGAGACCAGCAGACAGGCGTCTGCAAGAGCAAGCCTGTTAGTTTCTTCTCGTTACCCTTCACTCATTACCCATCACTGTTTTTCTGCCTCCACGAGGCCGCTGTTAGTTTCCGCCGCCGATCTCGCAGTGTCGAACAGTCTGTAACCGATTTCCCTTGCTGCAGTAGGATGGATTCTTACGGTCAATGCCACGCCCATGCTTGTTCTTGCCGTTGCCGGTGTGAGCGGATACATGATCAAGGGGATGAAGGCGCCCTAGCCGGGATTGACCGAAATAACAGCAGAAATCCTGATCCAAAGCGAATAGCAAGCGTCCGCGCTCTTCGCTTCGAGACGCCCGTCTCCAAACAGACAGTAGGAGGTGCGGCGCCCCGGGCTGCAACGCGGTGTTTTTGCAGTAGAGAGCGGGGTTGAGTATAATATCGTCGGGTGGTGACATGGTCTACGAAGCCGATCAAATCAAGGTACTTGAGGATCTAGAGGCGGTACGTCTCCGCCCGGGAATGTACATCGGGAGCAGCGGGCAGACCGGCTTGATGCACCTGATTGAAGAGATCATCGACAACTCGATCGATGAAGCGCTCGGCGGTTACTGCAGCGAAATTCGCGTCACGGTGCATTCCGACAACCGAGTTACGGTGTGGGACAACGGTCGGGGAATGCCGGTTGGTATTCACAAAGAAGCGGGGATCAACGCCGTCGAATTGGTGATGACAACCCTCCACGCCGGCGGTAAGTTCGACAATAAGAGCTATCACGTCAGCGGCGGTCTGCATGGCGTCGGCATCTCGGTCGTAAACGCGCTCGCCGAGCATACGCGTGTAGAAGTCAGGCGAAACGGCAAGATCTACTGTCAAGAGTTCGCCCGCGGGGCAAAGCTGACCGAGCTCGAGGTGATTGGCGAGACCAAGGAGACCGGCACGACGGTAACCTTCCTTCCTGACAGCGAGATCTTCGGCGACATTCACTACAACTTTTCCAAGCTCTCACATCGTCTGCGCGAGCTGTCATACCTGAACGGCGGTCTTCTCATCATCTTGGAGAACGAAGAGGCGGGGGTGTCCCGCCGCTACCAGGCGAAGGGCGGGATTGTCTCATTTGTCAAAGAACTTGCATCGGGAAAGGATCCCCTCCACCCAAAACCGATCTACATAAGCGGCGAGGAATCGGGCACGGCGATAGAGATTGCGATGCAGTTCACCACCGGCTACGACGAGTCGATCTTCGCGTTCGCCAACAACATAAACACCATCGACGGAGGTACGCATCTCACCGGTTTCAAGGGGGCGCTGACCAAGTTCCTAAACGACTATGGTCGTGAGAAGAAGATCATCCGCAACAACGACCCCAATTTGCGTGGTGACGACGTTCGCGAAGGGCTGGTAGCGATAATCAGCGTAAAGATCCCCAACCCCGAGTTTGAAGGCCAGACCAAGACCAAGCTGGGAAATGCGGAAGTGGCGAGTCTTGTGACCACGATCGTCCAGGAAGAGCTTGCCGTCTACTTCAAGAAGGATGCGAAGGCGGCCAGGGCAATCATTGAGAACTCGATCAACGCCGGTCGGGCGCGCATGGCCGCGGCCAAGGCACGCAAGATGGTCCGACGCAAAGGGGCGCTGCTGGCCACGGCCCTTCCCGGTAAGCTCGCCGACTGCTCAAGTTCCGATCCAGCGAAGAGCGAGTTGTACATCGTCGAGGGAGATTCGGCCGGAGGGAGTGCCAAACAAGGTCGAGACCGGTCGTTTCAGGCGATCCTCCCTCTGCGGGGGAAAGTGCTAAACGTTGAGAAGGCCCGACTTACGAAGCTGTTGGACAACGCTGAGATAAAGGCGATGATTACCGCAGTTGGTACGGGGATTCGCGACGAGTTCTCGTTGGAGCGGCTGCGCTACCACAAACTTATCATCATGGCCGACGCAGACGTCGACGGCGCTCACATTTGCACCCTGATCATGACTTTCTTCTTCCGCTATCTAAGGGCGTTGATCGAAAACGGCTACCTATACATCGCAAAGCCTCCACTTTATCAAGTCAAGGCGGGAAGTAAGTCGGTCTACCTGTACACGGACGAGGAACTGGACAACTATCGCGCTGGGTCCGACGGCCGTTTCTCCGTCAAGCGATTCAAAGGGTTGGGTGAAATGAATCCGCGCGAGTTGTGGGAAACGACGATGAATCCGGAGAACCGCATCTTGAAGAAGGTCGAAATCCGGGATGCGTTGGAAGCGGACGAGGTCTTTTCCACACTGATGGGGACCGATGTCGGCCTTCGCCGTGACTTCATCTGGGAGAACAGCGACAAGATCACGGCTCTCGATATCTAGTTTTGTCCCCTCCGACACGCCGGATAGCGTGCGGAGCAGGAGGGAGAAGATGACTAGAACAATCTTGCTTTTCATGATACTCGCGGTGGTTGTGCTCTTTGCTTCTGCCATGGGCGCTGGGATGGCTTCGATCGGGGCGATTGCCGGGATCGATCCTACCGGCGTGATGATGGTGGGCGCGATCGCCGATGTTCCGATGAACAGCTTTCTCGATATGCGCATGCAGCTCTCCTTTTCCGTTAATTCTGATATCAACGGGCTTCTGCTTGTAGGAGGGGCGTTGGTTGCGCGGTATCCGATCTCCATGTTCACCCCGTTCTTCGGTGTGGGAGGTGGGGTGGCTGTTACTCCGCGAGGGTTCTCCTTGGGGATGACGCTCGATGGCATTGTCGGTGCGCACATCGCGCTCGTTGGCCCGGTCGGCGCATTTGTTGATCTCCATTACATCGCGCGGTTCACGGCGACGACGATCACGGCCGGACCGCTCTACGAGGCCGGTATCAGCATTTCGCTGTAAATGATCATTGCACTCGCGATCTGCCTGGGAGTGGTTACCGCTCTGTGGGTGGGGTGGAATCTCACTCTCGACGCCCTGTGGCAGCCGACGGATCGAGTGACCGTACGCCGAATTCTGTTCCTGGCGGACGTCAAACCGGGAGAACACGTGGTCGATCTCGGTTGCGGGGACGGCCGCATAGTGATTGCTGCAGCGCGTGTTTTCCAGGCGCGGGCGACAGGAATCGAGATCGATCCATGCCGCGTCCTGTGGGCGCGTGGCTGGGCGCTCATTGCCGGTGTGCGCAAGCTGGTGCGCATTGTGTGGGGAGACATGTATCAATCGCGAGTCACGCTGAGCGACGCTGATGTCGTTGTTCTGTTCCTCTCTCCCGATGCCAACTTCAAGCTTCGGGACAAGCTGCAGCAAGAGCTTCTTCCCGGTGCGCGCATCGTATCGTACTACCACCCGATGTGGGGCTGGGAGCCGGAAGAGATCGGCGTTGCAAGGACCGGACATCCGATCTTTCTCTATCGTATCTCGGAGAAACGATGACACGAGATCTGCTGGAGCTGCTTGCCGCGATAGGCGTTCCCCCGCGGACGGACTGGGAGAAGGCTGAGATTACTGGTGTATGCGATGATTCGCGCATGGCGCAGCCCGGGAGCCTGTTTGTGGCGATCCCCGGATTTGTCGCGGACGGACATCGCTACATAAGAGATGCCGTCTTCCGCGGCGCCGTCGCCGTGGTCGGGGAGAAAGAGTTCGACTCGCCGGTGCCGTATGTGCGGGTGCCCGATGCGAGAGCGGCGCTCGCTTGGTTATCGGCCGAGTATTTCTTCCACCCCACGCGCGATCTGCTCACAGTCGGAGTGACAGGAACGAATGGCAAGACGACGATCTGCCATTTGATCGCACATCTATTGGGAGAGGCTGATAGTGAAGTTGTGGGCACTGTGACTAACGAAGATCGAGGCTTGCACGCAGTCACTACACCGGAAAGCCACATCATTCAGCAAATCGCGAACAACGCACGCGAAAGCGGCAAGAGGTGTCTTGTGGTGGAAACATCATCGGCGGGCCTGGCGCTTCACCGCGTAGATGGCGTTGATTTTGACGCTGCCGTGTTCACGAACCTCACCCATGATCATTTCGAGTTTCACGCAACCTGGGAAGCCTACCTGGAGGCAAAGCTCATCCTGTTCAAGGGACTGAAAGAATCCGCGGCGGCTGTAATCAATCGGGACGATCCCGTGGCCGATCGAGTGATTGCAGAAACAACTGGGAGGCCGTTTACCTATGGTATTGCTGGGCCGGCGGATTTTCGCGCGACGAAGATCGAGTATGCGCTCAAAGAGACGCGCTTTGTCATCGAGCATGACAACGAGCATGCGCATGCAGCGATATCGCTCCCCGGCGAGCACAATGTGTACAATGCGCTCGCAGCGGCCGCGGTGGCAACAAGCGCCGGGATGTCGCTTACGCAGATCGCGGCAAGCCTGGCAACGGCGAGCAGCGTCGATGGTCGCTATCAGTTCCACACCGCGAAGAACGGCGCCACCGTCATCGTTGACTTTGCGCACAGCCCCGACTCGCTCCAACGGATGCTCGTTTCGTTGCGTCCCTACTATCAAAGGATTATCTGTGTTTTCGGGTGCGGGGGTGAGAGCGATCGCGACAAGCGGCCGATTATGGGGAGGATCAGCGGCGAGCTCGCCGACGTCACGATTTTGACAAGCGACAATCCCAAGACTGAGAACCCGGAAGAGATTATCGACGCCATCGCCCAAGGTTTGATTCCTACCGGGGGGAGATACGAGCGGATCGTTGATCGCCGATCGTCGATCGATCGAGCTGTTGAGCTCTCTCGTCCAGGCGACGTCGTTCTGCTTGCCGGAAAGGGACACGAACCGTACCAAATCGTCGGTCACGAGTATATACCCTACAACGACGCACGGTATCTTGTGTCCGCCGGACTCGTGAAACGATGATATCCGTAGGCTTCCCTCGATCAATTGTGCGTTGGATTTGCTCAGGGCGCGCGTGAATAGGATAAAGGGTCGCCGCAGTCGATGGCGTATTGCGCTGTATGTCGGGATTCCCGTTCTTGCAGTTGCCGGAGCATTGCTCGTTCTTCTACTTGTTATCTCTCAGACCGCTCCTGATGAAGAGGCACCGGTGGAGACAAGAGCGATACCGGAGGACTGGTTGATCCCCGAGTCTGCTACGCAATCGGAATCGGTTGCAGCCGCCGAAGTGGGAGGTGAGCCTCGATTATCCGAGAAACGTCCGCCACTCACCGAAAGGACCATGTCTGGGGCGTTGTCAATCTCTGGAAATGGCAGTCAGTTTGGCGAGGAGAGCTACGAAATCCAGATATCAAGCGAAGATGGGGTTCACCTGACATCTCGCGGAACATTCTCATTCAAGGTATTGTTTGCCACGGTCAAGGCCGACTTCTCGCAGAATCTCTCGCTCGACCGCGACCTTCGCCCTGATAGCTACACGCTTGAGATCAACGGGCCGCTCGGGATTGGAAGCCGCAGGGTAGAGGGAGCGGTTGTCAACAATGTGGCGCGCGTCACCTCGGGGGACAAGGAAGAGGAGACACAACTCGGAACTGACACGCCGCTTATCTTGGGTACATTTAGTACATATGCCGTTATCCCGTTTCTCTTCAGGTCGTTTGGGGAGAAAGAGGCGGTGGATTTCCAGGTTATCTCGCTTTTGTGGGGTAATGGTGAGGGAGATGGCGCTCGGAAGAGCAATGGGGAGACTGTTCTACGCGTGGAGAGAACGGGAGATGTGTCGATCAAGACCGGTGCAAGGGAGATCATCGTGGACCGGTACGTCCTTACAAGCGGTATCGGTGACAGCACGATACTTGCCAAGGACGACGAGTTCCTGGCACTCATTGCCACAAGCGATCAGGGGTCATTGATAGCATATAGATCCGACTATTTCCCTCAAGGGATCGATCTGCCTTAGCCCCGGGAGGTGCCCTCGGTTTTGAGATGTCAATGAGTGCATCTATGAGTTGCACTCGATATGGGGCGACAGGCGATTCTCGACGCTCCCGATTCCTAGCTCGAAGGCAGCTTAGGAAGTACTATGGATGCAAGGAGGAGGCAAGATGGAGAAGATGATCGCCTATTGCGGATTGGTTTGCACGGAGTGTCCGGCGTACATCGCCACTAAGGCGAACGACCGGAAACGATTGGAAGAGCTGGCGGTGGAGTGGAGTAAGGAATTCAAAACCGAGCTCACGGCCGACGGATGCATGTGCGACGGGTGCCTCACGACTACTGGACATAAGATCGGCTACTGCGCGCAATGCAAGGTCCGCGCCTGCGCGATCGACAAACACCTGTCTAACTGCGCCCATTGTGGCGATTATGCGTGCGACACGCTGACGGAGTTCTTCGGCGTCGCGACAGAAGCGAAGAAGACGCTGGAACAGATTCGACAGACTTTGTAGGTGTCCGCGATCGGGGCGGAAATGGATGATGGACGGGCAATTGTCGGTGCCTGCGGCCTCTACTGCGGTTTATGTCCCCGCTATCAGTCATCGGCGGCGGGCCGGTGCTCCGGCTGCCAGGCAGGGAGAATGGGCGCGTACTGTGCCGTATACCGTTGCGTTACAGGCCGCGGCTATCTCACATGCGCCGAATGTTTGGAGTATCCTTGTCCGCGTCTTACAAAGGCACTCAAGCTCGAACAAGGTCTCGACAGTTTCGTCAGCCATCGCCCCGCAGTCGATAATCTTGAACACATAAGGAAGTTCAAGCTGGAATCCTTCTTGGGCGATCAGCACGAACGGCGATTGCTAGCCGAGCGGCTGATTGCAGATTATAACGCCGGTCGCTCGATGACCTTATACTGCACTGCATGCGCCCTTCTCCCGGTGCGAGTAGTCGGACAAGCGATAGACGCGATCGAACGCGATGTAGAGGCCGGAAAGATCGCGCGAGGCGATCGCAAGGCATTGGCAAAACGAATGCGATCAATCCTCACTGATCTGGCCGAGTCGCTTCGTGTCGACCTCTCTCTGCGTCACAAGAAGCGCTAAACGCGAACACATTACGCTCGCGGCAGTGGGCATCTTCGTGTTAGGAGACGCGCCCGGCATTGACATCAACCCGTTTACCCTCTATGTTCTACGTCGGCATTTGGCGGCGGTGTCGCAGTCGCCAAACCAATAATGATCCAGCGCGTCCCGCCATCCGGTTTGGGCGCAACGCGAGAATTCGCACAAACATGACGAAAGGAGAGTCTGTATGGGCAATGTAGATGAACTCGAGGCCTTACTAAGGCCGCCGGCATTGGACATGCCTCCTTACCCGCCGAAGGCGATCACCTTGGCCAGTGGGGAGAAGATGGTGGTGCGTCAGATCGATCGGGATGAGGTTCCCATCCTTCTGGAGGCAATTTATCCCCTTCTTTGGGTCGAGCGCGACTACTACGACATCGTGTCGGCGCGGCTGTTCGGGGAACTCCTCGCCTACAAGCGCTATCGAGTGAAGAACGAGTACGTATTGGTCGGGCTGATCGACGGCGTGCTTGCAGGGATGGTCAACGGGCATCTGGTCGACGAAAAGGTGGGAATGAGCTATCACACGATGACTATCAGGCGCGGGCTACGCGTAGGATCGCACCTCTTCGCCGCCAAGATGGAGTATCACATGGAGTTCCTCAATCAAGAGGAAGTACTGATCGTCGCAGAGAGTCCGATCGGGTTCCGTCGCTGGATGATCGAGTATCCCCTCCAGAAGAAGTACGAAGTACCACACGAGCTCGGTGGCGGCCCGTCATGGGTTCTTACGAGGGACACCTATTTCGCGGCAAAGCCGCGGCTTGTCTCCGGAAGCCGCCCTGTGTCGTCCGAGCTGCTGGCGAGCGCAGAGACGATCGTGCTCCCTGCTGAGGAGACGGTCAAGAAACAGGTGCTTGGCGGGAAGGGAGGCGAGAAATGAGGCCCGTATCCATTATCGGGGCGGGAATGACGAAATTCGGCCGGTCCGAATGGCCCCTATCGAAACTGATGAGCGTGGCATCGCTTGCCGCTCTGCACCATGCCGATCTGGGAGATGTCAAAGTGGATGGCGTCGTCGTCGCCAACATGGGAGCTGCGCGGCTTAACCGCCAGACGGCGATTGCCAGTGCGCTCGTTGACAGCCTCAACATCTTCCCGGCGACGGCCGAATCGGTCGAGAATGGGCCGGCATCCGGAGCATCCGCGTTCAAGGTCGGCTATCAGGCGATCGCATCCGGAATGGCCGATGTCGTACTCGTCACCGGCGTAGAGATGATGCGAGCGGTGAACAACCTGGAAGCGACGGACTTCGTCGCCAGCCTCTCTCATCCCGAAGCCGAGTACATATATGGTGTGACCCTTCCCAGCTTGGCAGGGATGTTCGCGCGGTTGTACATGGAGCGCTACGGTGTGACTCGCGAGCACCTGGCGAGAGTTGCAATCAAGAATCATGACAACGCGATGAAGAATCCGTATGCCCATATTCACCAGACTGTTACGATGGAGGGAATCCTTACCGCGCCGGAGGCGGTGGTGAACAACCCGCCGATCGCCGAGCCGCTGCATATGTTCGACTGCTGTCCGGTCAGTGACGGAGCGGCGTCGCTGGTTCTCGCCTCGCAGGAGGTTGCGGAGAAGCTCGGTCGACCGATCGTCCGTATTGCCGGGATAGGCCAAGCGACCGACACCCACGCCGTGCAGAACCGGCCGGATCCGACCGAACTGACTGCGGTTCGCCTCGCCGCGCAGAAGGCGTTCTCCATGGCCGGAATCACACCCAAGGATATCGACGTTGCCGAACTGCACGACGCGTTCACCATCCTCGAGATCGCCGAAAGCGAAGAAGCCGGTTTCTTCAAGAAGGGTGAAGGGCACAAGGCGCTGGAGAAGGGAATTACTTCTCTTGGAGGGAAGCTCCCGATCAATCCCTCAGGTGGACTGAAGGCAAAGGGACATCCGGTCGGCGCGACCGGAGTGGCTCAACTTGTCGAGCTTACATGGCAACTTCGTGGAGAGGCGGGAGAACGCCAGGTGCAGAAGGCGAAGAATGCCTTTGCCTGCAACTTCGGCGGCTTCGGAAACAACGTTGTAGCCACAGTGCTCACGCGGGAGGTCTAGCGATGGGTAACGATACAAAGGTATATGGCATCCGGTGCAAGGCCTGCGGGCATGAGACGTATCCAGCACATGCATGCTGCCCGAAGTGCGCATCGGAAGCACTCGAGCCGCTTGAAATTGCGGGAAACGGAAAGGTGTTGACGTACACCGATCTCTATGCTCTTCCCCTCGACTACGAACAGCGCTATCTGCGCCTTGCGATCGTCGAATTGGATAACGGATTGCGCGCCACCGGCCAGCTGCTCGATGAGAACCCGAAGATCGGGAAAAAGATCAAGACAGTGATCGGCATCGTTCGTCAGAGCGGTGACCGCAAGATTCACGGGCTGCAGTTCATCCCGGTCTGATTCCACCGGCGGGGGGCGTGCTCCGGTGGACAACGCACCGCACCTCCCCTGCCTGGTATTCATCCTCTCCTACTGCTTTCTCGAGAGCAACAACCGTCAGCGTTCAGTAGCTGCCGACTACCGATGTCTGACTGCCCCTGTCGTTGTTCTCTCACGCTCTCAACTGGGATCTGAACGCTGACTGCTGAGGGCTATCTGTTCCCCCCAATCCTTACTCTTGCACCAACCACGAAGAGCGC
>Ga0307425_1000970_pt1 | contig 17751 bp, 14 predicted proteins | sample SalMarWE160330MG_FD_202152 | JGI IMG/M metagenome (GOLD analysis project Ga0307425, IMG submission 202152) | Salt marsh sediment microbial communities from the Plum Island Ecosystem LTER, Massachusetts, United States - WE1603-30 | ecosystem: Environmental > Aquatic > Marine > Intertidal zone >...
TGCACTGGACTTCAGCAGCCCGTCTACCTATCGTTATGGCTGAAGTCAACCGTGCCCTGGCGCCTGGATGGAATATATGGATGGACCAGACAGACAGCCTGGCTCAACGGGATACCGGCTGGATTCAACTTTACTGTGAGGATGGCCAGGAAGTTCTTGACACCACACTTCAAGCATATCGTTTGGCTGAAACCGTCAATCTGCCGGTAATGGTGGTTTTGGATGCTTTTTTCCTTTCTCATACCTTTGAGCCTGTGGATATACCCGATCAGGAGCTGGTGGATCGTTTTCTGCCGCCGTTATCACCTCGAATTGCACTGGACACGTCAGATCCTTTTGCCATGGGCCAAATGGCACCGCCAAATGTATATATGGAGATGCGACATGATATTCAAAAGGCCATGGAACAGGTTCCGGATATCTTTGCCAAAGTAGAAGAAGAATTCACCCAAATATTCGACCGGACATACGGGATGGTGGATAAAGTCTTTTGCGATGATGCTCAAATCATTATGATAACCACCGGAACGGTAGCAAGCACATGCCGAAAGGTCATCTCCGACCTTCGTTCCCAGGGAGAAAAAGTCGGAATGCTCAAGCTCAAAATGTTTCGGCCGTTTCCGACAGATCTGATTCGAGAACATCTCAGCCATGTTCAAAAGATCGCCGTGGTTGACAGGAACTTTTCTTTTGGTGCCAGTGGTATTTTTGCCCAGGAAATCAAAGCGGCAATGTACAACAATAACAATCATCCTCCGGTGTTCGGCTATATTACAGGACTCGGCGGCCGTGATGTAACGCCTGAAATTCTATCGGAAATTTACTGGAAGACAAAAAATAGCACTGTGCCAAAAAGTGAAAGTGTGTGGGTGGGACTTTTGGATTGATGATTGATGATTGACGATTGATGATTAAATTAAACCGGAGATTTTTAAACGATGACCCAATTCAAGATTCCAGATATGGATTATATGTATCCCGGGCATGTGGGATGCCCCGGATGTGGCGCAACCATTGCCATGAGGTTTGCATTAAAAGCCATGGGTGAAAAAACCATGGTGGTGATCCCTGCCTGCTGCTGGGGCGTCATTGCAGGACCTTACCCACAATCATCGCTTAAAGTGCCGATACTTCAGACAGCTTTTGCAACGGCAGGTGCTACCGCCAGTGGTTTGAGGGCGGCACTGGATATGAAGGGAGATTCAGAGACCACCGTTATGGCATGGGCCGGCGACGGCGGAACCTTTGATATCGGGATACAGGCTCTCAGCGGTGCAGTAGAACGCAACGAGGATTTTATTTATGTGTGTTATGATAACGAAGCCTACATGAATACCGGGGTGCAGCGAAGTTCCGCCACCCCTTTCGGCACGCGTACCACAACAACACCGGGTAAGGGATGGAAAAAAAGCCGTAAGAAAAATATGGTTGAAATACTTGCTGCCCACCGTATTCCTTATGCCGCCACAGCCAGTATTGCTTATCCGGAAGATATGATCCAAAAGTTTGATAAAGCTCGCCGGATGAAAGGCGGAACAAGATTTCTTCATGTTTTTGCCACCTGTCCAACAGGTTGGCGTATCCCATCTGAAATGTCCGTCAAAATCGCTCGACTTGCAGTTCAATCCAATGTATTCCCCTTATATGAAGTCGAAAACGGTGTCGACTATACCATCAACATCAAGGGAAATCGACCGGTAACAGATTATTTTAAGATCCAGGGCCGCTTTAAACATTTAACCGCAAAAGATTTTGAGCAGATCCAAAACATGGTGGATGAAGACTGGGATCTTCTCTTGCGAAAAACATTACCTGCTCCAAAGCGCTAATTTGCTGAAAAGCAATCCATTTGACATTTTTCTCAACTTTTTGATAATGTTATGATTATCACATTAAAAGCGCAATAGAGAGAATTCCGAGGGAGTCGTCATAGATGTATAAAAATTTCTTTGGCTTCAATGAAAGACCATTCAAGCTCGTTCCGAGTCCGGCTTATCTTTTTTTGAGTAAAAGTCACGAAGAGGCGCTTGCCCATCTGACCTATGCCGTTATCCAGGGTGAGGGTTTTATGGAGATCACGGGTGAAGTCGGGACCGGCAAGACAACACTCTGCAGGGCATTCCTCGAACATCTGGACAATGATACAGAAGCAGCGTATATCTTTAACCCAAACCTTAACTCCCTAGAACTGCTCAAAACCATTAATGATGAATTCGGTATCCCCTCGGATACAAATAATGTCAAAGAGTTGATCGATACTCTGAACGCTTTTTTAATCGAGCAAAAAACTCAAGGGAAAAAAACGGTTCTCCTTATCGACGAAGCTCAGAATTTGACAAATGAGGTTTTGGAACAGTTACGGTTGCTTTCCAATCTTGAAACAGCCAGACACAAGCTTTTACATATCATTTTAGTGGGTCAGCCGGAACTGAAAGAAAAACTCGATTCCCACGAACTCAGACAATTGAGACAAAGAATATCACTGAGTTGCCGGCTGATTCCTTTGAGCTTTGAAGACGTTCGAAACTATATTCAACATCGTATCAATGTCGCTTCCGGAAAACCGGGGATCCAATTTGCAGATACCGCATACCGCTCTATTTATAGCTATTCGCAGGGCATTCCCCGACTCATCAACATCGTCTGCGACCGGGCCCTTCTGACTGCCTTCGGACTTGATCAAAAGAAAATTACAGAAAAAATTGTCAGGGCATCCATCAAGGAACTTACAGATAAGGGCGATATAAAAAGAAACAGCTTTAAGAAGAAAAAAATAGCAGTTCTATTTTTTTCTATATTGCCTCTAATTATCTTGATGATTGTTTATTTCCATCCCGGATTGTTGAGGATAAATACGTTTATTAATTCACCTGAAACAAAAAGGCTCGATACACTTCATTCAAATAACGTAAAAGAAACGGTTTCTCCTGTTACTACTTTTGATGTAAAACAACCGGTTCCTGCCGTTACTGCTACTGTCAAAAAAGAGCCGGTTCCAACTGTTGCCACTTCTGACGAAAAAAAACCGGTTCCGCATAGTGCCGCTTCTGACGCAAAAAAATCGGTTCCTGCCGTTACTGCTACTGTTAAAAAAGAGCCGGTTCCAACTGTTGCCGCTTCTGACGCAAAGAAATCGGTTCCTATCGTTACTGCCATTGTTAAAAAAGAGCTGGTTCCAACTGTTGCCACTTCTGACGAAAAAAAAGATGGGGCTGAGAAAATAAACGCACTTGAACCCGTTATAGAACCCATTACAGAACCTGCCCGGAACTTGGTGAATATTCTGAAAACAATGAACAGGCTCTCTTCACGACGAATGGCCATAAAAGTGGCATTAAATTTGTGGAACATTAAACCCGAAATAAAACCAGACCTTGATACCATGAATGATGACCAGGACTTTTTTCGGCGTGTCTCAAAAGAAAACAATCTTTTGTTACGCCGAATTAAAGGAAATTTAAATGCAATAAAACATTTGAACCTGCCAGTTGTTTTAACCGTTCATTTGAATGAAAGCATCCCTCCTGTATATCTTGCGCTTATTAAAATAGATACTCAAAAAGTTACACTTAGAGGAGGAAAACAGGATATTTCAATAGAGCTGTCACCGGTTGAGTTAGAATCTTATTGGTCAGGTGAGGCATACGTTCCATGGAAAAATTTCCTCTCGCTAAAAGGTATCATTCCAATAGATTGTCCGCAGGATTCCATAACAACGCTCAAAATGTTCTTACGGGATATTGGATTTAAAGAGGTTGAAATAAATCCATTTTATGATGACAAAGCCCGGCAGGCGGTAAAAGAAATTCAGAAGAAATACGGTTTATATGTTGACGGCACGGTAGGTTCTACAACCAAAATCGCGCTTTATAATGAAAAAAAAGATTTTAAACGACCCTATATTGTCAATACCACCAATTCGTCTGTTCGATGATTTTTTCTATATATTCGAATGAAACACGAAACAAAGAGGACAGACTGAAATTCGTGACAAGCATATTGTTTTTAAAGGTCTATAGAGGGTCATTGGTGTCCAAAATACTTTAATATCGATTAAATATGTTGTTTGTTAAGAAATTGCTGAATACGAAAATCTGATAATATTGGAGTATTGGAGTGCTGGAGTACTGGAATTTTTTTTCTATCCATTACTCCAGTACTCCAGCACTCCAAGGTTCCTATGAAACTGTTATTCAAAATTTAAATAATTTAATGTTAATCTATAAGAAACCCATGTCTATTTTGGACAAAAGTGATAGAAGGTATTTTAAAATTGAGCTCAATTTTAAAGGCATTAAAAAAGCTTGATGACCAAGCTGCAGGTCAAAACCACGTTCAATTCTGGCAACCCAAAAACCATGTGCAAAGCACCGGCCATGAGCAGATAACTGGTCGTGTGCGCTTTAAAAAACGCTATATCATTATTTTCGCCGGGCTTGTCTTTGCTGTCGGCGCAGGATTAATCCTAAGCCAAAAACTTCATGAAAAAAAGCCGAAATTAATAACAAAAAAAGAAGATACACTACAAAAATCTGTCCGTCTTCCTGAGAGAAAGGCGGTCATTCAGAATAAAAAAGATAGACCCCAAAAACTCGCCCATCTTCCTGAAAAGAAGGCGACCATGCCGGATAAAAAAGCTATATTCCAGAAACCTGTCCGTCTTCCTGAAAAAAAGGCGACCATGCCGGATAGGATTCAAAAAGAATTGTCTTCCCGAAAAGATGTAAAAAAATTCGAACCGATTGCAAAAGCGACGCCCCCGCCTGCTAATAAATCCCGAGAAAATACTGACGTTATATTTAACCAAAAAACATCGCCACTGGAACAGACTCGAGAAGAGACCGTTGCCGGACAAAACGGCGAAGAACCCGAACAAAATACAAAGACCGATCGGTTTGCATCAATGCCCGTTAAGCGATCGAATCAAACCCAAATCGAAGTGCAGGCAATTGCCTGGGCCAACGATCCGAAAAGTCGCCTTGCGGTGATTAACGGTCGTATTCTGAGGGAAGGAGAATCTATTGACAATGTCATTGTGATGCATATAGGTAAGGATGCAGTTGTTTTTAGAAAAGGAGAAGAAGGGTGGAAACAAATGTTTGGGTTTTAATTATGACTCAAGTTATGCACCCATTTATCGAATAATGTCATACCTTGGCAATGTTTTTTCGATATCGGCGGCGAAGGATCATGGCCATATATTTTCATTTAACATATTAATATCTTTAAATGCAAAGCAAAGGAGCCCTTGATGAGCAACGAACAATTTTTCTTTACATCAGAATCGGTTACCGAAGGCCATCCTGACAAGGTTGCCGACGCCATATCAGATTCCATACTCGACGCTATTATGGAAAAAGACAAGAAATGCAGGGTTGCCTGTGAGACCCTTGTCACAACCGGTCTGGCCTTTATTGCCGGAGAAATTACAACCGACTGTTATGTTGATATGCCCGATATTGTAAGGAGCACCATTCGAGACATCGGATATCATTCTTCCCGGATGGGATTTGACTGGCAGACCTGCTCGGTCATTACCAGCATTGATCACCAATCACCGGATATCGCTCAGGGAGTCAATACCGGTGAAGGTCTTTTCAAAGACCAGGGAGCTGGCGACCAGGGTCTTATGTTTGGATTTGCCACGGATGAAACACCCGAGCTGATGCCCATGCCCATTACATATGCCCACAAGCTGTGCCAGCGCCTTGCCACGGTTCGTAAAAACGGTGCCCTTGATTTTCTGCGACCGGACGGCAAATCTCAAGTCACCATCGAATACGAAAACGGGACCCCCAAACGGGTTGATACCGTTGTCATCGCCGCCCAACACAAACCGGATATTTCTTACGAAGACTTAAAAGAAGCCATCATCGAAGAAGTCATTAAAAAAGTGATCCCGAAAAAGTACACAGACGGCGACACCAAATACTTTATCAACGCCACCGGCAGGTTTATTATTGGCGGCCCCATGGGAGACTGCGGCCTGACAGGGCGAAAAATTATCGTTGACACATATGGAGGTCAGGGGAGCCACGGCGGCGGATGTTTTTCCGGTAAAGACCCTTCCAAGGTTGATCGGAGTGCTTCATACATGGCTCGGCATATCGCGAAAAATGTGGTTGCCGCCGGTCTTGCAAAAAAATGTGAGGTTCAGATCGCCTATGCCATTGGTGTCGCACATCCTGTTTCTGTCATGATTGATCTCATGGGTACCGGTGTTATATCTAAACACCAGGTTAAAAAAATGATCCTGGATGTATGTGATTTAAGACCCGCCGCCATCATCGAATATCTTGATCTTCTGCGGCCCATCTATCACAAAACCTCGGCTTACGGTCACTTTGGAAGAAATGAGCCGGAGTTTACTTGGGAAAAAACGAATATGGCGGATGTTTTAAAGGAAAAAGCCGGACTCTAGTGAGGATTGAAGATTGTCGATTGAAGATTGTTGATTGATAATTTACGATGGATTTTTCACGAGTATTGAATGATGAACGTCAAATGAAGATTTAAAAGGAGAGAATTATTTTATGAATTATGATGTAAAAGACATAAAATTGGCAAAGGACGGTTTGCTTCGGATCGAATGGGCCAATCAGAGTATGCAGGTGCTCAACAACATTAAAAAAAGGTTTGCAAAAGAGAAACCCTTAAAAGGCATAAGCATCGCTGCCTGTCTTCATGTGACCACCGAAACTGCTTTCCTGATGCAAACACTAAAGGCAGGGGGCGCCAAAATTGCGCTCTGTGCTTCCAACCCGCTGAGTACTCAGGACGATGTGGCGGCGTCACTGGTAAAACACGACAAAATATCTGTTTTTGCCATCAAAGGCGAAGACAACAAGACATATTACAAGCACATTCATTCAGCCCTCGACATCAAACCTCAATATACAATGGATGACGGTGCGGATCTGGTTTCCACCATTCACTCCGAACGCCAGGAGCTTATTGAGAATGTACGAGGCGGGACTGAAGAAACAACCACCGGCATTATTCGGCTTAAAAGTATGGCAGCAGATGGTGTTTTACAATATCCTATCATAGCCGTAAATGATGCCAAGACCAAACATCTCTTTGATAACCGTTACGGTACCGGCCAGAGCACAATGGACGGAATTATTCGGGCCACAAACCGTCTCATTGCCGGATCTAACTTTGTCGTTTGCGGGTATGGATGGTGTGGTAAAGGTCTTGCATTGAGGGCACGAGGGATGGGCGCCAATGTCATTGTCACCGAGGTTGATCCTACTGCCGCTCTTGAAGCGGTTATGGACGGTTTCACTGCGATGCCCATCCGTCAAGCAGCGAGGATCGGAGATTTTTTCTGCACGGTCACCGGCAACATTAATGTCATACGAAAAGAACACTTCAAGATCATGAAAAGCGGGGCCATTGTCGCCAATTCCGGACATTTCAATGTAGAGCTCGATCTTAACGGGCTTGACGCCATCGCAAAATCCCGAAGAATAATTCGGCCTTTTGTTGAAGAGTATACTTTAGAAAATGGTAAACGCATTAATGTGTTAGGTGATGGAAGATTGATAAATCTTGCATCTGCCGAAGGGCATCCGTCAAGCGTAATGGATATGAGTTTCGCCAATCAGTCCTTAAGCGTCGAATATATGGTGAACAGCAAAAAAAAGCTTGGGAAGAATGTGTATCCCGTGCCAGAAGAGATAGACAAGGCCATTGCAAGAGAAAAATTGATGTCCATGAATGTAAAAATCGACAGGCTCACCCCTGAACAGAAAAAATACCTGGCATCATGGAGTTTTGGAACATAGTACGCTCATTCATCATCCTATTAAGTTGCCCGAACGAAAAGTCATGTTCATAGAACATTAACATATATAAATTTTATAATTGCTTTTGAGCCAATGGAGTGTTGGAGTAATGGAGTATTGGATATAGCGGAGTCACAGGCAATTATCAACACTCCAGTACTCCATCACTCCAATTTAAAAGAACCGTATTTTTAATTTTGATCAACTAAAAAAATCAGGGTTTTCATCCAGGCACTATTTAATTATACGTGTGGATAAACGTCTACTTTTGGTGTGTTTCCTTTAACAGGTTAACCGCCTTTTTCAGATACATACTGGAAGTCGCATCTTCACCCCTTAAACCGTATACTAAACTGAGGCCCACATAAGCCGGTGAATAATTCGGGTCAAGTTCCTTTGCTCGACTGAACTCTCGAAATGCATCATCAATTTTGCCCGCTTTTAACAGTGTGTTACCGTTTTTAACATGGTTCACAGGCGTGTCGAGCCAGTAATTTGATTCCATGGACACTGGGGCACATGCGTATAAATAAAATACGCACAAACCCGCAAATAAAACGTATGGTTTCTTAAATTTCATGATTCCTCCAGTTCAGCCCGCATCTTTTATAAACCTTAGCGGTTCATGGACAAGGCATCTTGGTCTAATATACTATATTGACTAAAATATATTTTTTTTATAATGTTTCCCAGCAGAATAACGGGTTAGTCGACCACAATAATAACACGACATTTTTTCATAAAATAAAGGTTCTCCGAAGTACTTCTGAGCTTTGAAGCATCTGCATTACTGATAACAATTTCAGAACGTCCCGGGCCCAATGTCTTCAGCCCTTTAACCACCAAAGGGTGATCTGCAACCCTATGGTTATTCAAAATTTCCTTTAGATCCCGAGCATAACCGCTCATACCCTGCTGCACGGCGTACTCTCTGCTGACAAAAGCAGAACCATAAACTTCCTGATGGTTTTCATCCAGTATTCTTGGAACCATTACAGGCCTGACACCAAGCCCTTTGGCATCGACCACAAGTCCCGTAAAAACCGGTGACGATGTTTTATTCATTGTCACAAGCGTGATTGAGTCAAGAGGTTTAATGTCTTTCGGAAGCACAAGTTGAGCAAATCCTCCGCGAAGATTCATTTCCATTTCAATTTTTACCGTCCCGTCTGTTAGATATTCTTTTTTGACCACTTTTGCATTTTTTGCCATATTCTCAATTTTCGACACAATGTCAGGGTCTTGAATTGCATAATCTCCAACAACAGTCGTGCCGTTGATCCGTAACTCTTTTATAATTTCAAGGATGATATGAAAAGCATTAAGTTTTGCATCTGACAGCGCCATTGTTCGAGCATTGGAACTTCCGGATATTTCTGTTGGAGGAATACCGATTCCTTTTGCCTGAACGACCCCCCTGCTCCAGTTGATACTCCCTTTTTCCTTGAGTTCAACAACTTCCCTGAAATTGTCAGTATTTCCAAAGACAGAAAACGTCAGCAAAAACACGAAAATCGGTACAAAAAACAACTGTTTTTTCATATAAACTCCTTGGCACATTCTCTTATTGATACGTATATTATTTTCAATATTCGACATTGCTTGAATCAAGCAGAAAGCTTTTATATTCTCCAATTAACGACAGGGCTTCCCCTTGGGTGGATAATCTCTTGATGGATTCACGAAACCCGCTGCTGTAACGCAAGCCTTTGACAAACCATCCCAGATGACTCCGCATCATTCGACAAGCCCGTTTCTCTCCAAAGCATTCTATTGAAGTTTTGAGATATTTCGTCATCACATCAAAACGTTCGAAAAGATCCGGCCCCCCCCTTTCTTTACCATTCATCAGGGACGTCACCTGAGAAAATAACCACGGATTTCCAATGGCTGCCCGGCCGATCATTACCGCATCACAACCCGTTTCTTTTTTCATGGTTAATACATCTTCCGGCGTTACAATATCTCCGTTTCCGACCACAGGGATGGACACGCTATTTTTTATAGCCGCAATTAAAGACCAGTCGGCTTTGCCCCCAAATCCTTGAGTTGCCAGACGTGGATGCACGGCAATACTGTCTACCCCGCTCGCCTCTGCGACTTTAGCGATGGAAAAAGCCTCTTTGCCGGATTTGTCCCAGCCGGCTCTCATTTTAACGGTAAAGGGAATGCTGATGGATTTTCGGACAGCCAAAAAAATTTTTTCAGCCCGATCCGGCACCTTCATTAAAGCCGCCCCTGATCCAGTTTTCAACACCTTTTTTACAGCACAGCCAAGATTGATGTCAAGAATGTCGGCACCCGACACCTCAACCATGGCTGCTGCTTCAGCCATTATAGAGGGATCTGAGCCGAATATCTGAACCGATAACGGTTTTTCCTCGATCCGGCTTTCGAGCATTTCATGTGTTTTGAGGGAGTTGTGAACCAGCCCGTTGGCACTGATCATTTCTGAACAGACCAGACCACACCCGTAAGCCTTTGCCAACAGTCGAAACGGCAAATTCGTAATACCGGCAAGTGGTGCTAAAATCGTAATATTGTCAAGAACAACCGAACCAATTTTCATATCTTGTTGCTGACTTTATTTTTAAAAGCGGCCTTAATTGGATTAGCATAGCAAAACAGGCAGTTATGATAGCATGGGTGCAGGTGATACGACCCGATATCCACTGAAATCATACATCCGCACCCCTTTGATGACCGCTGGCCTGTATCCTTTTTAAAGCTGAGGTCTCCACCAAATATGTTAACAAGAAGATCATTTGGAATACACGAGCTTTTCATGATGCTCGAATCTGAAGGCAGTGCATTCAGCACTTCTTTTTCGCAGCACGTATACAGATCAATTTTTTTTTCTGAAAGTATTTTTTCCATTTTAAGAAGAATTTCTGTTTTTTCCGACAGGGTTGGATCGATAAAAGAAAATCCCGGTATCGACTTTATGCGTTTTTTTATCTTGGCGTAATGATCCATGAAGCTGGTAATACACCGTGTAACACCGCATTGTGATGCCCATTCGCCAATCCTGGCAAAATCGTGAAGATTGTCTTTTTTGCCCTTTTCTTCATATCTAAAAAAACAGATGGGATCGAATCTCCAGTTTATGGTTTTTGAATCGTAGTTTCGGTTAAGGTCTCGAAGTTGAACAAGTCTTTGTTTTAAAGACGGCAATAAAGGTTCAAGCAAAGGACTATTTGAATTTATGGTAAAGTTGAAAAAAAGATTGTATCCCATCTCCAAAAGCGTTTCGCCGAACCCTCCTTTAATAAAAGGAGCGAAATTTTTTGACCAGAATACAATGGTATGTATTTTATCAGGCGTTGCAGGCACGATGAACTTACGCCGGTTATACGGATTGGTCACTTCAAACACCCCTTTTTCGATCTGTTTCATGAACCAATCCATGTAAAAAGCAGGAATATCGGTACGTCTTGAGGCTGAAATGACGATTTGATCTGAGCGTTTCATAACCTAAAAAATCAAGCTCATGATGATTTTTTTTTAAGATCGGCCAAAGATATTACTTTCTGACCACTTGGTTTTTCAGGTGTTTCTTTTTCTTTCTCGACCTGTCCGATCTCTTCGGGACATACCACCTTTTCAAGGCGTATTTTTTTTCCTTCCATGGTAAATTCCTGGCCGTTAATATAAATATCACGCAATATCCAGTTCACCACTTGAAGGGGAAACTGCAACAGTAACAGTTTAACATGATACCAGTCTTTTTTGATATCCGGAGAGATACCTTCTATTCTCGCAAATGATATTGGCTGGTCCTCAAAATATATGAGCACGACATCGTTTTCTCTATTCATTATTCTATCGTCCTATATAAAAAGCGTGTTGTTTCAGAATATGTTCAAGATAATTACGAAAATAAGAAAACTTGTAACACTTTAACCTGCTGAAAACATTACCGCATCAGGTGTGATTAAATTTTTGGCTGAAAGACCACGCCAAAGGCGGATAAAACTCGTGAATAAGGGCTCGTAATGAAAGAACCTGCCCAGGCTATTCATAAAGATCTTGGCCTTTAACAGATGGTTTCATCCATAAAGTTAAATCGCTTATGGTTCTTTCAAAACGATCCCTAATCCACTCAGACAGCTTCCATCCAAAAATTTAATCACACCTGATGCTCTTTTGAAATCGATTCATTTCAAAGGGCTAAAGTATTACGAAAAATTAATTGCATGGCTTTCGCATCCGTCTGTTGACCTCGTTATGTGTTTTATACCCGCAAACAACCTTGTTTTGCAACGCTTATTTCTTAAAAATGAATAATTATTCATTTAATATTTCAATACAAAAAATACATACCAATACCATTTTTCAGGCTGGTCACATCTATATTAAATTATATAATATTTTGATAATATAGATTTTATTATCGTTTTTTAAGCTGAAAAGAAATATATGTTTTTTCCTTGACAGAAAAGACTCCATTCTGTTAGATAAATGAATGATCATTCATCTTTTTGGACTTCATTATTTATTATATTCAGGAGGCTATCATGGTTAGAAAAATCAGGCAGGCAGCGGTCATTGGCTCTGGTGTAATGGGCGGAGGCATTGCTGCCCTTTTGGCCGGCGCCGGCATAAAGACGTTTTTGCTGGATATCGTTCCTTTTGACCTAAATAAAGAAGAAAGAAATGACCCGATTGCCAGAAATCGAATCGTGAAAGCCGGTTTGGATGCTGTTTTGATGTCGAGTCCGTCCCTTCTAATGCAGAAAAAAGATGTCGATCGCATCACCATCGGCAATTTAGAAGACGATTTTGACCAAATTTCAGACTGCGACTGGATTGTAGAAGTGGTTGTGGAGAATTTGAAAATCAAACAGGATCTCTTTAAGCGAATCGAAACAAAAAGAAAGCCCGGCACCATTGTTTCTTCCAATACCTCAGGGCTACCGCTAAAAGCCATGTCCCAAGGCCTCAGCCTTGATTTTAAACAGCATTTTTTAGGTACACATTTTTTTAATCCAGCAAGATATATGCATCTTCTGGAAGTCATACCAGGAAAAGAAACGCTCCCTGGAGTTCTTGAATTTATGTCTGATTTTGGCGAACGGATTCTCGGCAAGGGCATTGTATGGGCCAAGGACACACCCAATTTTGTCGGAAACAGGATCGGTGTTCAGGGCATTGTCAAGGCCATGCAGCTCATGATAGAAGACGGCCTATCGATCCCTGAAGTGGACGCACTTTTTGGAACCGCCATGGGCAGACCCAAGACCGCCATGTTCAAGACATGTGATATTGTCGGTCTCGACACCTTGGGGTATGTGGCAAGAAACACCTATGACCTGGTGGTGGATGACGAACAGAGAAACAGCTTCGTTCTTCCCGAATTTGTGGAACAGATGATCCAAAAGAATTTATTGGGAAAAAAATCCAAAAGCGGCTTTTACAAGACCGACTTAACTCCTGAATGGAAAAAGATCCGAAAGGTCATCGATCCACAAACTTTAGAATATTCTGAATATGAACCTCCCGACCTTCCATGCCTTGTTGAAGCTAAAAAGGCAAAGACACTTCCCGAAAAAATCAAAGCCATTGTCTATGGACAAGACAAAGGTGCCAGGTTTGCCTGGAAAGTTGTTGCAAACGGCCTGATTTACGCGCTTAACAGGATCGCTGAAATTTCAGATACCATCGTTGATATTGACAATGCCATAAAATGGGGATTCAACTTCGAGATGGGTCCCTTTGAAACCTGGGATGCCATCGGCCTTGAAGCTTCTGTCGATAAGATGGAAAAAGAAGGGTTTGAAGTCCCTGGAAAAGTAAAACAGATGATTGCAGCAGGCCATACGTCATTTTACAAAACCGATATGGGTAAGCGTTTTGCATATGATTTTACCACCAAAAGTTATACAGAAATTCTTGTCAGTCAAACAATGGTTTCTCTTGAAACCCTAAAAGGTTCGGGCAACTGCGTTCAGTCCTGTAAATCCGCTTCATTAATAGATCTTGACGACGGGGTCTTTTGTTTGGAATTTCATACCAAGATGAATGCCTTGAACAAAGAAATTATCGAATTTCAGCAAAACATCATGGAATATGTGGATGCCAACGGACGGGGTCTTGTCATCGGAAACCAAGCCGGCGGAATGCCGGGGGCCTTTTCAGCAGGCGGCGATCTTTTGTTCATGGCCGGTCTGGCAAAGGAAGGGAAATATTCGGAAATCGATGCGTTTTTGCGTATGGCACAAGACGCTATCCAGAAAGAAAAATATTCGAGCTTTCCTGTCGTCGCAGCCCCTTACGGCATGACCCTTGGCGGTGGATGTGAGGTGTGTCTTGGCGCCGACAGCATTGTGGCCCATGCCGAACTCTACATGGGGCTTGTTGAGATTGGCGTCGGTCTGCTTCCATCGGGGGGCGGTTGTTTAAATCTTTGGAAAAAATTCGTTCAGACCATCCCTGAAGCGGTCATTGATGTCGATCTTGCCAAGTTTTTCGTTCCGGTGTTTATGTCCATTGCACTGGCCCAGGTCTCAACATCTGCTGCTGAAGCCAGAAACAACGGCTTTTTGGGTCCTAGGGACAGAATCGTATTTAACCGGGACTATCTGATCGGTGAAGCTAAAAAAGAAGTGTTGAAGATGGTCGATGAAGGCTATGCACCACCGATAAAACAACCGATAAAGGTTTTGGGACAGGCGGCACAGGGCATGATTGAAGTGGAGATTTTCAATATGCTGAAAGGAAATTTCATCACTGAATACGATGCATTTCTAGCAAAAAGAATCGCTTTCGTCATCAGTGGTGGAGAAACTAGAGATAACAGCAGCATTCAAGAGGATGTCATTCTTAATCTTGAAAGAGAGGCTTTTGTCGATTTCTGGAAAGAAGAAAAGACCCTGGCCAGGGTCGAACATATGTTAAAAACCGGCAAACCCTTGAGAAATTAAAAATGGAGGGAATAGAAATGAGAGACGCCTTTATCGTCCAATCCATCAGAACCCCCGGCTGTAAGAAAAGTAAAGGGGCTTTTAAAGATACACGACCTGAAGACCTGCTGTCCTTTATTCTGAAATCTGCCATTGACAAAACACCGAACCTTGAAATGAAAGATGTGGATGACATTATGATCGGCTGCGCGTTTCCCGAAGCTGAACAGGGGCTGAACATCGGAAGAATTGCATCCCAGATCGCCGGATTTCCGGTGCAAGTTTCCGGCGCCACGGTGAACCGGTTCTGTGCCTCCGGCCTCGAGGCCGTCGCCCAGGCATCTTTGCGCGTCATGTCGGGCTGGTCGGATATCACCATTGGAGGAGGGCTGGAGTCCATGACCTTCGTTCCCATGGGTGGAAATCTTCCCAGACCTCATCCTGAATATTCCAGGCAGCATGCCAATCTTTATGTTTCCATGGGAATCACCGCCGAAATCGTTGCCAACCGGTACGACGTTTCCAGAAAAGAACAGGATGAATTTGCCTATCACTCTCAAATGAAAGCCACAACGGCTTTAAATAAAGAACTTTTTACTGAAATCGTTCCCACACCGGCACACAAGTTTGTCGTTGATAAAAATGGCACCTACAAGAAAGAAACCTTTCTTGTCAAAGATGATGACGGCATTCGGCCTTCTACGACCATGGAGGGGCTTTCTAGTCTGAATCCGGTGTTCGCCTCGGGTGGAACGGTGACTGCTGGGAATTCTTCCCAGACCACCGACGGTGGAGCCGCAAGTATTATCATGAGCGCTCAAAAGCTCGATGCCCTTGGGCTGAAACCCATGGCCAAGTTAAAATATTATACAACCGTCGGCTGCAAGGCCGAAGAGATGGGTGTGGGACCTCGATACGCCATTCCAAAACTTTTGGATTTGGCGGGTATGGATCTTGATGATATCGGTCTTTTTGAGATCAACGAGGCGTTTGCATCCCAGGCGGTGTATTGTATCCGGGAACTCGGCATTGACATGGATCGCGTCAACATTCACGGAGGCGCCATTGCATTGGGGCATCCCCTGGGATGCACAGGCGCCAAACTATGCGCAACGCTGCTTGCCAATATGAAAGAACGCGGCGTGCAATACGGCATCGAATCGATGTGTATCGGCGGTGGGATGGGCGCTGCCGCACTGTTCGAGTTGTGTGAATAACCCACGCATTTCTTATAGTGAATGATGATACATATCATTCAAGGCTCAAACAAGATTGAATTGAAAATAAACAGGCTTTTTGGGGAATAACTTAGTCTTTTGAAGCTAACCGATTCCAAAGGAGCTTCAGGTATGATTAAATTTTTGACTGGAAGCTGTCTGAGTGGATTAGGGATCGTTTTGAAAGAACCATAGGCGATTTAACTTTATGGATGAAACCCCCTGTTAAAACAGAGACCTTATATGAATAGCCCGGGCAGGTTCTTTCATTACGAGCCCTTATCCACGAGTTCTTTCAGCAAAAATTTAATTATACCTGAAGCGGTGATGTTTTAAATCTGCAAAGCGCCGAATATTAAAAGTCATCCATTTTTCTGCTCAAAGTGCTTCATAAAATCGACAAGGGCTTCGATCGCCGCCAGCGGCGTTGCGTTATAAATCGACGCACGACACCCTCCGACGGATCGATGGCCTTTAAGACCGCCCATTGCGTTTTTAAGCGCCTGGGCAACAAACTCTTTTTCAAGTGCTTCATCTGGAAGACGAAACGTGACATTCATCAAAGAACGACTATCTTTTTCAGCCGTTCCTTGGTAAAAACCACTGGAGTCTATGGCTTCATAGAGCATCCGGGCCTTTGTTTGATTCATCTTTTCCATTTTCTCAAGTCCGCCGACGCTTTCCTCCAGCCACTTCATGACCAATTGAATCATATAGATTGCAAAGCAAGGCGGCGTATTGAACATCGAATTTTTGGAAGCATAAGTGGTATACTTTAGCATGGACGGAAGCGCGTCCGGCACCCTTTTCAGCATATCATCCCGAATGATGACCATACATACCCCGGCAGGACCGATATTTTTTTGGGCTCCGGCATAAATCAGACCGAACTTATCGACATCAAAAGGTCTTGACATAATATCGGACGACATATCGGCGATAAGGGGAACACCGCCGGTCTCCGGAAAAAACGCCCATTGGGTCCCTTTGATAGTGTTATTGGATGTAATGTGGGCATAGACCGCACCCTTGTTAAACGAGATATTTATTGGAATGTAGGAAAAATTTTTATCTTCTGAAGACGCCACAACTTCTATGGTTTTACCCATAATTTGAGCTTCCTTGATGGCCTTTGCGGACCAGGTGCCTGTGTTCACATAGTCTGCAGCATCACCTTCTCCGAGAAGGTTCAAGGGTATCATGCAAAACTGCAAACTGGCACCACCCTGGACAAACAATACGTGAAACTTGTCATCAAGCTTCAACAGCCGCCGGGTTCTGGCAACGGCATCGTTGATAACATCGTCAAACAACGTCGACCGGTGGCTGATTTCTGTAATCGACATACCGGAACCGCCGAAATTTAAGAATGAATCCTTTATTTCTTCAAGCACTTCAAGGGGAAGTGCAGCAGGACCGGCGTTAAAGTTATAAATTCTGTTTCCCTTCATTGGTTCCCTCCATGTAATTTATGTTTGAACAATTTTATACTTTAAAAAAGGATTTATTTGCACAGATATAACTCAATATGTCAATTAGTATCTTTATGAATGCCGGAGTAAACGCATTTTATTTTGATGCAGCGTAGCGATGGCGTGTTTCTCTTGGAAACCGAATGACTGTTTGAAGAGCTTTAGCACGCGTTAGCCCGAACCGAATGAAATAATGACAAAACAATCAATGAGATCATTTAGCGATAAATTATTCTAAATAACTGAGGGGTCGGGGAGTTTATCCCAAAACCCGTTCTTTGATAATCCAAGTTGATTTACCTTGTTTAAATGCTTCGAGTTGATGCATTTGGATAGTTAAGCCCATTGCCGCGAACAACCATCGGTTGTT
>Ga0307425_1000971_pt1 | contig 17746 bp, 13 predicted proteins | sample SalMarWE160330MG_FD_202152 | JGI IMG/M metagenome (GOLD analysis project Ga0307425, IMG submission 202152) | Salt marsh sediment microbial communities from the Plum Island Ecosystem LTER, Massachusetts, United States - WE1603-30 | ecosystem: Environmental > Aquatic > Marine > Intertidal zone >...
TTATGGTTAATACCTGGAATCCGGATACGAACAGCAGAATGAGTCTAAATCTTGAAGACGATGCGATTGTAACCGAGAAAGGAGTAGAAGCACTCTATCCTCATAATGACCGGATTATTGTTATACGCTGACATGTGTTGCGAGTGAGTCTAGCTAACGAGGCGTTCTTCCGGATCAGCCGTCGTTTTGTCACCGGAGACTCGGGGCCATAATCTTCCAGCATCCACTCGGCTCTAGTCAATACTAAGTGTATTGGTTATATTCTATTCTATATCCTTAACACACCGGAAACCCGTATCCACATAACTGCTCGACTGGACTTCGCTGGTGCGCCTGGAACAGCGCATATTTCCCGGCCGGCCGTCAAAGGAGTTGCCACGCATCACCCTTCGCTCATTGGGATCGTCGTTCCTGGGATTCTTTTTCGGGCTCCGGCTGTAGTAATTTTCATCAAAATAGTCGGCGCACCACTCCCAGGCATTGCCGGCCATGTCATACAGCCCGAAATAGTTGGGCACAAAAGAACCCACGGGTGAGGTGAACACATATCCGTCATCATATCCTTTGAAATATTTCCAGAAAGTGACGACCTTTACAAAATTTTCATCGGAGACATTGGCCACGACTTCCTGCCCCAAGGGATCGGCGCCCCATGCGTACTTGTAGCCTTTTGCCCCGCCTCGGGCGGCGTATTCCCATTCCGCCTCGGTGGGCAGGCGCTTTCCAGCCCATTGGGCGTAGGCGTTGGCATCGTTCCAACTCAAGTGTGTCACCGGATGATTCTTTTTATCTGTTTTATTCTCAATACCCAGCTCGTCGAACCTCCAGTTAATCCCCTCTCTCTTCTCCCAGCCTTTTCCATTCCATATGAAACAGCCATCCTTTTTCTCTGCATCAGTGACATAGTGCGTGGAATCCACAAATTTTTTAAATTCTTCTAGAGTGACTTCATGAATGTCCATATAAAACGCATCCACTTCCACTTCATGAACCGGTTTCTCCATGTCCTGGCCGTTGACGTCACCCATCATAAACGATCCGGCGGGAATTAAAACCATACCGGGATAGGTCTTTGATTTTTGGCCATTGAAAAAGAGAACCATTGCCGTGATACATGTTAATCCAATTAAAAACAGCTTTTTCATTTTTGTGTCTCCTTATAATGAATTTTCAGGGATAGGAATTTGGTTTTTGTGCTTGCCACTAATAACTCTCAATTTTCTATTACCAAACTGCCATCCCGGTTCACACATTCCATCCCCTCTCGGCCAATTTCTGCGACTATCCTGTATTTTTCTGCAAAAGTAATGCTGATGGCCAATTCATCATTCCCTCGGTTGCTGAGAATAGGATATAAACAGGTCGAGGAATTTCTCATAATGCTCGATGGTTTTTACTATCTTGCCCTACTGTTCGTAGATTTTGGCGAGCATGTAGCAAAACTTGGTGTAAAAATACCCCGAAACAGGATAAATGTGTTTGTAAAAGATGGATGAAATGGGTATGAATTCGTTTTTAAGGACACTTGCGATTTTATTCTATGTTTGAATCTTTCATGGTCTTGATGAGAGTCTCTAAAGCTTGTTTGTTTCCTCTTTTAAAAAAAGCCTCGTAGGCAAATTCCCGAATTCTTTCATCCTTGCTCATCATTCCCTTGGTTATATATTTGGATGCCTTGATCCCTCTTATTTGTTCTGTGATGATAAAAATAATATGACCTTTAACACTGTTGCTTTCATCTGTTTGGGATTGATTTACAAGAGACTCTATAGCCCTCCTATTTCCTGTTTTTACTAGAGCATTAGCGACTTTCTTTCGAACACCCTCATCTTTATCCTTTAGGGCCTCAATTAAAGGTTCAATTTTTCTGATATCCGTAATATCTGCCAGGGCAATAGCTGCCTTTTTCCTAACCTCACTATCTCCACTCTTAAGATCTTCAATAAGAGAATCCACGGCTTCTCTATCTTCAACCCGCTCATCATGCTTAAGGGATTTGCGCCGGCGCTTGCGTCGTATTCTAACAAAATCCCACACTCCAAAAGCTATCATACCAATTACGAGTATCAAGCCGGAAGCCTCGCCCCCCTCGGTGATGATAAAAATCCCATAAAGAATACCGAGACCAATCAGACACACATCGGCAATTGTCTCTAAAATATCAACAAAGTCTCCCATTCTATATTCCTCCTTCTTTTATTTGAGTGTTTGTTGGTTTTTTTGGCATAAAGATGTGGAGTAAGAATCTTTAAAGAGAAGACAAGAAACAACGTTATGAATTTTACACTCTTTAAATCCAAGATAACTCACTCGCATATTCGACAAGAGGCTATCACTGGAAGCGAGAAGAGTCAACAGGCTTTAAGAGGAAGCTTAGGGACTCCGTACTCCAAGCATCTATAAAGCATGGATTCCATTTAAGGCAAGTGAGTGGCCATAGAAAGTAAGGATGAGAAATCAGGATGTTAGGGTGATTTACTCTTTAACCTAGCCAGCCGCTCCCTCGCATCTTCTACCTCAGCTATCCCCGGGCAAGCAGCTTTCTAGAGCGGACGTAATTCGCCAATTTTAAAATTGCGCCATTTAATAAATATCACGAGCTGTCTAAATTTTATGGAAGGAAAAATATTAATTTATTTGGTAATTTAAGTTGGAGAGACTTGTGCGCTAATTGAGTTAAAATATTATTGTCTGCCAACTTTTTTGCGTTTTGGGATGTCATGATATTTGAATAGTATGACTGAGTGAATGCCATTTCTGTTAAATGACACAAAAATTGAAATCTGAAATATTGGAGGAAAAAATGGAAGCACATATGAAAAGACAAATACGTATGCTAAAAATCTCTTTGATGGTTCTAGGATTATTTAATGGAATTCTATTTCTTATGCTATGTCGAAGCAATCAACAGCCAACACGATTCGAGGAGATCGATGTCGAAAGGATCAACATCGTCGAGAAGGATGGAACTCTCAAGCTAGCACTTTTCAATTCTAACAGGCTGACCAGGGGCAAATCGGAAAGACAAGGACAAGGGAGAATAGCCGGGATGTTGTTCTATAACGAGGATGGATACGAAACTGGCGGATTGGTTTACATGGGGAAAAAAACGGCAGATGGACAGGATGCTGGTTCGGGATTGATGTTCGATCAGTACAGACAGGATCAAACGATCGCCCTGCAGCACAACGAGACTGTCGATTCTCAAGGCGCTCACTATGATGATGGATTGACCATCAATTCGAGACCTGATTGGACAGTTGTAAAAGATGAATACGAGTTCTATAAGATGATGGAGGAGTTCAAAGGGACTGAAGAAGAGAAGGAATCCCTATACGACAAACAGGCAGATGAACACAAAGTCTCGAGAAAGAGGTTGTTCTTAGGAATCAGAAGAGGAACGAAGGAGGGGCAATATTATGATGAGACCGGTGTTTTTATACGCAATAGATATGGGCGTAATGCCATACGCATATTTGTTGACGAAGACAACATACCGCACTTAGAATTCTACGACGCTCTCGGTAAAAACATTATTTACGAATGGAAACCGGATAGAAATAAGTAAGCCTGGTACGCCCCAAGGCAGATTCGAACTGCCGACCTGCTGATTCGTAGCCAGAGGGGGCAGGTTCACTCACAACAATCAACCCACATGAGCTTGTCACTCTGCCCTGATGGCATCCACGGGATTAAGAAGCGCTGCTTTGATAGATTGATAGGCTATTGTAGAGTAACCGATGAAAAATACGAGCACAGCAGATGCTAAAAAGGTCAACGCGTTGACCTGGATGTGGTAGGCAAAGCTCTCCAGCCAGCGCCGGAAGACATAATAAGCAATAGGCAGGGCAAAAATATTCGCTATGATTATGAGCTTTGCCACATCTTTGCTGATCAGAACAATAATATTGGGGACTGAGGCGCCGAGGGTTTTGCGTATTCCGATCTCTTTGAACCGTTGCTCCGCCATGAAAGAAGCCATCCCGTAAAGACCGAGACATGCAATGAATATGGCAAAAAGAGTGAAATAACCGATGATCTTTTGGAGACTTTCATCCGACTGGTACTGTTGATTGAAATTGCGATCAAGAAAGTAGTAGTCAAATGGACGGTTGGGATCGAATTGAGTCCATTTCTCCTTGAGAAAATCCAAAACACCGGAGACCTTACCCTTATTTATACGGACTGCAATTTTTGCAAGATAATCGCTCTCATTTGTCAACAAGAGAGGTAAAATCTTGTCATGAAGCGATCGAACATGGAAATCTTGGACCACCCCGATTACATTTCGGTATCGGACCTCTTTCATCTCGTCGCCAGTGAAAAATCCGATCTTTTTACCTAAGGCATTATCCCAACCATATTTTTTGGCTGCTGCTTCGTTTATGATGATAGCATCGTCAGGATCAGTGGAAAATTCAATTGAGAAATTCCTGCCGGCGATGATTTTCATTCCCAATGTTGTGACAAGATCGGTATCGCCGTTTATCCTGTGCATGAGCTGAGTTTGCTCAAGCGTATAGCCTTCCGGCACAAAAGCGGAATAATCCGGGTAATTCCCGGGAAGGTCCGAGGCGGCACAAACATCTATGACATCGCTGTGTGATCTTATTTCGCTCTTTATCTCTCGGATTCTTTCTCGAATGCTTTGATCCATGATCGGGATGACAATGACATTTTCTTTGTTAAACCCCAAGTTTTTGTTTTTCATGAATCTGAGTTGATTCAGCATGATGCCCGTTCCGCTTAACAACACAATCGATATGACAAACTGGACGATAACGAGAACGCTTCTGAATTTATTGCTTGAAGCTCCGGATTTAAGAGTCCCCTTCATGACATTGACCGGTTCAAAAGCCGAAAGGAAGAAAGCGGGGTAACTGCCCGCAAGGAGCCCCGTAATTAACGTGAATCCAATGAATGCCGGTATCAACCAGGGAACCTCCCCAAAAGGTATTTTGAGCTTCCCTCCTGAAATGGAGTTAAAGAAAGGTAGGGCCAAACGGATGAGCCCTATCGCAACGATTAAAGAGACAACACAGGTCAACATGGATTCCACCAGGAACTGCTTCACCAGCATCTGCTTCTCCGCTCCCATTACTTTTCGGAGGCCGACTTCCTTTGCCCTGCCAGCAGAGCGAGCTGTTGCAAGGTTCATGAAGTTGATACATGCGATCAGAAGGATAAAAAGAGCGATAACCGAGAAGATGTAGACATAAGCAATATCACTGTTTCCGGGCAATTCATAACCGAGATTTGAATGCAGATGGATATCCGTGACAGGTTGAATAAAATAGTTCAATTCTCCACCCAGTAATTTTTTCAGGTTTGGCAGATAATTATCAATAAACGCCGGGAATTTTGATGCAAATGCCCCAGGAGATACGTTCTCACGGAGAAGGAGATATGTGTAGTTATTAAAACTAGTCCATTCATCCACATTCCTATCGTTGATGACATAGAATGTCTCGATGGAACAGAGGAAATCCAATTTGAGATGAGAATTTTCAGGAAAGTTTTTCATGACTCCCGTCACAGTATAATCATACTTGTTGTTCAGCTTCAGCTGTTTTCCCGTTGGATTATCGTCACCGAAATATTTCTCTGCCATGTCGCGCGTCAGGATAATGGAATAAGGAGCTTCAAGGGCCGTACTGGGATTACCCTGGATCAAAGAAAAAGAAAAAACCTCAAAAAAGCTTGGATCGACATAAGCAAGACGTTCCTCAAAGAAATTATTTTCCCCATATTTGATGGGAATCCTCGGCAGACCGTATAATCTTGTAAAACTCTCGACTTCATAGTAGTCTTTCAGCATAGCAGGGCCAGTCCCAAGATTGCTCAATGGATATTTCACATTTTGGCCGCTTAAATTCCCCTCAACACCGATTCTGTAGATCCGATCGGCATTCGAATGAAAATTGTCATAACTCAGCTCATGGATTACATACAAAAGGATCAAGATACACGTCGCCAAGCCGACTGCGAAACCCGCTATATTTATGAATGCATAGGCTTTCTGTTTGACGATGTTCCTTATTATGACTTTTATATAGTTTCTTAACATCGGACCTCATCCTTTTAAAACTGAAAAAATTTAAATCCATTTAAACGCATAGTAAATATTAAGAGGACCCTCTGGCTAAAAAGTCCCATTATTTAATACGAAATTTCACAGCATATGGATTATCAAAACTCGAGGGAGGAGAGGTTGTATGCCCATTTCACAAAGCACGATTTGATGCCACGAGGGGAATAGATACAACTGATTCACGGAGACAAATACCGAAGGCACTAAAGATCGGGGCGATTATAGGCAATTTTCGTCATAAAACGCCATGAATAGCGTCACCAAGTGATCAGCCCCTAATTCAGAGATACGCCTTCCTTATAGATTCTGGAGGGGCACATAGATGGTGCTGAGGAAGCATCCCAAATAAGGATCGATCGAGAAAAACTGGATCTCTTTTGGTCTAACGCTCGATCGTTTTCTGAAGTTGGAGATAATTCGCTACATCCCCGATGAGATCCCTGACGCACAGGGAAATGGTATAATCCTCGGGTTCGACATACATCTCGGCGATGTAGGGATAAGAGCTTTTTAGGGCTATCTCATAATCTGATGCCGGGATCCTGATATCCTCCACAAGTTCATGACAAGGAGACAGACGATTCCGGCCGTCTTTCATGACAATGTAGGCCTTGATCTTACCGAGATAAACATCCCCTTCAGAGTACAGGGTCAAATTTTTAATGGGAATAAGGAGCTTTATCTTCAGGGATAGCCTCTTAGAGGCTGCCATGGGTTCGACTGGCAACACCTGCACTCTTACATCCATCGGGTTTTCGATGCGGTACAAGAATAGACGTGAAGAAAGTGAATCTTTGATTCTATCCTCTTTGGAAACTCGCAAATATCCCTCTCGGACACGCACGTCGTATTTTTCTTCCACACCCACAAGTCTGACATCGATTGTGTGATATTCACCTTCCTCCCGGTGCAGGGATCTGTAGCCGAGGGAATAATAGAACTGGAGGTCATTCCCGATACGCTCCAATCCGGGACTGATATCATTCACGTTTAGGATAGGTATGCCCCCTGTATCGTCCGCCATCAGTTTGAGTGCTTCGTTCTTCACCCTTGAGGTTTCCTTTATCATACCCGAGCCCTGCCTGTATACATCCCAGCCTCCCTCCCTGTCTGCAGAAAGGATCCTGCTGTCAAGTCCGGTCGCATTGATGGGATAGAGGGTCACTTCTGCCGCATTGCACCGTGCTGTGAGGTTCTTGAAAAGGTTTGTGGCATCATAGATCATAGCCTCTGCCCGTGCATTTCCCACCTGAAACGCGTGATCAATATAATCAAAGACCACTTCCCCCGGATTGAGCGCCAATCCATCGCTGATGTAGATGAGGATCTTTCTCCCTTCGATGCCGTTCAGGTTATCGATGAGAGCATTTAGGGACTTCAAGGAGTAAAGAAGGTCATTGTTTTCGGATTCGATATAATTCTTGGCAAAGCCCATGGCGCTCTGGAAACCCTCATATTTATTGTCAGACATCGTCATTCCGGATACCATTCTGTTCAGCTCTTTTTGCAGATCTTCTTTCTCCTTCATTTGCAGGAGAGAATGGCCCGAATGTTTCTTGGCCTCTTGGAGCGCATTCAGGAGCTGCTCTGGATTTGAAGAGAATTCCTGTAGAACTTCCAGCTCCTGACCGAGGCTGATGACCATGCCTTCGTTGTTATGATTTTCAACTGAAAAATTATTTCTGATGAATTCTTCTATTCTTTTGATGCTCTGATTTCGATTCAAAGGGTGGAGCTGCCAGTTATCAAAATAAAATATGATCTTGTTCTTGAATTGCGGGGAACTTGCTGGCAGAGGCAACGGGATGGGTGCGGGTTCGTCCTCTTTTTTTTCAAGGGATGGCGCATAAACCTCCATTCCCATGACTTCGTAGAAATTCGTTAGATTTTGGCGGATTCCATCTTCGTAGATCTCGAAATTTTCCGGCTTCAGCCCGGTAATCTTCTGTCCATCCTTATCGCTCACCACGACACTCACATTGCTCACGATCACTTCTACCTCGTAAGCGGGCTTGGGAATCTCTTGTTTTTCTTGCTGTGGGGCGCGTTCTTGAGACCTGAGGATTAAAGCGGGCATGCACAGTAAAAAATAGAGGACGAATGTGTTGAGCATCCATTTTTTAGGATTCATTTCCCCATCATCCTTTTGAACTGTTTATTTTTTAATTAATCATTCATGAAGACAATCAATACGTTATCTTTATATTATCACAATTATCGTTACAATTATCACATTCCGGTGTAAGTATTCCCAAAGCTGTGATGGCATGGATGCTCATTGCTTTATTGAGTGTCCCAATTGTGTGGTGGAGAAAGATGCTTCCCATTCCGATAAAAAACGGGAAAAGGGCCGGCACTGGAAGTGCCAGCCCTTTCATCACTCTACAACAACTTAGAATCGGAATCTTGCTCCGACGTAGAACCTCATGGGCATCAAGATTTCAACGACATCCTTGTAGTCCCAATCTTGATCGTTCCGGGCATACTGGACATCGATGGCCTGCTGCTGGTTGGTGAGATTGTAGATATCACAGAAGAACTGGAGGGAAGTCGCACTGCCAAGTCTTAATGTGTAATTGAATTTCAGGTCGATCTGGTAATAGCTGGGCCCGCTCTGCTCTCCTGTCTTCGCGAGCAACGTCTCGTCGTCGTTCAGCGGCCAGTTGTAGTAGATGCTGTATACGCCAGGGTAGAAGTCATAGGATTCGGTGAAAACCAGTCCCGAGTTCCAGTAGAACAGCGCTCCCACATCCAGGCCAAAAGAAAATCTATAGGTGCCGAAGAGTTTGATCTTATGGGGAATGGTTCCCGGTGTGCGGCCCCACATCCAGTCGTTTCTCGGGTCGAGTTGGATAAAATCCCCCTGGAGATCGGCGTTTCCATCGGATTGGCTGTTTCCTTTGGCTTGTTTGAACGAATACTGCGCGACAGCGAAAGATCCGCTGGACCAGCGTTTGGAAACCTGAAAGTCAAATCCGAGGATCTCTCTTTTGGCACCAATAAGGTTTGAGAGGAAATAGTTCGCATCTCCGGGAGGTCCGCTGGCGGGGTACCCGAAATCCTCATAGCTGAGATTGAGATCTCCCCAGGTGGGATCGCCTTCATAGTGGCCCACATAGGTGAACAGGTCGTAGTCTTCGACGATTTTCATGTCCTTCCGGAAATAGATTTGGCTTGCGAAGACAAGCTGATCACCCAAATCGATCTCATGAGTCAGAGAGAACTCGTGGGAAAGCGCATCCCGTGTGTTTGGCGTCCAAACCGCATCTCTTTGCTCAGCCGAGCCTCGAACCCGAAAAGTGTACCAGTCATGATTGAGCCAGATCTGTTCGTTCCTTACGCGTCCTGAGATGTTTCCTGCGAAGTGAACCATTCCGAATGGAACGGGATCGGAGAACTGCCCGTAGAAGGCCGTCAGTTTGTGCGTGCCTCTCGCACCGATATTCCATACCAGACCAACTCTGGGCAAAATCCTCAAGGGCATCTTGAGAATAACGCCACCTTCTGAGTCAAAGTAATCGTGTTTCTCGAGTCGAGCTCCAGCATTGAGGGTGAAGTAGTCGCTGATTCTCCAGTCATCCATCACATAACCCATGTAACGTGCTGCACGAACCTGATTCGGGCCTGTTTTATCGTCCATGGTCCTCATAAAATTCAGACCTCTATCATTCAGGTCCGTAAAGGTCGCTGTCTCCAGCTCCCAACGCTCCACCACACCGTCGCCATTCAGATCATAATATTCAGATGTCGGGCCCCAATTGTTGTTCATGTAGGGGAGAAGGCGTTCGTTCATTTCACTCTCAGGCCAAATTCCTGCGGCAAGAAGTTCTCCGAGTGTGACTCCATCAAGATCGGGGTCTACAGAATTGCGTATTTCTCCGAAATTGTAGTACGTGTCGTCTTTGTCATGCTCATTCGAGTACATAAAGCCGAGCTTGGCTCTATGGTCACTGATATACCACTCGAGTGAACCGCTGAATTGATCTCTGGTGTTGAAATCGTCGGTGCGGTCCCTATAGCCACCAAAAGTATAATTCTCGATGGATGGGTACGTTTCAGGTAGATAGTACAACGTGTCAGGGATGCCTGCATCAGGGTAGCGTGGCGCAAGCTGGTATTTCCTCGCATAATGACCATAACGGAAATCAACGATGAGGTTTTCTCCTAACACTCTCTGATAGTAACCACTTAATACATTGTAATCGTATTCTTGTGAGCGTTGTCGAATTTTAATGGTGTTTTTGTCGCGTTCACCCTCGATATCATAGGTGTCAATGAAGTACATGAATGTCAAGGAATCATTCGCAGTCGGTTTGAAGGTCAGTTTTCCGAAAAATCCGATGCGCTTCTGAGAGTAGTCCACTTCTTCCCGTGTCGAAGAGGCCGATTCCGAAAGATTGAACGTGTCCGCATTATTCCTGTATTGGCCTGACAAGAAGAACCACAGTTTATCTCTTAAAATCGGTCCGCCCAGTGTCCCCGCTGTGTCATAGGCATTATCTTGGTAACCTTCCAGCATCGTGGATTCATTAAAATCCGTGTCGGCTTTATTGGCGTTATTGAAATCGCTTCCGCCATAAGGCAGGAAGAATTTCTTGGGTTGTGCGTAGAGATTCACGGATCCCGACAGCCTGTTCCCTCCGGACTTGGTCACGATATTCCCGATGACTCCTTTTCCGCCGCCATACTCAGCGGGAACTCCGGAAGTCATCAACTCCTGCTCCTGAATGACCTCGTTGTTGAAGGTCATCAGGGCTGTTTGTGAAGACAATCCCGTGATGTTCATCCCATCGAGGAAATACAGGTTGTCGCGAGAGCCCCTCTTACCTCCTCCGGTGATGGGATTATTCGCTCCTTGGAGTCCTCGGTCGTAGTAATTCTGCCCGCCCTTGCCAGCCGGGTCCTGCGGCATGTCCCTTCCCTGAGAATTGGGGACGATGTTGACTCCAGAAGCCAGCTGCAGATAGCCGACGAAGTCGCGGGCAACAGGAAGGGATTCGACCGTATCATGGGTGACATGCTCGGCGATAACCGATTTTGTAGTGTCCACAGTCGGAGAGACCGCTACCACTGTCACAGATTCTTCGAGCGTCGCCGGTTTTATCTCAACTTGCAGATGGGTTTGTTTATCAAGAGCTACCTCGATTTTTTCTGAGATTTTCTCCTGAAATCCCTCGATCCTCGTTTTGAGTTGATAAACACCAGGAGTCAAGTTGATAAATAGAGCCCTTCCCATATTGTCCGTGATCAGCGATTTTTCACCCATCATGACCGGACTTGTGAGCGTGAGTGTCGCTCCTGGAACGACATTCCCCTCATCCTCAGTCACAACGACCATTAGGGTTCCGGTTCGCGACTGCGCGAATAGCATGCTGGATCCGATAAGAAGGATGAACGTAACAATCAAAATGTTTTTTAATCTTTTTCCCATTTATTTCTCCTCTCCCGATATTTCGGGAGTGACGGCTTTTTGGATTCCGCACGAATGTGCGGAATAGAGCCGCTTTAGCCTTTGCCTTGGAAAAAAATTTCAAGCGAAATTTTGATTCCACTTTAAGCTTTGTTCTCGTTATGTCATAAACACCTCCTTTCGTTGCAAAAAAAAAGAGACTATTTGAGATCGTCACGACCTCGAACAGCCTCTAATTATTTAGTCAACTGCTCTGAGTATTTATCTTGTTATAGGCAATTATCTGCCTTTACAAGCGAAAAAACCTGGAAAATCATACCAACTTCCTATTTATGCAAATTTAGTGCCAACATGGATGCGATAAAAAATATTTATTTTCGATAAAATTTAAAAGGCAAAAGAGTTTTCAAAAAGGAAAGATTTCAATATTTTTTTCAGTTTTACAAACTCTGTTTACGTTCTTTACACCTCTGTGTTGTTGCGTCCGGACTTAAATAGAGGTTAGGATAGGTGTGGATTTGGAAGCATTATTCCCCAGGAATGGCTCGGTTACTCTGACATTTTTATCGAAGAGAATAAGGTATAAATTTGATAAAGCGAAATAGATGGTATGAGTTTTACAGAAATCGGGATTTTTTTTATGTTGAAGGGGATGACTCTCAAGGAAATCAGGACAATGTTTCCAACAGAAATAGCAAAACTCATAAAATATACAAGAAATTGAATATCTATCCAAAAAAATGAACTCAGTGTATTGGCCGCCTATTTGATATATTCTAATAAATTCTTCGCTAGAGCCGCTTTTTCGGATTCAGGCGCTAACTCAATGACCTTTTCAAAGCTCGCCCTGGCCTCTTCCGTATCGCCTTTGTTGAGGCTGGCGAGACCCATCTGATAATAGGCATCCACATATTTTGGATCTAGCTCTAGGCTTTTGGACAAATACTCAATGGCCAATTCAATCTGGTTGTTTTTAAAAAAAAGAATACCGATATTATAGAACAGGGTGCTATCGGTGAGGGTGTTTTTATCAAGTTGTTGAAAGTATTTCATTCCCTCATCGAGATTCCCTTGTTCAAAATAGATTGCGCTGAGGTTGATTAGAGTATCCTGGGATTGAGGTTCTTTTTCCAGCATCTTCATAAAATACACTGTAGCCTTATCATAATCGTTGAGTCTGTAATAACAGAGTCCGATTTTGTCATAAAGTTGGATGAAGTCTGGGTGTTTTTCCAGAACTCTTTGATATTCCTTTAGAGCCTCGTCAAATTTTTTCTCCGCATAAAGAGCATCCCCCAGTACAACCGGAGACTCTGGGCGGGGGTCCAATTCCACATCTAAGGGAGGATTTTCTTTTATGGCTGAGATTTCGATATTGAGATTTTTTGGTTCATAGCCATCGGAGAGAAAGCCGATAGTCCAAGTCCCCGGTCGCAGGTTCATTTTTCTCCATTTTCCTTTATTATCTGTGATCAACTCATACTTTGTGCCATCCTCAGAAAAGACCAAAATAACTTGAGCCCCTTCGATAGGTTTTCCATCTTTGGATTTGACCGTACCGCTTGCTGTTGCAAAAATTTGTGTGAACGTAAACACTGAACTGATTAGAATCAGAGCGATTGAGGAAATGATGATATTGTTCTTCACGTTACCCCCTTGCGTTTAATATTTGAATTTGTGCACACATGGATTTCATTATTGGGAGAAAAAAAATCATTGATGAGTGTATCGTTTTGATTATTCATTTTATTTTTCCACACTTTGTAAGACGTTTAAATGTCAAAATCATTTAAGTCCTTTTATGATAACCTATCCCTATGCAAAAAATATGCCAGTTCTTTAATTGATCACTTGCAAAAAATCTTCAGGGCGTCCGGTATTCAGAGAAACAATCCGCATGAGATTTTGATAGGGGAGAGGATTATCGAGTGAGGATCTTTGAGGGTATACGAGTTGCGGTCTCAATTTCGGAGTAATCTTCGACAAGTGTTTGTGCCATTGGGGCAGATGGATAAATCAGGTCCTTTTTTTCTCTGGATTTGAGCGAGACTGCATTATGGATGCTTGGAATTCTGTTCGATTTGGCATGGAATTCATCAAAGTTAATCTCGTGCTAAATCCATAGACCCCGGATGATAAAACAGGACATGCCAATAACCAATCCGGCGAGATTGAGAAAAGAAAAGCTTTTGGCGTCTAATTGATTGAGCTGACTGAGTATATTATTACGCCTATCTCCACTTAATACTTTTAAGTATTTGGAGTGAGCAAGGTCAGTTTTCAGCAAGTCAGAAATGCCTTTTGTCCAATGGTCTAACTCTTCATCCCCAGTGTTGTTTTCAAAATACACGACAGCTTTAAGGTTTTCTTATCTGAGGCTCTGTAAACCTTGCCCATACCTCCCTTACCAAGCTCTTCAATCATCTGGTATTGTCGTGCGAATCAATATCCTGTGGTTAGTTCTTCTCTGCGGGCTTCTATCGTTTGGGTGGGAAGAGGTTGAGCTCCAGATCCTTTTCAGTGGGTGTTAACTCAACATGCCCTGCGCTGTTTCAGCGTTTCTGCAGGGAAAACATAAGATAGACCGGATTGGTTATCTTGCAGAACCAGTCCACTGACCACGATGTCGGCATAAGGATATATTCCAGTCCCTCCCTTCCCAAAAAGCGCAGGGCGGCGCCCGATGTCTCTGCCATGGCCCTGATGGTCGGATCGATAGTTTCGCGGTCCAGCAGACAGCTGCCTGTGATTCTCATCGATATGGAGGGACACTCGGCTAGGATTTTTAAAACCGTATGGATATCCTCATCATGGCCGCAGCTTAGGGGGATTTTGTGCACTGGTCGGCCAAGGTGTTCTCGTCGATGGAGGCCTCAAACAGAGAGTGGGTGATATCCAGGACAGGTAGCTCAAGTCCTGTGTCCGTGAAGACATAAAGAAGACCCTGGACTTTGTTCGCTTCTGGGATACGCCTAAGCTGATTTTTTATTGGATTCATGAAAGTTCTCCTGTCCTGCCTTCAATCAAAGCCCCTCAGGTCAGGCATCCAAGATCATAAAGGACGCCGCAAATGTGATGTGTGTTAATTATTAAGAGGGAGATATTCCGAAAATCTATCTTGATATAGCTTTTCGGCATGCCTGTCTTCTGAGAATTCCAGACTCAACTTTTATAACGAAGTCTTTTCTAAAAAGTTCAATAATTCACATTTGACCATTTTTATATTTTGCCAGACGACTGTATAAAGACTGGCGCAGCAGCCTGGTCATATCATTACAAATTAAACAAATTAAATTAGGATTACGTCACTGCAATCCCGCCAGCCTCTCCCTCGCATCATCAACCTCAACTGTACCCGGATCAGCATCTTTCCACAGATCGAGGAATTTATCGTAATGCTCTATGGCCTCGGCTGTGTTGCCTTGCTGTTCGTAGATCTTGCCGAGCATGTAGAAACTCTTCGCGTACAGATCCCCATAATCTTCTCTGCCAATTGTAAGCAGAATGATTTTTTCGAACTCCTCTCGAGCTCTATTGAGATTTCGATTGGCATAATATGCGCTCGCGAGAGGATAGATATACCAGGCCTGATCATTACTAGAAACACCTTGAGCAGGCAGGAGTGATAGAGCCTCTTGAAAGAGTTCAATAGCTTTTTTAAGATTCGCTTTTTCAAGCTCTATCATGCCACGCACAAGGTAATAGAGCCGTATCTCTTTCTTTTTTATTCCCTCTTCAATCACAGACTTGAGCGTATCAGCCACTTTCTCTGCCTCAGCAAAAGACTCCATTTTTGAGAGGACCATAGCCTTCGCCATTAAGGCCCACATTCGAAAGTCTCTATCCTGTCCTTCTTTAAGCTCGTCCATTGCTAAATTTATCTCTCTTAAAGCTTTCTGCTGTTTCCCCGTTATCGAATAAATATAACTCATCTGCAAGCGAAACCATTTTATTATGTCAAGAATATCCAGTTCTTCCGCAAGTTCTAAAATTAACTGGATTTGTTTCTTTGCCTCTTCAAATTTTCCTTGAGTCCGGTATAACTTTTCCAGTTGCCGTCTTGCACCTATATGATATCTTTTGTCTTCTTCTTTCAGCCGTTCTAAACATGCACTTTCGAATACGTCAAAATCCCCTTTGAGGAAGTAAATGGAATCCTTATTATAGCGGGGATTCAGAGCGATGGCTTTGTCCATCTCCTGAAGTGCGAGGTCAAATTCCAATCCAACGATATAGTTATAAGCCAATCTCCCATGGATTTGAGGTTCATTTGAAACATTCTGGAGATAGTCTAAATAAAGCTCTCTTGTTTTATCATACAATCCTTTTGCGTCGTAGGAATCTGCAACGTTTGTCAGGGCAATGAGGTTCTTTTCAATCTTATAGGCCATCTCATAATATTTTATGGCATTATCCCAGTCCTCTTGCTCGTCATAGAGGACTCCCACGTTATTGTTTGCTGTATAATCATCTGGATAGAGCGCCAATATTTTGGAATATGCCTCAAAGGCCTTCTCAAAATCTTTATCTATAGCGTAGGAGTCTCCTTCTATGAGATAACGGTCTCTGTCCGGCAATCGGTCACTGAACTCTAGAGCCTTTTGTGCGTACTTTCTCGCCTCTGGGAAATTTCTATAATTCCTGTATACAGCAGCCATCGATCTGTATGCCATGGCGAACTCGGGATCGATGGCCACAGCCTTCTCCATAAATTCGAGTTCCAGCTCGTACTGGCCGGGATTGTGATATTTTCGTCCTTCGACATAATATTTATACGCCTCAGGAGAGCTTGTCATAATTTTCCCCACGTTTCTATCGATATCGTTCGCGATCTTTTCGACACCGAGTTTAAAATTTTCTTTGATCTTGGGTGTCAGTTCATCCACCATAAGATGGAAGCTCTCCTGTCCTCTTCCTTCTGCTGTCTCAGATCCGATAATCTCTCCTGTGCTTATGTCCTGTATCGTAATATTGATCCTGAAGTTCTCTCCGGCCTTTGTCAGTATCCCCTGGAGCAGATATGAGGCCTGTCCTTGAAGAGCCACCTCATGGAGATCTTCTGTCGCATAACTTCTCGCTTCAAGAAGGTCTAATTTCCTGAGGATACTGAAGAGCTTATCACTACTTAGCACCTTGATATATTTCGATTGTGTCAGGTCTGAGATCAATAGATCAGATAGTGCCTTTCGCCAGTGATCAAGGCTCTCCTCCCCGGTGTTGTTCTCGAAGTACATAACGGCAAGGGAGGGTTTGCCTGACGGAACAGCCTCCGTTTCCTTGTGTGGCCGGACTTTCCAGATAAAAAAAGCAGTAAAAATTAAAACAACAATCACGGTAACAGGGATGATGATCCTTTTTAAGCTGAATTTAACAGTGATCTCTCTCGATGTTAGGGGTGTTCTCACAGGGGCCACGCCCTCTGTAGTAGGGACTCCCCTCTCGACTTTCGAGAGTTCGGAACTCACCTCATCCACGCTTTGATACCGGCGGTCTTTATCCTTCTCCAGGCATCGCAGGATCAATTGACTGAGATCATCAGGGATCTGCTCATTGTATTCGGTTGGGGCCTTTGGCATTTCCGTCTTATGCTTTAGGGCGACGGCCAAAGCTGTGTCGCCCTCAAAAGGTAGCCTTCCAGTGACCATCTCGTAAAGAATGATTCCGAGAGAGTATATATCCGTGCGGGTGTCGATCTCCTTTCCTTCCACTTGCTCGGGGGACATGTACTCAGGGGTGCCTATCATAACACCCTCTCCGGTCATGCTTTTTTCCTTCAAAGATCGTGCAATGCCGAAGTCCATGATCCTGACGTTTCCGTCTCTATCGATCATGATGTTGCTCGGCTTCAAGTCACGATGAACCACTCCAAGATTATGGGCTTCTGCCAGCCCACCACAAACCTGTTTAGCGATGGATATGGCTTTGCCAACCGTTAATTTCTCTGACCGTTTTATAAAACTCTTTAAATCCTCCCCAGACACATATTCCATCGTGATATAGTAGTTTCCTTCTTCTCTATTGAGGTCATACATCCGGCAGACATTTTTATGAGCTATATCCCTGGCAGTTTTGAGTTCATTCCTGAACCGCTCTATCGTGTTTTTATTAGAAGCTATTTCTGGTTTAATGAGTTTCAGAGCAATCTTGGCATTTATTTCTTTATCAAGAGCCTTGTATACTTTCCCCATTCCCCCTTTTCCCAGTTCCTCAATAATCTGATAACGTCCTGCAAAGGTGGAGCCTGT
>Ga0307425_1000972_pt1 | contig 17746 bp, 15 predicted proteins | sample SalMarWE160330MG_FD_202152 | JGI IMG/M metagenome (GOLD analysis project Ga0307425, IMG submission 202152) | Salt marsh sediment microbial communities from the Plum Island Ecosystem LTER, Massachusetts, United States - WE1603-30 | ecosystem: Environmental > Aquatic > Marine > Intertidal zone >...
ATATCAAAGGTTTTAGAGGTGGATGATATCTTCATCTTTTGAATGGCTATCTGAATAATCATCAGGGTGAAAAGGAGATCGGATCATCCCGACTGAATTAAATGGGGAACTAATAAAGGCAAGGCATCGTGAATTTAAAATCGACTTGGAACGGAACAAAATTATACAATATATAGTGTATAGGAAATGATCAGGTTTTCATTAAAATATTGAAACTGATCGATAGATAGGTTATTAGTATCACATCAGTTTGGAATCATTAGATATCTGGACTTTTTGCAAGGTATCACATTTGTTAATAAGAATTTTATATAAAGTGCACTCATTATATTAAAAGTTTGAAGACTGAAAAACGATTATCAGCCGCGATGCCCGGTTCAAGGTGGTCGGAGAGGCAGGAAGCGGTCATGAAGGACTTGAGATGACCAAACGGCTTAAGCCGGATCTGGTGGTTGTAGATATATCCCTGCCGGATAAAAGCGGCATCCAACTCACCCGTGATTTGCGGGGACTTTTATCAGAAACAAAAATCCTAATTGTCAGCATGCATTCAAAAATTGATTATATTGCAGAGGCATTTCAAGCCGGAGCAACAGGATATGTGGTCAAGGAATCTGCCTCCGAGAGGCTTCTTCAGGCGCTCAAATCTGTTGCAAAGGGAGATTATTATCTGGATAGCTCTGTTTCCCACGCTGTTGTCGAAAACCTTATGAAATCTCCCTTAAAAGCAGCAAAGATTACGGATGCCGATTACGCCACTTTGACACCCCGAGAACAAGAGGTGATGCGCCTTCTGGCAGAGGGACTTTCCAGTAAAGCGTTGCCGAAAAGCTTTTCATCAGCCCCAAGACTGTTGAGAACCACCGCGCCAATATTATGAACAAACTCGGTCTTCACAGCACCATCGAATTGGTTCGATATGCCGCAAAACTTGGCCTGATCGACGTGGACCTCTGGAAGGACTGAACCATTCATATTTTTCCGCATCTATATCCAATTAGTTGTCATGTTAACAGAAAGTAATCGAATAGATCAAAGGAGATGAATAAGTATGACTGCAAAAATAATCAAATACGGTAGTGATGCTCGAGCGAAAATGCTTAGGGGCGTTAATCAATTGACTGATGCCATTAAATCGATTTGAAGTTTTCAATTAAATTAACATTAAAGGGTGAACTGATATCTGCGGTAGTTTTATCAAGACTAACATTCAAGCTTATATTCGTTAAGCACAAGTTTTTCGGCCCTTTGATTTTCGAGTTTACGTTACGCAAGTTGCCACAATCGAAAATCTTAAAACGGCTACCATTGTACACGCAAATCTATGAATGAGAAAGCGTGAATTGATGATAATGTTTCACGCTTTTCTTGTTTGTATGGACACACAAGATATTGTGGTGATGATATTTGGTGTGAAACCGGTGATGTCTCCAACGTACATCATTTGGGTAATCTTGCGATACCTGCAATTAAAAGCATATATCAAGTGATTGATTTTTCTGTGATAACATAATATCGTATCACCAAATAATAGCGGTTGAACTAACTGCAATCTCGTCACGTTATCAAGCTCTTGATTTTCTATGATAATCTCAATGTATCGCAGGTTGGAGGCTGAAAAACGGAATCCTACATATGGTATCTACTTTATTTTTTCCGAATGAGGAATATTGATAGAATCCCGCCCTGTTTTTTTGATATGACTACTGAACACTATTAAAGAAGTTTGCACTCCTGTACCATTCAAGAATCATACAAGTATTATAAAACCACAAACCTTGCATACAGATCCGTCTCCGGCATTGTTCGCTTAACGTTTCGTATTTGCACGTTTAAATGAATATTTAACAATATTTTTAAATAAAACAAATGTTTAGCTTGCTTTCTTGCTAAATAATGAGTATTATATATTTAATCAATTGAGTCCTGCTTAATCTGCGAGACCGTTTATCTCTGAAGGAACGATCCATTTGTCAAAGTGGCACCCTCCAGTTTGTGACGTTGAAAATTTCTGAAAAAAATAAAGTGTTTCATTAATCAAAGATTATTTCCAATTTGTGAAAGAGCATAAAGTGATTTGCTGATTTGATAGATAAGCAGCACAGGATATTTTATGTTTTTGAATCAATCAGTGTTATTTAAGGAGGTATTAGATGGTAAGAATCAAAACAAGACAGGAAATTAAACGGCGGAAGGTGATATTTTCACTTGAAAACGCCGATGCCAATGAAGTCTTTTTGATAGGGGATTTTAACAAATGGAATCCGAAAAGCCACCCTATGAAAAGCGATGAAAACGGGGCGTGGGTCAGGAACGTGATAATTCCTCCCGGAGAATACGAATACAAGTTTATAGTTGACGGGCAATGGAAAGAAGATCCCCAAAATGAGCAACTATCCCTCAATTGCTTCGGGACTTACAACAACATTATAAATGTGACCGCAAAAAAATAAAGGATCTGAATCATTTTTCAAACGCTTGCGTAGATGGGTCATATCGGTATGTTTGTAAGTAATGGTAACAATTCTCCGATTTGTTTCAAACAGGAAGTATCCATTCTTCGACACAGGGGAGGCTAAATCTTTTACATTTGGAATCTGGCTTTTAGGTTCTGACCTGACTGGTATTGTTGGTATTAGGAAGATGTTCTTGGCTTTTTCAGTGGCATATCCGTAACGTTATGTGACAAATAAAACTAAGAAATGCAGTAATTAATCCATAAATTTAAATATAAAGGAGTTAAAAATGGCAGAAGCAAAAGGATTGATGAAACCGGTAAAGCTGAAAAATGAGCTGGCAGAGTTTCTGGGAGCAACAGAACTTCCCAGGACAGAGATCACCAAAAAACTATGGGACTATGTTAAAGCGAATAAACTTCAGACAAAGACTGAAAATGGAAAGCCTGAGAACGCAGGCAAGTTCATTGTGGCTGATGCGAGTTTGCTCCCGATCTTCAAAAACACAAAATCCAAAAGTAAATCAGGCAAGGTTACTGACCTTACAAATCTGAAAGAAGGCCAGACGATCAACATGATGCAGATGGCCGCTGTTGTCGGCGCAAACATAGAATAAGCTTAAAGTGTCGGGCCTGTATCGTTTTAAAAAAGGCAAATTCATTTCACTGGGTTTGCCTTTTTGCTTTTTTGTGTATTTTACGATATATGTAATCGGAGTTGATCAACTTTGGGTTGCTCTTATGGTAAGGGGAGCAAAGGGTGTCGTGTCTTGAATTATGAATAATATGATGAAGAGGATTGTTTTTAACTATTTTGACACTATCAATAACCACATAAAGGAACTGGGCAGTTCATACCTTGCCAACATTGCGGGAACACCGTCTTCCACCGGTCTTGGGCCGAGCGGTTTTGTTGTGAGTGGGGGAGGTGAATAGCGTTTAATGCTGTTACCAAGGCGTACAAATCCTACTCGACATTTTTTCCTGATATGCTGATTTTGATATCAAAACAGAAAAAGTTATAAGTGTCTAAAGTGAGCTAAAGTGAGCTAAAGCCCGCCCTGGTGCGTATCGCTCCTATTTTGATCTGACCCATGCATCATTACAAACATGACTTTATGAGTTTAGAGTGTTGGTGATCGGTCTGGGCCAGGGTTAAGGAATTTTTAGCCAATTATATCTTAATGACAGTGAGTTAGTGCCGTTAGTAATAGCAATGGGATAATGGATGTGTATGACCTTTGAGGGTGGGGTGTTTTTATTTGTTAAATCGCTTCATACCCCAAACAGGATATCTTTATTTTCACAATGCATCGGATTGCCTATTTTATAACGCCCCATGGCTTTGGTCATGCGGCCCGTGCGTCAGCGATAATGGACGCTGTTAGTGAAACCATTCCTTTAGTTTCATTTGACATCTTTACCACTGTCCCCGAGTGGTTTTTCAAAGACTCGTTTTCCGGTCAGTTTGAATACCACGAATTTGTAACGGACATTGGACTTGTTCAGAAAACACCTTTTTTGCATGATCTGGAAGAAACCATTGAAACGTTGGACCGATTTATCCCTTTTGATCCTGGAACGATCTCCGATACAACCGATTTTTTGAAACAACGGGCATGTCAACTGGTGGTCTGTGATATTTCTCCCATAGGGATCTCCATTGCAGCAAAAGCAGGGATTCCTTCCCTTCTAATAGAAAACTTCACGTGGGACTGGATTTATGAGGATTTTATTCAAGTTGATGCCCGTATCTGCCGCTATGTAGACTTTTTTCGGGAAATAAATCAATCGGTTGACCATCACATCCAGGCCTCCCCGGTGTGCAATCCGCAGTCTGTTGATATGACCACCGGCCCCATCAGCCGAAAGGTTAGTTTGCCGTCCGTTCGGGTGAGAGAGAAACTGGGCATCCCTCAAGAAAAGAAAATCGTTTTGATCACCACCGGCGGGGTTCGGGATAAATATCCCTTTTTAAAAAACCTTACAGCAAAAAAAGAGATTTGTTTCGTTGTTCCCGGCGGCAGTGAGCGCCCTGAACAGCAAGACAATTTAATTCTTCTGCCGTACCGTTCAGGTTTTAATCATGCTGATCTGGTTAACGCCGCTGATGCGGTGGTCGGTAAGGCCGGTTACAGTACCATTGCCGAAGTCTATCAGTCTGGGGTGCCCTTTGGTTATGTGCCTCGGTCGAATTTTCGTGAAACGGGCAAACTGGCTGCATTTATCGAAAAAGAGATGACAGGACTTTGTATCAATGATGAGGAATTCAAGGCCGGCAAATGGCTTTCGAAAGTTTCTCAATTATTGAGTTTTCCCCGCATTCTGCGGCATAATCGCAATGGATCTTATCAGGCAGCCGGTATGATAAAGGATATCTTAAAAATAAATGATAGGTGACAAAAAAATGTCAAAACTATTTTTGTATTTAGGCAGCATTAATGCGGCCACAGCAGTGACCATGGGAGCGTTCGGAGCACATTTTCTGAAAACCAAAATTTCTGAAGCTATGCTTTCCGTATTCCAAACGGCGGTTCAATATCATTTTTATCATTCTCTGGGATTGTTGATTGTCGGGTTGCTGACAATATATTTTAAACCTGAAAAATATCTTAAGATTGCAGGATGGATGATGTTCATCGGCATCATATTATTTTCAGGGAGTCTTTATCTATTGAGTACAACAAATACTCGATGGTTAGGCATAATCACTCCTGTCGGAGGAATAGCTTTCATATTATCCTGGGTATTTATTGCAATTTCTGTTTGGAAATGGTCATCATCACACCACCTTTAACTTTCGACTTTGAGGTTTCAGCCTATCTTGTTTTCTTGTCCCTCATTTTTAGTGGCCATTTTCTACCATAAAATCAAACTTTTTTTTAAACCATCTGTTGGATTTAAAAAGAGAGCCCATGAGAAATGTTAACTGGTAAATGGTATCAGATTTTAGTATAGTTAAATTTCTCTTATTCATCATTATCATAGCCAAATCACCCTCGTTGACAGCAACAATGTTTTGGTTTATATCTAAAATCAACCTAAGTGCCCGTGGCGGCGTTGTTAAGTGTTTATCTTAATGGGAAAGAATAAATATTAGGAGGGCAAAATGAAAAGAGGTCTTAGCATATTGTCTGTGTTGGTTCTATTTTCCATGATCGTAATACCTTTTGGAGAATGCATTGCCGCTGAAGGAGGTCTGCGTTACTCCATTAGTGTGGCCAAATTTCAGAATCGATCCAATTGGAGCGGACACTGGAGCCTTGGTGATGCATGGGGGGCTGTTCTTACCGATAGCCTGAATCAGACAGGAAAGTTTATTGTCCTGGGTGAAAAGGATATGAGGCGTGAGGCCATGCAAGAGCAGGACTTTGCTGCGAGCGGAAGAGCCGCCGGTGGCGGGAAAAAGGTCGTAACCGGTCAGATGACGCCGGCACAGCTCCTGATTAAGGGAGACATTACCCATTTCTCCGATACAACACAGAGCGGCAAAGGCGGGTTTGGTTACAAGGGTTTCAGAATTGGCGGCAGTGCAAGTGAGGCCGAGATCAATGTGGTAATGTATATTGTCGACTCCAGCACCGGCCAAGTCATGGCCTCAAAAAAGTGTTATGGAAAGGTCTCAAAGACAGGCCTCACACTTGGGCTCAGCAAGGGAGGATTCAGCGGTGATGTCGGGGGGTTTAAAAAGACAAATGCCGGAAAGGCTATGGAAATGGCCGTTGATGAAGGGGTAGGATTTTTAACATCCAAATTGGAGAGCATCCCCTGGACCGCAACCATAATTTTAGCCAAAAAAGGTAAAGTTTATATCAATCGCGGTACAAGAGAAGGTGTTAGTGTGGGGCAGACCTTTGATGTGGGAAAATCAGAGGTTTTGAGAGACCCGGACACCGGAGAAGTATTAGACCAGAGCATTGAGAAAGTGGGAACCATTAAGGTTGTAAGAGTCAAAGAAAAACTTTCCATATGCAAAATTCTAAACGGAAAAGGTATTACTAAAGGATTGACCGTGGCTCCTTCAGAGTAATCATCGGCAACTGGATGGAAGAATGAAGGCAATATACTGTTTGATCTTACTCATGGTGTTTTCCATAGTTTCTTTTTTATCGTCTGTCTTGGTGTTTGCTCAGGTTGAAAACCTGAATAAGCCAAAGCTTAAAGTTATGGTTGTCATATATAGCACTGAAGTCAGCAGTACTTTTTTAGGTGTGGCGATGGAAGGCAATCGAAATACGGAGAATCAGATAGAAAATTGTTTGATTTCCGAGGGTTTTCAACTGGTTGATGCCGGCCAAATGAGTCGTAAGAAAGAACTGGAATCCCTTCTTATGAAAGAGGATGCGTCGTTGGCCGGCAAGATCGCCAAAGATTTCGGGGCAGATATCCTGGTTCAAGGTGATGTTAGACGGACATTTGTTGACGTAAGGAAAATATTTGGAACGCCCACGCGTTTTTTCTCAAATGAGATTCGTATTAAGGCCTTTAGAACAGACACGGGGAAAATCCTTTTTTCAGGTTATAGGACACGGCCCCCTTCAGGGGCCGGGGCTCTTCTACCCTTGGAGGATGCTGCCAATGAACTTTGCCAAGAGATGACGGATAAGATGATGCCGATGGGCAAGAGAGACGATTTGAAGGCAGGGGCCTATGAGCTGAATATCTCGGGAATTTCCTTTAATAGCCTTTCAAAATTTAAAAAAGCGTTGCGAAATATATCCGGATTGAGCGATATGCATGTCCGAAGCTTCCAGTCAGGACATGCACTGATGGAGGTCAAATATGGGGGGTTGCTTGAAGGTTTAGCTGAAAAGATAAACCAGATGGAAAATCCTTATTTGCAAATTATCGGTCTGCAGTCCGGCAGTCTCGACATAAGATTTACCGAGAAGTAATAACGAAAAATTGGCAAAAATAGACGTCATTTTTCGCCAATTTGCGTGTCAATAATTTGGCGGAAAAATTTTCTTTAAAAACAAACAGTTCCCATCAAAATTCAAAATACCGACCTCACTATATACGTTTCAACCCTGATTTAACATTTAACCTCACTACAGTAAACCCACCTTTTTCCTCTGGGAAATATTTTTCATAAAAAATACTAAATTTTAAGTAAATATATAAAATACAGCCAGATATGATGTCATCCAAAAACGGTTTTTCCTAAAAGAGAGGCTTAATTAAGTCGATCGATAGAAGGGACAAACATTGGCGGAACAAGATGGCATGCCTCTTGCACAAACATCCACCAGGAGCAAAAAAATATGGACATCATGACAGCCGTTAGGATTCAGGTTGAAAAAAAATAGGAGTATTGGGAGACAAATGTCAAATAAAATTCCGATCAGATTCGAAGACACAAACATTGAAGTTTTAGCACGGATTGTCAAGGCAGCATCTCGAAAATTCGATTGTTCAATGGAAATCGATTTTACAAATGGAAACCGAAAGGTTGAGTTTGTAGGGGATGACTTTTATAAACCTTTAATTGTAGAAGAAGTTGAAGAAATTTTCTCAAAGGATGGAGGATAAATGAGGTAAAGCTAAGCTGTTTTAAGGAAAATACAAACTGAACTTCTTATTCTATTTCAATTTCTTTCCGAACCAAGATATTTCCTTTTTATCTTTTCTCATCTCTTCTCCTGGGTATCTATTACGTTCTGTTCCAGATAGATGACGTATTATTCCAGTCTCTACCTTGCTTCACCCTTTGGGGACACAAAGATTTTTGAAGACAACCAGATCGGTGGTTTCAAAAAAATCACACGTATACAGGAGAAAAAAATGACTCAAAGACAAAAGCATACAATTCACGATCATCTGGCGGCTGTAAAATCGGGCAAACGGCGTTTTGAAAATGCATTTCAGGGCGTGTCCAAAATGATTCTGGAAAATGACTTTGAAAAGGTTATGGTTCAGGGGAAAACCACATACAATTTCAAACTTTTTAATACCGGCGGAAAGCACATTATCGGCATGTACGATGAAATCAACAGTTTCGTCTCCTTTGTCAAGGATGCCGCAGAGGGGGGATCGTCAAAAGAAATGGCTTACGTCCTCGTGGGGGAGCCTGGAAACGGAAAAACGTTCTTTGTTGAATTTTTGTGCAGCAAATACCGTCACTACCTGTCCCAGGAGAAGAATAAAAAGTACACATTTAAGTTCATCAACATGGACAAGTTAAAAAGTTACGGGAAAATCACATCCATTGAATCCCAAACATACGAAGACCCCATGATCCTGGCCCTGAACCTCTTTGAAGACATGGATGATAATAAGGCCTTTCTATCCAAAGAGATAGGGCTTTCAGACGATGATATAGAAAAATATTGTGAAAACTATCGCCCATTGGGCGCATGCAGCCAATACATTTGGAACGATATTCGTACATTCACGGACAACACCATGGAAGACATGTTAAAATTCATTGAAATCGTTCCGGTTCCCCTTACCGAAAGTTTGGGAACAGTAACAGGGAAATACCCGGCTAAGGACAAAATAACCTCCTCGGCTGTCGATCTTTTGGGTGAAGAGTCCATACAGCGCCTGCTCCATATCACGGACACCAATAACCCCTATCGCTTTGATTTGAGGCGCGGCGCACTGGCCCGTGTTGCCGGCGGCGGCATTCATTTCAGTGACGAAATATTTAAAAACAAAAAAGATCTTGTTCAGGTCTATCTGGGGGTCATTCAAAACAGAAATATTGAAATTGACGGATATAAATGGCCCATTGACACGTTGATTGTCGCCACAAGCAATAATTCTGAATTCAACCGCTTTTTGGCTGAAAAAGAAGAGGCGCCCATTGTTGACCGGTGCCGTGTCTGCTACGTTTCACACAATACGAATTATAAACTGCAGGGAGATCTCACGTCATACGCCATTGGAAGCGATATCAAAACGACGTTCAACAAGGCGCCGCTTCACAAAGATCCCAACTTGAATTATGCCGCTTCGGTGGCAGTGGTTCTTACCCGCCTTCCCCGATCGGAAAAACTGACACCCATTGAAACAATGAAGCTGGCTGCCGGTGAAGTGGCCGGTGAAAAAAGCATCAAAACCCTGGCCGAAGTCATTGACACTCTGAATCAGGAACCGGATATTACAAAACGGTTTGGTCAAAAGGGTATGGGCCAGCGGAATCTGGGCAGAGCCATTCAACTGATGATTGAAAGCTCTGAGACCAACGAAGGCAAATGCATGTTTGCATATGACATTTACAAGGCACTGGAAAGGGTTGTCCTCGATTATGTGACAGATGCCAATGACCGGGCAAAGTTTTTGGATGATCTCAAAACCGCAAAAGGGATGTATCGCGAACGCGTGATGACGGAGATGTTCAACGCCTATATGGATGAGCCTTTTGCCATTCGAAAAGATGTGATGAACTATGTGAACATGATCATCGGCATTGATGCTGAAAATTTAGGTCCCGACAAAATGTGGAAATACAAGGATCCTCAGACCGGAGAACTTCAGGCCATGAGAATCGACGAGCGTTATATCAAAAGCATTGAAGAAAGGCTGGGGCTTAAGACGGAAGAACAGCGCGAAACGTTTAGAACCTCCATTCGAAAGATCTACGGCCAGAAGATCGCCGTGGATCCCAATTATGATTTCATGGACAATTTGGAGCTGGTAAAGGCGGTCACCGATGTTCGGCTCAAATCCGATATCGCGGGCGCAGGCAGCCTGATCGGCGCACTGGCCAATCGCACCAATGAAGAAAATCAGAAGCTCTATGATCGTATGGTCGTGACCATGCTTGAGAAGCTCAATTACTGTAGGACATGTGCACAAAAGACCATTGAATATTTTTGTACCCAAGAAGATGAAAATTAAAATGCATGAATGATGAAATGCTGGCATATTACCAAAAATTGAAGAAGAAAGCGCTAACCTCCGGACAGGAAGAAAAAATCCTTACCGAACTCCGAGGCGACCAGCGCCATGAAATTCCCCGAGTGTCCACCGATGCGAAAGATACCGTTTCCGACGCTCTTGGCAATGTCTATGCTTACAATGATCTTTGTGAATTGCAGAATATGAGTCCGCCGCAAAGCACTTATATCAATCGCTTGCGATCCATAGATGAACTGCTGGATCGGGACAAACAAAGAGAAAAAGACGGTTTTCCTCGAAAAATTCGGGTGGGTCGGCTGATAAAGCCGGGAAAGGGCGACAAAGACAAAATCGTTGTGGTCCCCACCACCGTCGAAGAAAAATTTCTTCATGACAAGAGACTTAAAGCTTCGGAAAATGGGCCGTCCGGTGGATCCGGTGAAGGGGAAGAAGGAGAGGTCATTCATGAACAGCCGGTTCATGATCCGGAAACCCAGGGAGACGCAGGACCCGGTGAAGGAGACGGCGGGCAGCACGAAATGGAGTCGAGCGCTTATGACTTGGGCAAAATTCTTACCGAGCATTTTGAACTCCCCAACCTAAAAGACAAGGGCAAAAAACGTTCACTTACCCGATATACCTATGACCTGACCGACAAAAATCGGAGATTCGGACAGATTATCGATAAGAAAGCAACCTTGCGAAAAATCATAGAAACCAACATCATCTTAGGGAATCTGCCCGATGTTGGTCGTATTGATCCCACCGGTTTTCTGATTTCGCCAAGCGACAGGATCTATCGAATCCTCTCACGTGAAAAGGATTATGACTCACAGGCAATGGTCTTTTTCCTGCGAGATTACTCGGGCTCCATGCATGGCAATCCGACCCGGCTGATCGTGTCACAACATGTCTTGATTTACAGCTGGCTTTTATACCAGTATGCCATGCAGGTCGAATCCCGCTTTATTCTCCATGACACCGAAGCCAAAGAAGTCGATGATTTTTACACCTATTACAATTCCAAAGTGGCTGGCGGAACCCGGGTGGCATCTGCATTTCGTCTGGTAAACGACATCGTGGAAAAAGAAAATCTGGCGGCCGACTATAATATCTACATATTTCATGGTACCGATGGTGACGATTGGGACACCGAGGGCAAAGAGTTGATCCCTGAACTTAACAAAATGCTGACCTACGCCAATCGAATTGGAATCACGATTGCCGAACATTCAAGTCATGCCGTCACGAATACCGAGGTGGAAAGATACCTGAAAAAATCGGAGCTTTTGGATGAAAAGCCGAAGTTGCTCCGTCTCGATGTCATGAAGGAGGATGCTGACGAATCCCGTATCATCGAAGGAATTAAGAAACTTATTTCATGAACGGGTCCCGGGTAAAATGAAAATAGAAATATTCGTATGAGTTTAGCTTCTTGGAAATTGATCGCTTCAGATAGGGTTAAATTTTTTCTGAAAGATCACGCCAAAGGTGGATAAAACTCGTGGATAATGGCTCGTAATGAAAAAACCGGTCTGATCTTTTGATAAATGGGAGTGGATTAAGACAATATGTTCGGATGACCTCGAATCGATGAGGGTTTTTTCATAACGATCCCTAATCCACTCAAACAGCTTCCAGAAAAAATTTAACCCTATCTGAAGCTCTTTAACATCGACTTTTTTCAAAGGCCTAAACGGTTACAGATATTTTTGATCCAATATTTATTAGCTCTAATCTGAAGGTTACACCATGCAATTAGTTGATCAACATACCAAAAAAATAATGGAAGGCTGCAAAGACAGAGCACGGGAAGCCGGTCTTTGTTTCGAAGATGAAACACTGGAGTATATTGTAACAAACCGTGATCTTCTGGAACTCACCCCAAAAGTGATGATTCCGACGCTTTACGATTACTGGGTTCATGAAGTTGAAGTCCTCAAAGAGAAAGGCAGATATGAACTCTACCCCGGAAACCCTTATGAAACCGTGATCAATACTCGACCGGCTATTTCATTTTACAATGATAACAACCCCGACTGGTTGAACGTTATGATTTTTTATCATGTGCTCGCCCATATCGATTTTTTTCAGAACAATCTCTTCTTTCGGCATACCTGGGACGATGATTTTGCCGGGCAGGCGCTCTCAGACAAGCGACTCATTGCAAAGTTGAGATCTGAAAAGGGAAGATGGGTCGATTATATTATTGAGTTTACCCGGGGCATCGACAATCTCGTAGGATATCATGGTGAACTTTCCCGACTGAACCGCTCGGTGCCTGAAGACCGATCAAAACGACTCGACTACTACTTTGATGTTTTTTTACAGACCATCAAAAAGGTAAAAATTCACGAATATATGAAAGAAATTAATCGATTTAATGAATGCATGGCCACAAATGGCGATCTTGGAGAAAAGACGTTTTTTTCAGACGTGGTTAGAAAATACTCTGAATTTGAAGCGATTTTAAAAAAACACTTTAAAGAGAACAACAACGCTAAACGGGACATCATTCAATTTTTAATCAAAAATTCAGATGTGTTAAAAAAGGATGATAACCGGTGGATGACATCCGTGATGCAGGTTATCCGCAAAACGTCCCTGTTTTTCCAACCACAGATCAGAACCAAAATTATGAACGAAGGCTGGGCCAGCTACTGGCATGAAAACCTTTTTTTAAAAGATAACCGCATCAACGGGCATGAAGTTGAATTTGCCCGGGTCAATGCCGGCGTTACGTCTTTACCCCGTGTGGGACTCAATCCCTATGCCCTGGGGATGCGACTTTTTCAATACATTGAGGACATGGGCGATAAAGGTAAATACGACTTGGGATTTCGAAAGATCAATGATGCCGACGAAAGGAAAAAATACAATAAAGATACCGGTAAAGGAAAAGACTTTATTTTTAAAGTTCGCGATGATTTTTGTGATTTCATGTTTATCAACACCTTTGTTGATCAGGATTTTGTCTCTCAAAACAAGCTGTTTGTCGCCGGCCGGCAATTGAATCCGGCAAAGATGGTCTGGGAATACTATGTCAAAAGCCGTAAAGCCGGAGACTACCGTCAAATGTTGATTGACAGCCTGTATCATCCACCCCATATCGAAGTCGATGAAAAAAAATGTAACGACCATATGCTCTACCTGGTTCACCATTTCGAGGAAAAACCGCTGGTCAAAGAGTTTATTGCAAATACCATGATTGGGATCGAATATCTGTGGGGCGGACCGGTTCAGCTGGAAACAAGCGAAGTGGTTTCAGTTCCGGTGTCTCAGGATACAGACATGACTTCGAGTTTTTCAACACCGCAAAAGCAGGAAATCAAAGAACAGGAAGTGAAATGGGAGCGGGTGTTATACACCATGGAAAATCGAGAAATTTCCAAAAAGAGATTATAGACGGATCAGACCATGAGCAACATTAAAAATGCAATGAAAAATATAAATCGCGGCATGATCACCGGAAGCCAACGTTCAACCATCTCCTTTGAGGAATTTCTCGAGGTCCTCACCCAAAAACCGACTGTTGTGATAAGAAATGCTTTCCAGGTATTTCACGATATGATTAAAACCTATGTCGGCGAACCCTACAATGAATATCCGGATGATCCCGAATCCATCGGGTTTGTTCATTATGATTGCAGCCAACTTTTTATCCAAGGTTCCGACACCCCATTTTTTGCCGACAGACTCTTTGCAAACCGTTTGATCAACCTTGTTGAAGCCCTGAAACGCGGTGCCCAACAAAATAAGATCTATATATTTGAGGGCCCGCATGGCTGCGGCAAAAGTACTTTTTTAAACAATATCCTTAAAAAATTCGAAGAGTATACCAATACTGAAGAGGGGTTGCGTTTTGAAGCGGTTTGGAGATTAGACCGAAAAAATTTAGGAGATTCCGTTGAGAGCGGGCCGATTCAATTATTTGAAAAGTTGCTTCAAAACCGGGATACTGCTTCGAAGGTTCCGAATCATGTAACGGGACCAAATCTGGCGCTGGATTCGGGAAATGATTACATCGAAGTGCCTTGTCCAAGTCATGACAACCCGATATTGGTCATCCCCAAGGATCATCGCCGGGCATTTTTCGATGATCTGTTTAAAAACGATGAAATAAAATGGAACCTATTTACTGAAAAAGAGTATGAGTGGGTGTTTAGAGATCATTCCTGTACCATTTGCAGTTCTTTGTTTCAGGCGTTGTTAAATAAACTTAAAAATCCCCTGAAAGTATTTAAAATGTTATATGCCAGACCCTATACGTTCAACCGACGGATCGGTGAAGGTATCAGTGTCTTCAATCCAGGCGATAAACCCTTGAAGCAGGACGTCTATAAAAATGATATACTCCAGAGCCGAATCAATCATCTTTTAAAAGACAGCAACCAGGTTAAATACTATTTTTCACGATATGCAAAAACCAACAATGGCATCTATGCCCTTATGGACATTAAAAACTATAACAAAGATCGTTTGATCGAACTCCACAACATCATCAGCGAAGGTGTGCATAAAGTTGGAGATATTGAAGAAAACGTCAATTCCCTTTTCCTGGCGCTGATGAACCCCGAAGACAAATCAAAACTGAAGGATTTTCAGTCGTTTTCAGACCGCATTGAATCAATTACCATCCCCTATGTTCTGGATCTGAATACGGAAGTTGAGATTTACCGAAATATTTTTGGCAAGCATATCGATGACAACTTCCTACCCAGGGTCCTGCACAATTTTGCCAGGATTATCATCTCATCACGGCTGAATACCAAATCAGAAGCACTGTTGGAATGGATCGGTGATCCGGAAAAATACAGACAATACTGTGATGAGAATCTGCAACTGCTCAAGATGGAAATTTATACCGGATATATCCCCCAATGGCTTTCAGAAGAAGACCGAAAAATATTTACGGCAAAGCGACGGCGGAAAATCATAGCGGAATCGGAAACTGAAGGGTCCCATGGTTTTTCCGGTCGGGATTCAATTAAAATATTTAATGAGTTTTATTCTACTTATGCCAGAGAGGATAAGCTTATCAACATGTCGACCCTGAATAAATTTTTCACAAAATTTCGCAAAGAACTGAACACATCCATACCCAAAGGGTTTTTGGACTCTTTGATTCGAATGTACAACTACACGATTTTGCAGGAAGTTAAAGAGTCACTCTATCTTTACAATGATGAACAAATTTCAAGGGGCATACAAAATTATCTTTTTTCCATTAACTTTGAAATCGGGTCTGATGAAACCTGCAGCTTTACTGGAGAAAAAATAAAAATAACCGAGGAGTTTTATGAGACCATCGAAAGTTACCTGCTGGGATCGAAGGCAGACAAAAACAAACGGGTTGCTTTTCGAAAAGACGCTCAAAATGAATATGCATCCAAGACGTTAACCCAGGAAATCATGCTTGAGGGGAAACCGATTACGGACACAGCGCTGTATCAGTCATTGCACGACCGATATGTATATCACCTCAAGGAAAAGGTACTGGACCCCTTTTTGGAAAACGAAAATTTTCGTCGCGCCATTAAAGATTACAACAAGAAAGCCTTCAAAGCTTACGATAAAAGGATTCGAGGCGAGGTTGAGTATTTAATAAACAATCTGTGCAAAAAATGTCTTTACACCGAACAAGGTGCAAAAGAGGTCTGCATGTACGTTATCGACATGGATCTTGCTAAAAAGTTTTCGAATCCTTAAAATTGCTTTTGAAATGACTGCCCCCTGAATATATACTGCATTTCTTATTCCCCTTTATCTGCGGATTCGCTCAAAAAGCAATTGACTTTCATCAACTGTTTTGCATCAAATAGATGATGCAAAACGATAAACATCCTTTGTGGCAACACGGCCATGGGTTCGGTCAAGACCAAAAACGCCCGGGTGAGGTTCGTACTATCATTGTCATCGCCATTACCGGTATCATGATGGTTGTCGAAATCGCGACCGGCGTCCTCTTTGGTTCTATGGCCTTGCTGGCCGACGGTCTGCACATGGCCTCTCACGCATCCGCCCTCAGCATCAATGCTGTCATCATCACGGTTGTCACCAGTGACCCGAAGCCGGCCGAATACTACAAGCAACTGATTCCATCCGATCTTAACCTGGTGCATGTGAACGTAGAAGTTCAACAGTACTAAAGGAACAAAATTCTGGTACAGCATGGTTGTGCGTTCACGACTCCGAAAAATACTCAAAAGAATTCATCCTGATGATCTCCCTTTTCACGGCAGGAAAATTTACAATGCAGTGAGTGAAGCCTCCCCTCCCTAAAGGGTGAGGGTTCTGCCTTACGGCAGTGCTTCGCGGCGGGGAGCATGCCGGTCAAACGGATATGTTTGAAAGGCACTATGAATATTGCTAAAAAACCTTTGAAGCCGTAGGCTGAAATAAATTTATAATGGGGGAAAAATGATCAGATATATGTATGGATTCTCATACATCGGACACTGGCAGTTTGATGAAAAGAACGCCCAAGTTTCTGAAAGCAAATGAGGATTTTATGAAGGTATTTCCTACACTCAACAACCTTTGGTAAAATGGAAGCCTGTACTTTAAGCCGCTTAAAGCGGTTATAAAATCATACAGTACCACAAATCATCCATTTTGAAACCATGTTTCATTGTTTTTACTCTTAGTCTAAAAGTGTCAATACGTTAGCAATAATTTCTTCATTAAATTCCCCACACTTCAGAGTCAGATCCAAATATCAACTCTCATTGTCAATATGGGTTTTATCTTTCTTATATCATTTGGGTTTTAATAAAAATAGAAGAACAAAGCGGATCGTTTTATGTTGGCATACATATTGCTTTACTTTAAAAGATTGTTTCAATCCTTTCCAAGAGCTTTCGTTTTTACATCACGTAAAACTGAAATCTTAAGCGTAAATTTCCCGAAAACCATGTTTAATATACAAAATCATTTTGGATATGATGCAGTTACAAAAGAGAAAACTATCTATAAATTTAAAATTAATTTTGATGTTCTTTTTCATATTTTGTTGTTTCGTATCATCACTTCATGCAATGGACATTACGCTCCAATGGGCTCCCAACAATGAGCCGCACGTGGCCGGCTACAAAGTGTTTTATCGAGAGGAAGCTCAATCCTACAATTACAGCACTCCATATTGGGAAACAGTAGAACCCAAATGTACCATTTATGATCTGGATGTAACGAAAACGTATTATTTTGTCGTAAGGGCGTTTGATACCGATGGATTTACAAGTAATAATTCCAACGAGGTGATGCTTAGAGAAGGAACGCCCATAAATAGTGTTAATAATGAGGTCGGAAGTGGCGGCGGCGGTGGTGGCGGTGGCTGTTTCATCGCCACGGCTGCATACGGATCGTTATTGGAGCCGCATGTTAGAATATTGTGTAAATTTCGCGACCGTTATCTGCTGACCAATGGCCCGGGAAAAATATTTGTGA
>Ga0307425_1000973_pt1 | contig 17740 bp, 11 predicted proteins | sample SalMarWE160330MG_FD_202152 | JGI IMG/M metagenome (GOLD analysis project Ga0307425, IMG submission 202152) | Salt marsh sediment microbial communities from the Plum Island Ecosystem LTER, Massachusetts, United States - WE1603-30 | ecosystem: Environmental > Aquatic > Marine > Intertidal zone >...
GTTTCAAAAAGAAGATGAACTTATGAAACCTGTTCATAATAAAATTTTCAATGCTATTCAGGAAATTGCAACAGACGAAGATCTCGATTTTGTTTTTGACCGGAGCGGGGATATCATGCTTCTCTACGCAAAAGAAGAATACGATATAACTGCCAAGGTGTTAGAGAAACTTAAACTGGAATAGAATGAAACAGATAAGTATTCGCGAAATAGCCGAGCAGTTTAACGGCAAAATTTTTGGCGATGAGACTCTTCACATATCTAATGTTGCAAGAATTGAAGAAGCGCAAAAGGGTGATCTTACATTTCTCTATCTTCCTGTTTATGAAAAATACTTTCCTATAACAAAAGCTTCTGCCATTATTGTAAAAAGGGATTATAATAAGACAAGAGATGATATTACTTACATTGAAGTAGATGTTCCTGAAATAGCCTTTAGAGAAATTATTATTAATTTTTTCGGGACTGAGGTTAATCTTGAAGGTATCGATAAAACTGCATTCATTTATGAAAACGCAAAGTTAGGAAGCAACGCATCTATCGGAAAAAATGTTGTGATATCTGCCGGGTGTAAAATTGGTGACAATGCTAAAATATTTCATAATACGGTTATACTTGAAAATGTAGAACTTGGCGATGATGTAATTATTTATCAGAACGTTAGTATAAGAGAAAAATGTAAGATCGGAAATCGTGTAACAATTCATGCAGGTACTGTTATCGGTGCAGATGGATTCGGTTATACACAAGACGAAAATAAAGTTTATCATAAAATACCGCAGATAGGAAATGTAGTTATAGAAGATGATGTTGAAATTGGTGCAAATGTAACGGTTGATAGAGCAGCTATGGGTTCTACTATTATTAAACGTGGTTCTAAAATAGATAATCTCGTTCAGGTAGCTCATAATGTTGTAATCGGTGAAGATACTGTTATTGCTGCACAGGCTGGAGTTTCCGGAAGTTCTAAAGTTGGAAACCGTAGTATTCTCGCCGGACAAGTTGGTATTGCCGGGCATCTTGAGATTGGTGATAATGTTGTATTGATCGCTCAATCAGGTGTATCGAAATCAATATTAAAACCTGGTTATTATTTTGGTTCGCCGGCAAAGGAATTGAAAACCGCTTTTAAGCTTGAAGCACATATTAGAAGTCTTCCCGAATACTCGGAAAAACTCGAGAAGCTCGAAAAAGAAGTAAAACACTTAAAAGAACAACTTGCCAATGCATTAAAACAGGATAAATCGTAACCTGTTTTATTGTAATTCTTTTCCCATCTTACTATCTTTTCAATCATTTTTATAAAGTAAAATCATAAGACAAGCAACGATACTATGTTAGAACAGCAAAGAACGATTAAAAAACCGGTGTCTATATCGGGTAAAGGTCTGCACACTGGGACAGAATGCAAAATGACTTTTAAACCTGCCGAAGAAAATTCAGGGATAAGATTTGTACGTGCTGATCTTGGAGGACGGCCGGAAATTCCTGCCGTTGCAGATAATGTTATAGATGTGTCACGGGGTACAACTATTGGAATAGGCGAAGTAAAAGTACATACAATAGAACATGTGCTTGCGGCAATTGCAGGACTACAAATTGATAATATAATAATTGAACTTGAAGGAATCGAACCTCCTGTTATAGATGGGAGCGCAATGCCTTTTGTAAAGGTTTTGGTTAAAGCAGGATTTGAGCAGCAGGAAGCACCGAAAGATTATCTTATTATAGATAAGACGGTTATGTATCATGATGAAGAAAAAAATATCGATATTGTTGCACTCCCGCTCGATGATTATAGGGTAACCGTTATGGTTGACTATCAAAACCCGGCTCTCGGCAGTCAGCATACCGGTATGTTCGATCTTGAAAAGGAATTCGTAAATGAATTTGCTCCAGCCCGTACATTTTGTTTTTTAAGTGAAGTAGAAGAACTTGCCGACCAGGGATTAATTAAAGGCGGTGATCTGGATAACGCAGTTGTAATTGTTGATCATAAACCTTCCGATCAGCATTTGCAGACGTTGGCAAATAAGATAGGACTAAAAGAGAATTTAACCCTCGGTAACAATGGTATTTTAAATAACAAAGTACTTCATTTTAAAAATGAACCGGTTAGGCACAAACTCCTGGATTTGATGGGGGATCTTGCCCTAATTGGTACACCGATAAAAGCCCAGATACTTGCAGCGCGTCCTGGTCATCGTGCAAATGTTGAATTTGCCAAACAGGTAAGAAAATTATACCAGCAAAAGAAACTTGTTAAGAAATTTCAGTTTATTAAAAAAGAAGGTGTAGTATTTGATACTGCCGCTATTGAAAGAATACTTCCACATCGTTACCCGTTTTTGTTGGTTGATAAAATTATTGATATGGAATTAGATAAAAGGGTTGTAGGTGTTAAATCTGTTACAATGAACGAACCGTTCTTTCAGGGACATTTTCCAGGTCATCCTATAATGCCGGGAGTTTTAATTGTTGAAGCTATGGCTCAAACAGGTGGAGTTTTTATTTGGAATATTATTCCCAATCCCGATGAAAAACATGTTTATTTTATGCAAATCAATAATGTGAAATTCAGGAAAACAGTTGTTCCCGGAGATCAATTATTTATGGAAGTTGAGTTGATAAGTAAAAAAAGTAAACTGATTATGATGAAGGGCAAAGCCTATGTAGATAATGTGCTGGTGACAGAAGCTGAATTTACTGTAGCAATTGTCGACAAGCTTAAAAACTCAGAAGAATAAAATTCTATTTTATGAATACCATTCATCCTACCGCTATAGTTTCCTCAAAAGCAAATCTTGGTAATAATATTAAAGTCGGGGCATTTTCAATTATAGAAGATGATGTTGAAATTAGCGATGATTGTGAAATAGGACCGCACGTTGTTATTTATGATGGGGCAAGAATTGGTAAAAGAATTAAGATTAAACAGGGCGCTTCTATATCGAACAAACCTCAGGATTTAAAATTTGAAGATGAAGAATCGATTTTAATAGTTGATGACGATACCGACATTCGTGAGTATGCAACATTGCACAGAGGGACAAAGGAAACCGGTAGAACGAAAGTTGGTAAACACTGTTTATTAATGGCTTACACACATATTCCTCACGATGCCGTCGTTGGTGATCATACGATACTTGCTAATGCTGTTCAGATTGGGGGGCATACTCACATCGGAGATTGGGTTATTCTCGGAGGTTTAGTTGGTGTCCATCAGTTTGTTCAGATCGGTGATCATGCGATGGTGGCTTCAAGTGTAAGAATTTCTCAGGATGTTCCGCCATACATTCTGGTTAGTTCCGAACCGGCAAAGTATTCGGGGTTAAATGTTATTGGGTTAAGAAGAAGAGGCTTTGCAAAAGAGGATATAGAAACACTTAAGGAAGCTTATAAATATTTGTATGATAAATCGATGAACGTCTCTCAGGCAAGGGAAAAAATTGAAAATGAATTTGGTGAACATAAATATGTAGTTAATCTGCTGCAATTTCTGGAAAAAAGTAAAAGGGGTATTGTCGGTAAATGAAATGGAATTTGTTTGATACTGGTTTCAACAGTGGCAGGTTTAATATGGATTTTGATGTTCAACTCGTTCAAAGAAAATTAAATAACCAGGCTATTTTACGATTTTACAGGTGGAAGCCATATTGTATTTCAATTGGCTTGAATCAATCAATAGAATCTATCGATATAGAAAAAGCCAAAGAAGATGATATTGACATTGTAAGAAGACCGACGGGTGGAAGAGCTATTTTACATGCTGAAGAACTCACTTATTCGGTCGCTTATCCTGCCAATGATTCATATTCACCCAAAACACTTTATCACGAAGTTAATCTCGCATTGAAGAATGGATTGGAAATATATCATCCCTCATTGCAGAAGCTTGAGCTTGAACATAAGCAACCACAATTTCAATCATTTTATAAGGAGAATAAAAGCACCTTATGCTTTGCGGTTTCTGCAAAAAGTGAGATTAATTTTATGGGTAAGAAATTGGTTGGAAGTGCCCAGAGAAAAATTGGTAATTTAGTATTGCAGCATGGTTCCATTCTTTGTGGAAAATTTCATCTTAATCTTGTTGATTATCTGAATGTGCATAATAATGAAAAAGAGAAAATCAGAAACGAGATTACTCAAACCACAACTGAACTATCATCCATTACAAACGATGAAATTGATTACGAAAAACTTACAATTTCAGTAAAAACAGGATTTGAAAAACAATTCAAAGTTTGTTTTGAAGACAATATGACCAAAGCAGTTTTAAATTGAGAGCGATGTATGTCTATTGAGAAAGAAATAAAAAGAGTAACTACAAAATCACTCGGACTCCTGAAGAAGAACAGAACGAAAATCTCCGCATTAACTGCCTACGATTTTATTACGGCAAAACTTCTGGATGAAGCAGGTATAGATCTTATATTGATTGGCGATTCTTTAAGCAATGTGTTCCAGGGTAATGAAACTACATTACCTGTTACGATGGATGAAATGATCTATCATACCAAAGTAGTTGCCAAAGCAGTAAACAGGGCTATGATAGTTGTTGATATGCCGTTTATGTCTTATCAACTAAATATTGATGAGGCTTTTAGAAATGCCGGTAGGATTATGAAGGAAACATCCGCTGGTGCAGTAAAGCTTGAAGGTGGTAAACGAGTGGCAGAAACAGTTAAGAAAATAACCGAATATGGCATTCCGGTGATGGGACATATTGGATTGACGCCGCAAAGTATTCATCAATTCGGAGGGTATAGAGAACGCGGTAAAACTGAAGAAGAAGCTAATGAAATAATTGATGATGCGAAAGTAATTGAAGAAGCAGGTGCATTTGCAATTGTTCTGGAAAAGATACCAGCTGGTCTTGCAAAAAAAGTAACTGAATCTTTAACTATTCCAACAATTGGAATTGGTGCCGGGGTTCATTGTGATGGACAAATATTAGTTACGCCTGATATGCTTGGACTTAATACTGATTTTCACCCGCGATATGTCAGGTACTATTCTGATCTGGCAGAGCAAATAAGCAGCGCTGTTAATTCTTATATTAATGATGTTAGGAACAATACATTCCCTTCAGAAAAAGAAAGTTATTAAAATAAAATCTTCTGTGACAAATCTATTTAAAAGAATAACATTTTGTTTTTTTATTCTGTTTGTACTTCAGGTCAATACAGTTTCGGCACAGGTAGAATCTGAAATTTTTCTTGAAGGTGCATCGGTAACAGATATTGCCAGAGAATACAATTATCTTTGGGTTGCGACTTATGGACAGGGTGTTTACAGGTATTCGATTGAAGATCAGAAGTGGAGTAACTTTTCTACCAAAACCGGAAGCATAGATACGGATTTATTTTACACGATTGCCGTTAACAAAGATTATGTTTGGGCAGGTGGTACGGAAGGTTTATATATTTTTAACAAGAAGACTCAGAAATGGAGTAAAAGAAAGTTTGTACAGGGCGGTCAATATGGAAACTGGATCCGTGCATTGAAGTATGATGCTGTGCATAATGTTTTGTGGATAGGGAGATTCCGAAATGTTACGAGGTTAGATGTAAAAAGAAGAAGATACGTGGATATAGATAGAACACGTGGTAAAGATCAAAAATCTAATGATATTAAAACCATCTCATTTGATGGTGATAGTTTAGTCTGGCTTGGTAGTGAATCGGGTGTTCACGTTTTAGAACTGAACAAAAATTATAATGATAAATCTGCCTGGCGATATATTACAAATAAGGATCGTGGTTTTATGGAAGAAGGTGAAACCGTATCGATCTCTTCAATTCTGTTTGAAGGAAATAATATCTGGTTTGGTACTGATGAGTTTACATCATCTAAGGATCCGGGTTTTAATGTTGGTGGAATTTATATTTACGACCGGAAACTGAACTGGCAGAAAATAACTCAGATTGATGGTCTGGCTGATAACGGAATATATGCTCTTGGAAGAACAGGCAATTATATCTGGGCAGGTGTTTATTCTTTTGAGAGTAAGGATAATATTGAACGCGGCAGAGGACTATTCCTAATAAACCGGAATACTATGGAAGTCACAAAAGTCGATCTGGATGAATTAAAAGTCGCTTCTTCATCTTTTCAATCGTTTCTTTTTGATGGCGAAAATATGTGGGTGGGAAGTGGTGCAGGATTACTCAAAATATCGATTTCCAATCCGCTTGCTAAATGGCAATCTAAAGGCCGTTCATCTCAGGGTTAAACAGATAAAAACAAGCAGGAATTACTTTTCTACAGGCAATCTCTCCCTTTAACCACACCCTTTTTATGTTTATTTTAAATAATTCGTTTTTAAATATCGGGCTTGCAAATGATCACTCTTTCTGAAAAACGTATAAAAGAACTGGAAAAAAACTTTAACGGGAAGAAAATAGCCGTAATTGGTGATATGATGCTCGACGGTTATTTCTGGGGTGATGTAAAAAGAATTTCGCCCGAAGCCCCGGTTCCGGTTCTTGAAGTTGAGGAAGAATTTTTCCGTTTCGGAGGTGCTGCTAATGTTGCGCTGAATATTTCTACGTTGGGTGGTATACCGGTCCCGGTTGGTATAATTGGATACGATAATTACGGGACGATTTTTACTTCCTTACTTAATGAATTTAAAATAATGGATGATGGAATTATTATAGATGAATCTCGTCCTACCACAACAAAGACGAGAGTAATTGCAGACAACCAGCATGTTGTAAGGATAGATAAGGAAAGTAAAGATTACATAAACGAATCTACTGAAAAAAAACTTTTTCGGTTTATTGAAAATCAGATTAACGAACTTGATGGAATTATTCTTCAGGATTATAATAAAGGGGTGCTTACTCAATCTTTAATTAAAGATGTAATCGATCTGGCAAATAAAAATAATAAGTTAATTACTGTCGATCCGAAATTCGAGAACTTTTACAGCTACAAAAACGCTACCGTATTCAAACCGAACAGGAAAGAAGCTGAAGCAAAATTAGGAACTAAAATAGTTACCTCAGAAGAGATATCAATTGCAGGGAAAAAATTAATGGAACAATTAAATTCAAAATATTTATTGCTTACTCTTGGTGAAGAGGGCATAACTGTATTTGAAAATGGTAAGCCAGTAGAAAGAATGGAAACGAAAGCGCGCAAGGTTGCGGATGTATCGGGCGCAGGGGATACAGTAATATCTACTTTGACTATTGCAATGGCTGCCGGTGCAAATATTATAGAAGCGTGCTATCTTGCAAATTATGCTGGCGGGCTGGTATGTGAAGAAGTCGGTATTGTTCCGATAGAGCAAAAAAAATTATTTGAAACGGTTCTGAAAGAACGCGGATGAATCCTGTAAAAACTTTAAATGAACTGAAAGCTATCAGGGAGCAGCTTAAATCTGAAAACAAAAAAGTAGTGTTCACCAACGGTTGTTTCGATCTTATTCATGCGGGTCATGTTGATTATCTTTCTAAAGCCAAAGAAATGGGTGATGTCCTTTTTGTAGGTTTGAATAGTGATAGTTCGGTTAAAAGAATAAAAGGTCCCAAAAGACCAATCCTCAAAGAAACAGAGCGTAAATTCATCCTTTCTAATTTAAGACCTGCTGATTATATAGTTATCTTTGATGAAGATACTCCAGAAAAATTAATAAAGGAACTTGTCCCCGATATATTAGTAAAAGGGGCAGATTGGAAATTGGAAGACATAGTTGGTAAAGATGTTGTCCTTGGTAATGGTGGTGAAGTAAAAACAATAGAATTTGTCAGCGATCAGTCTACAACAAAAATTATTGAGGAAATAGTCAAGCGGTATAAAGATTAGATAAGGAAAAAATTTGCTTTTCAGAAGAAAACCTAAAGTTAAAAGATCGCTCCCACGCAAAATTATAAACGGTTTCATTTATTTTGGAATCGGGATAATAATTGCGCTTATTGCTCTTTTTGCTGTTTCGCAAACTTCTACTTTTCGTGAGTGGTTCCGTGATAACATTATAACCACTGTAAATGGTTCAATAAATGGACACCTTTCAATTGGCAGTGTCGATGGTACTATATTTTCTTCATTGATACTTAATGATGTATCCCTTATTCAACAGTCGGATACTATTTTCCATTCTGAAAAAATTGATGTACGCCTCAGCATTCTTGAAGTCTTTTTTAAGACAATATACTTCAGGAAAATTGAAATTGATAGTGCGCAGATCAATTTATTAAAAGATGAAGAAGGACGACTAAATATCTCAAAGCTAATGATACCCTCGAAAGAGGAAGAGGACACCACTTCCGGTACATTCAATTTTAAAATTAAGGTGGCTGATCTTTCTTTAAATAATATCGACTTTAAAATTCAATCGCTCGAAAACCGGAATAGCAACAAAGTTTATGAGAACCTTAATTCAGATGATTTCCAGATAAAAAAAATGAATCTGGCTCTTTCAGCTTTTATTGATCCGGCAGGTAAAAACGTTAATGTGGATTTAAAGAATCTGTCTGCGAATATAAACCTGGATGGATTTCATCTGAAGAATTTATCCGGTAATTTCATCATTGAGAAAGATGAATTAAAAGCAACCGGTTTAAAAATAGAAACATCACGCTCTAACATTTCGTTAAATGCATCGATGAAAAAATTTCCTGTAATGGGCGATGGAGAAATCAATATAGAGAGGGCACCATTATATTTAGACCTTAATGCAAATGATTTTAACTTTGATGATCTCACTAATTTTATCCAATCTACTCAACTTCTGCAGGGAGCAGTAAGAATAAGGGTCAGTGCTAACGGAACTCTTCGGGATCTTAATTTAAGTGATTTGATCATCTCATTTAATGAAACGCATCTGAGAGCAAAAGGAGAGCTCAGAAACATTACACATAGCGAAAGAATGCAGATCGATGTAACGTTTAACGGCTCAAAAATTAATCCTGCTGATGCCGATAGTATTCTTAGAGATATTGATTTACCTGTTTATAAAGATTATGGTGTAATGCAGTTTGATACACTCTATTTCCAGGGTAACCCACTTAATTTTGTTTCAGGGATGTACGTTCAAACCAATAAAGGAAAATTTAAAAGCAAGGTTGATTTAAATCTTGCGCAGGAAGATATGATCTATGATATTCTTCTTAGTACGATAAATCTTGATTTGCAGCCTGTTCTTAGTTTTCCAACAAACCTTACCGGAACATTGCATATAAAGGGAATGGGAACCGAGCCTGATAAAATGAAAAACCAGCTTACTTTTAGGGCAGGCGCATCAAAAATTCAGAATAGAAATTATCAGGTTTTAAGGGCAAACGTTACTTCTCATGATACCTTAATTGATTATAATGTATCGTTTCGTTCGGATACTACAACCGGAAAATTATCCGGTAAAATCAACTTTACAGATTTACAAAGCCCTTCCTATAATCTTGATGCTTCAATACTTCACTTAAATGTTGGGAAAATGTTGGACGATAAGGATTTTGAAAGCGATTTGAATTTTAATATTTCTGCCGAAGGAAAAGAATTTGATCCGGACAGTCTTGATCTTTTTGCCGTTATATCCATTGATAGTTCAGAGATAAAGCAAATAACTCTGGATGAAAAAAAAATGATTGTTGATATCAGGAAGGATGAAGGAGGAAAAAGAATTATAAATGTGGTTTCAAATCTTGCCGATGTTACTATGCAGGGAAGTTTTTCTGTTCTCGATGCTGCTTCTATAATAGAAACGGAAGCCGATCTGGTTTCAGGATTTGTTGAACACAGCATAAAGAGCTTGAACTTCAGCCCAGATTCTTTAGCTATGGAAGATCAAAACGATTATTACCTGCCCGATAAAAAGATTGATATAAATTATGCAATTGAGTTCAAAGATTTCGAAATGCTTTCGTTGCTTCTTGGTAAAGTAGATATGGAAATCGATGGAGATATAAACGGGCTTCTTAAGAAAAGCAACGATTCTTTGTATGTAAACCTTTCGTTAAATGTGAATTACTTTAAATACTGGGATAAAGAAAATCTCTATTACCTGTCAAATCTCGATTTAAATTCATCTGCAGTTAATGATTTTACAAAACAATTTCCTGATGGGTTTTCTTCAAATATAAAACTTAAAGCTAATCAGATATTCATCGATAAGCAGTTTAAAGACATTTATCTTAATGCTGATGTTCGTAATAAACAATTATCCTTCAGTATGCGTACCCAGCTTGAAGATAATCTTTTAACTGCGTCATCAGGTAATGTTAAAATAAACGATGGCAAGGCTGATTTACTTTTAGATTCTTTGTTTGTACGTTATAACAATTTTTCACTCTGGAACAGGGAAAAGATAGACATCGAATATTTTAATGAACATTTTCTTGTAAATGATTTTAAAATGACTCATCGACCGGGCGATATTGATATCAAAGGATTATTTTCACTGAATAATGATCAGGATTTGCAATTGTCAATCAATGATATGCCGGGAAAGGACGTAACCGTTCAGCTTCTGAATTTTCCATCTGAAACGGATTTCAAAACAAATATGAATTTATCAGCTTACTGGAAGGGAACAGCGCAATCTCCGTTACTGAATATGAATTTAAAACTTGATAGTGTTCAGATTCGCAATAAAATAATTGGTGCATTGTCATCTAATATTAATTATAGCAATGAGAAGATGAAACTGGATATTAATTTTCTCGATACACTGTACAATATTAAAGTTCCAAAACTGGATATAGACGGAACACTACCAATTAATCTTTCCTTAATGCCGGAAGAAGAAACCGGTAATAAAAAAGAATTGAACCTTTCAGTAAATGCAAACGAGTTTGAACTGGCAACCTTTTCGGGGCTATTTCCTTATATCCGTAATCTCCAGGGACAATTAACTGCCGATGTAGCAATTAAAGGAACTTATGAAAATCCCGGTTTGTTCGGAAACATAAATTTAAGCAAGCTTAGTTTTGTTGCACGACCGAATAATTTACGGTATTTATCCCGCGCTAAAATAAGTTTGAATAATGATGAAATTCTTATCGATAGTTTATTCATAATGAATTCATCTCAGACCATAAACGGCGGAACTATTTTTGCGAGCGGACAATTAATACATAAAAATTTTGAATTACAGGATATCAACTTATCGGCACGTGGTAAGATAAAAGTTTTGGGAGAAGAAACTCGTGCAATAAATCCGAATATATACGGTGATGTTACAGTACAAACTGTCGGTAATATCACTTATATTTTGAATGATTTAGAAAATTCATTGAATGCAGATTTACTTTTAACAAAAGGGACATCAGTTACATTTTCACCATCGAATAGTGCCTTCTCAAGTCAATCTGACAGGTACATTTATAAATACATGGACTACTCGCAGGAAACAGACCAGGATGCCTCGATCGATAGCTTAATTTTTCTGAGTCGGTTAAGTGGCAACCAGGAGCGCGCATCTTCATCTGAAGAAAATAATCTTAAAATCAGAATTAAAATTGGTTTGGAAGATGAAGCAAAAATGGTCTCCGTCCTTTCACGTGAGTTTAAACAAAACCTTACGGCGTATCTCACAGGTGATCTTGTTTATACAAGAAACGGTAGCAAACCTGTCGTAAATGGAGAACTTACTCTAATGGAAGGTTCAAAGCTGGAGTTTATTAAATCGTTCCAGGCATCCGGTTCGGTAAAATTCCTTAGTAACCTTGATGATCCTTATTTGAATATTTTAGGAACTTACAGGGATTATTATAGTTCATCGGATTCATCAGGAGCAGGTGAAAAAGAAGTTGAAATCAGAATTAAGCTTGAGGGACCTCTTAGCCAGCTGGATAGAAATTTCATCCAAAGGGAAGGAACCATCAGTGTTTATAGTAGGGATAATACGGTAAGTGATTTTCAACTTGATCCAACAAAAACGTCTTCGGATGCAATTATGTTCATCATAGTCGGTAAATTCACGAACGATGCAACAAGCCAGGAGAAAAACATTGCCTCCTCTACTGCAGCATCATTTGCAGGTTCTTTGGTTGGCGGGTTTTTGAATGAAAAATTTGGTGACTTTGTGAGAGGTGTAAGAGTTCAACAGATCGGCGCTGAAACAAAAGTTAGTCTGCTTGGCAAAGCCGGACCGGTTAGGTATGAGATTGGAGGAACTTCACAGGTGTTTCAGGATTTGAGCAGAGCAAATATTAAAATAGAATATCCTCCAATTACATCCTTGAGAAATTTAATTCTTCGTTTGCAAAGGAGAGAACCTCTGCAGGGAACTGCAACTTACAGTGAAATGATAAATGAGTTTGGAATAAAATATCGTTTCGATTTTTAATGAAAAAGAAACTGGTTAAATTCTTTAAATCCAATCCCCGAACTGCTTTTAAGAATAAGGAAATTGCTAAGAAACTAAAAGTAGAATCTTCGGAAGATTATGCACTGCTGAAATCAACAATTCATAGTCTTTTTGAAGAAGAATTTTTATTCAAAAAAGGAAAACGTTACCAGCTTAATCAATTCCCCGACAGTAACAAAATCACAGGTGTTCTTCAACTTCATCCGGATGGATATGGTTTTGTTATTCCACGTAAGAAAAAGTTAGAGGATGTATTTATTGCCGAAAGAAATATCGGTACTGCCTTCAATGGAGATACTGTGGAAGTTGTGTTATTTGCAAAACAAAAACGGAAAAATCTTGAAGGACAGATAATAAAAGTTCTGGAAAGAAAAAAAACTGAATTAACCGGTACATTGCAAAAATCTAAATCCTTTTATTTCATTCGTCCTGATAATTTTCATATGCAGCGGGATGTTTATATCGATAGATCAAATCTTGCTGATGCAAAAGTAGGTGATAAAGTTGTTGTTGGAAACATAGAGTGGAAAACTTCTATGCTAAATCCGGAAGGCTCTGTTTTATCTATTTTAGGGAAAGAAGGAACAATAGATGCTATTAAATCTTCTATAGCAAAACAATTTAATCTGCCTTTAACTTTTAACAGGAAGGTTAATGATGAAGCTGAAAAAACTGAGCTCGAAATTTCAGATAAAGAATTAAGCAAAAGAATTGATTTCAGGAATGAGAATGTTTTTACAATCGATCCTGTTGATGCAAAAGATTTTGATGATGCGTTGTCTGTGAAAAAGCTTGAAAATGGCAATTTGAAAATAGGAGTTCATATTGCCGATGTCAGCCATTATGTCCAGAAAGATTCCGCTTTAGATAAACAAGCCGAGCTTCGTGGTAACAGTGTTTATTTAGTTGGTGCTGTAATCCCGATGCTTCCGGAAAAACTTTCGAATGGAATTTGTTCTTTAGTTCCAAATGAAGATAGACTTACCTTTTCGGTAGTTTTTGAAATGAAGGATACTGGTGAAGTAATAAATTATAAAATCTCAAAATCTGTTATTAAAAGTAAAAGAAGATTTACCTATGAGGAAGTACAGGAAATAATAGACAAAGGAAAAGGCGAGTTTGCTGAAGAGATTGTGCTTCTTAACAAGATTGCTCAAAATTTGCGTAAGGCGAGAATTGAAGAGGGGAGTATTGAATTTTTCACACCCGAAATAGTTTTTGAGCTGGATGAAAAGGGTAAACCGGTAGCTGTAAAAAGAAAAGAAATTAAGAATAGTAATATGCTGGTTGAAGAATTTATGCTTTTAGCAAATAAGACGGTTGCTCAGCATTTCTCTACACCTAAAAAATCCGGCAGAAAGAAAATTATTTATAGAGTACACGACAAACCTGAAAATGAAAAAATCCAGGAATTCACAAGGTTCATTAAATCACTTGGCTATCATTTTAAAGTTGGTTCATTTTCAAATTCCGGAGAAATTCAAAAATTGATTGAACAAGTTAAGGGTTCGGAAGAAGAAGCAGTAGTAAATGAATTAGCAATTCGTTCGATGGCAAAGGCTGTTTATGCAACCAAAAACATCGGACACTTTGGACTGGGATTCAAATACTATACACATTTTACTTCTCCGATCCGTAGGTACTCGGATTTGCTTGTTCATAGGTTGATATTTTCATATTTAAATAAAAAAAGCGGAATAAATTATACTGTTGATCTGCTTAGTAAAATTTGCGATCATATTTCCAAATGTGAGAGAAATGCAATAGATGCGGAAAGACTTTCCGTTAAGATGAAACAAGCTGTTTTTCTGAAAGATAAGATCGGGGAAGAATTTCATGCCGTAATTTCCGGTGTTGCACATTTTGGAATTTTTGTGGAATTAACGGATATTCTTGCAGAGGGATTGATAAGAGTAAGGGATTTGGAGGGAGATTTTTACGTTTACGATGAGAAAAAATATTCATTAATTGGAAGACATACTAAAAAAAGATACAGATTGGGGGACAAATTATTGGTTAAACTCATCAGGGTTGATCTTGAGAAAATCGAATTGGATTTTATAACATTAGAAGAATCAGGGAAAAATAATGTTTAAGAAAATTTTAAGTATACTGGTTGTTATGTTGCTTGCCCAGGTTAGCTTGTTCGCGCAATTTGGTAAGAACAAAGTTCAGTATAAATCATTTGAATGGTACTATATCCAAACCAAACATTTTGATATTTATTTTACTGATGGCGGTGATATGTTAGCTGAATTTACTGCAAAAATTGCCGAAAATGCGTTATCGAAAATTCAGGAAAGCTTTAAGTACGATATCAATAACAGGATTACAATTATAACCTACAATTCTCAGAATGACTTCCAGGAAAGCAATGTTACGGATACTTATCTTAGCGAGGGAATTGAGGGCTTTACAGAGCTTTTCAAAAACCGGGTAGTAATTCAATTTACCGGATCATATAAAGAATTCCGTCACCTTATACATCACGAATTAACACACGCTGTAATGAATGATATGTTTTACGGCGGCTCATTGCAAAATATAATTTCTAATAATATTACACTCCAAATACCAATGTGGTTTAGTGAAGGTATGGCAGAATACCAGTCTATTGGCTGGAATGTGGATGAAGATATGTTTATTAGAGATGCGGCTATTAATGAAACATTACCGGATATTCAGCAATTGAATGGTTACCTTGCTTACAGGGGCGGGCAAGCGGTTTTTTATTACATCGAGAAAAAGTATGGCAAGGGAAAGATCAGCGAACTTATACATAGTCTAAAGGGAGTTGGCAATGTTGATGGAGCATTCAAACAAACACTTGGTCTGGATCTTAAAAAGTTTAATGAACGATGGAAGAAAGATATCAAAAGAACTTTTTGGCCGGATATCGAATTAACCAGTGATCCGGATGAATATGCCAAAAGATTGACTGACCCGGAAAAAGATGATGGTTCTTACAATACAAGTCCCGCAATTTCACCCAAAGGAGACAAGATCGCTTTTATAACAAACCGTGATTTCTTTTTTAATCTTTACCTTATGGATGCCAATACCGGAAAAATTCTTAAGGAACTTGTAGAGGGCAACATTGCGCCTGATTTTGAAGAATTGAACATTGTAAATCCGGGATTAACCTGGTCACCGGATGGACAAACAATTGCTCTTTCTGCACTTCATCATGGTTATGATGAGATTTATTTGATAGATGTAGAAACGGGTGATTATAAAACCGTTCATCTTAAATTAGAGGCTATAAAAGGTTTGAGTTGGTCCTGGGATGGTAAGTCCCTGGCATTTGTTGGGCAAACAGCACGTCAATCCGATATATTTGTTTATAATCTTCAATCTGGGAAGCTAACCAATCTTACTAATGATATTTTCAGTGATAGCGATCCTATATGGACACACAAGGGGAACAGAATATTTTTCGTTTCCGATCGTGGAGATTACCTGACCAAAAATTCATTACCTGATGATTTTAAAATTTATAACTATAATTATAACCAAAGTGATATTTATGCGATAGATGTTGATACCAGGGATATAAAGAGAATAACTGATATTCCCGAAGGTAATGAATCTGAACCGGCTGTGAACGAAGACGACACTGCAATATTATTCGTTTCTGATCTAAGTGGCATTAAAAATATCTATAAAAAAAGAATTGTCTTCTCTGCAGATGACAAGAATATCAGTGATATAAAAGACATCGAAGCCAGACCGGTTACCAATTCACAAAGTGGGATCTCTCAGATTTCGGTAACCCGCGACGGTAAGAAGCTTGCATTCAGTACTTTATATGAATCATCATACAATATTTTCCTGTTGAATAATCCGTTTGAATCTGAGATTGAAAGTGAAACCTTGCCGCTTACAAAGTATAAAAAAAGATTATCTGAATTTTCGGATATGGATGAGATATCATCAACTGAGACTGATAAGCAAGAAACTGATTTAGATTCTCTTAATATTAATACTTCACCTTTCTTTACTGGCAATATAATCGATACAACAAACGTATATGGAGATTCTATCCAGGTGGATTACGGCAATTATATTTTTGGTGGTAATAATGAATTCCCTAAATCCGAAAAAGATACTACAGAATTAGCTTTCAATCTAAAAGACAATCTTGATAAAGATAGCAATTATGTTAAAAATAAATATAAAGTGAATTTTGGTTCGGATCTGGTTTATGCAAATGCTGGTTACAGCACCTTATATGGATTTGTAGGAACAACGATTATAAGTTACAGTGATGTCCTTGGTAATCACAGGTTGATTGGTTTAGTAGGCTTACAAATCGATTTGAAAAACAGTGATTATGGTTTGGCCTATTATTATCTGGCAAAAAGAATTAACTGGGGGATACAGGCATTTCACACAGCAAGATTTATAAGATTATTAAGGGGTTTCTCTGCAAACCTGTTCAGATTTAGAAATTTTGGATTGGTCGGTTCTGCAAGCTATCCGCTGGATAAATTTTACAGAATTGAAACTGGGTTAAGCTGGATTTTTATTAAAAGTGAAAATCTTGATAATATAGCTGAACCGCCCGATAATGTAGATTTTGTAGTTCCATCAGTTAGCTTTATTCACGACAATGTTTTATGGGGATATACTGCTCCAATTGAAGGAACACGTTATAGATTTGATGCGTTGGGTAATCTTGGATTTGATGATCCGGGTGGAAGATTTATTTCTTTCCTTGCCGATTACAGAACTTACCTGAGATTCTTTTACGATCATTCATTTGCCGTGAGATTTTCTGGTGGTGTTTCTTATGGGGGCAGACCTCAACGATTTTTTATAGGCGGTGTAGACAATTGGATAAACCGATCTTATTCCACCACAGAAGTACCAATTAATTCTGCGGCTGATTTTGTATTCCTGACAGCAGCTTTACCATTAAGAGGTTATGATTATGCAGAGGAAATAGGAACCAAATACGCACTGGTAAATATGGAACTGAGATTTCCATTGATTAGATATCTGGTTACCGGTGGAATTCCACTTTTATTTAGTAATATTCAGGGTGCAGCTTTCCTTGATGCAGGAACTGCGTGGAATAAAAATTCGCAATTAAGGCTTTTTAAGAAAAATGAAGCGAATCACCTGATAACTGACGATTTGCTGGTGGGTACAGGTGTTGGCGCAAGAGTCTTTTTCCTTTACTTCCTTTTGAAGTTTGATGTTGCCTGGGCCTACGATGTTGCTGGATTTTCAAAACCGAAATTCTACTTTTCGTTAGGAGCAGATTTTTAATAAAATCCGATTTATCGAAATGTTATTTCAGCCGGCTATGTTTTTTTTGTAACGGGCTTTTAATATTAATAAAATTTGAAAAATTTAGTCGGTAGGTTTTTTAGTTGTTCCTTTTTTCTCAGTGGGCGTTTTTTCAACAGACTTATTTTT
>Ga0307425_1000977_pt1 | contig 17719 bp, 17 predicted proteins | sample SalMarWE160330MG_FD_202152 | JGI IMG/M metagenome (GOLD analysis project Ga0307425, IMG submission 202152) | Salt marsh sediment microbial communities from the Plum Island Ecosystem LTER, Massachusetts, United States - WE1603-30 | ecosystem: Environmental > Aquatic > Marine > Intertidal zone >...
ATGCAAGAATTTCTTCCGATTCACTACCAATATTCAACCATTCTAAAAACCCTTTGTGTCCGCGCCTTGTACCTGCCGCTGGATTAAATGGATTAGACGGTTCTCCCCACTCAACATCCGGGCTGAGCAAATTAAGGATTGCATTTATATCGCGCTTGGCAAATGCATCATAAACCTGTTTAACTATTTCTATGTTTTGTAGTTGATTATTCAATTCTTTTATTTAAACTTAATTATACTTTGCTGCTTTGTTCTATAATTATTACAACTTTCCCCCGTGCGTGTCCTTCTTCAACATACCGGATAGCTGTAGGAACTTCGCTTAGCGGATAACGTCTGTCAATCACAGGTTTTATTTTGCCTGTTTCAAAAAGCTCTCTTAAAAAATCCAGATCTATTTTGTTCAGTTTCGCCGTCCCTAACCCAACGATTTTCTTGTTCCCTATCATTGAAACAAGCGAACCAAGAAACATATGCTGAAACATTCGAGACAAAGATGAAAATCCAATGATAACACAAAGTCCATTAGGACTTAATGCTCGCTTAAGATCAGTTACCGAACGGTTTGCAACATTGTCAATAATCAGATCATACTTCTCCGCAGTACTTGTGAAATCTTCTTTTGTATAGTCAATAACTTTGTCTGCACCTATCGAACTCACCAGGTCGAGATTTTTTGTACTGCAAACACCGGTGACTTCTGCGCCGAAATGTTTTGCAAGCTGGACAGCAAATGTTCCAACGCCGCCCGATGCACCATTAATTAAAACTTTCTGTCCGGCCTGAATCTTTCCTTTATCGCGAAGACCCTGCAAAGCACTGATTGCTGCAACTGATATACTTGCACCTTCTTCAAAAGAAATATTTGAAGGTTTGATTACTACTCTATTTTCCGAAACGCATACGTATTCGGCAAAGGCACCGCCCCAACCACTGTCTCCGAACACTTCATCTCCCGGCTTAAAATCTTTTACATTTTTGCCAATAGCTTCTACCTTTCCAGCAATGTCTATCCCGGGAATTATTTTTTTTGGTTTGGTTAGTCCGAAAGTCAGGCGGGCAAATTTTGGTTCCCCTCTTATCATATGCCAGTCTGCAGGGTTTACCGATGCTGCAAAAACTTTTACCAGAACTTCATTTCCTTTGGGAGATGGTTTTTGTAATTCTTTAAGTTGAAGAACTTCCGGTGGGCCGTATTTTGTGTAGATGATTGCTTTCATCATTTTTCTTTTTTATTAATGAAGGACTTCATTCACAAGCTTTGATGCCGAGTGCCGGGCACCGGGAGATAATGATTCAATATAATGATCCTGTGTTAGAAATGAAATTTCCTGTCTTAATTCCGGATGTTTATTTGCAATCTTAATAATCATTTTCAAAGCATTTATTCTCACCGAAGGAGATTTATTAATTTGTTCCCAAAGGCTCATACAAATATCAAACAATACACTTTCATATTTTCATCTAATTCCATCATTAAAAGAATTTTAACTAATTCCCGCTGATGACCATCGTTTTTGTTTTTTACAGCATCAACAATTTTTTTAATATGCTTTTTAATTCTCTTATCATTTTCCTGAATCACACTCCACAATACATAAGCTGCGCGCCAAGCATAAGGCTGCCTATCTGAAACTGCTAATTCGATTGCCTCATTAAAAGCTTCAGGATGATCAGTCATATAAGAAATCATTTCTTTCTTATGGGAGTTCAATAACTTATATTCTAAGGCAGATTCCAATTGATCAAAAAACATTTTATGATTTTGAAAACAAAAATAATTGGATGATTTCTTTTAACCACACAATAAACTTATGCCTGTTGAGGAAGAGAATCAAGGAAAGGAAAGTTTAAAAACAAAAAGGGCATCGTGGGGATGCCCTTTCTAATATACGTATTTAGATTCCGGTTCTCTCCCGCTAAGGCGGGATAAGTTAATTAACTAGTCCGGTTTAGCGGAAAAAACTCAGAAAAAAAATCAAAAGTCAAAATGTAAAATTCAAAAACCTAAAAAACCCCACTCACCTGCGAAGCCGGGTAAAGGTCATAATTAAGAATATTCTTAAAATTCGAATCTATAACCAAGATTTATTTTTACCAATAAGGCATCATAACCAAACATATTAGGCCCGGGTTCATTCCAAGGCATGGTATGATCAGCCCGGGTACCGATGAATGCACAAACACGAGCACCAACGAATATAACCTCGCTGATGTTGTAATCAAGTCCGCCACCAATCTGCCAGATTAAATGTGTTGCAGCTGCGCTTTGTTCGAAGCCAGGTGAGTAATTCTCTTCGAGATCGACGTTATATGTCTTACCATTAACATTTGCAAATCCAACCGAACCATATACGTAGGGTAGTACATTGTCAAAGCTATGCCCGAACAGAGCAGTAAAGAATAGAGCGTAGCGGTAACTAGCTTCATAAGTTACAAGGTCAGGGAAATACTGCTTATCTACCGCTGTTCCTTTCTCTATGTAAAGTGGTATAATAATTTCAGCACCACCAACCCAATCATTTTCGAACTGGTGCCGGTACCCGGCAAAAATACCGGCCATTGGGCTGTCATCATCATAATCGCCTGTCGAGGCTTCATGCGATGGTTTGTCTGAATTAAGTTTGCCTGATAGATATCCACCGAAAACTCCAACATACCATTTTTTCAAATTGACAGGTTCCTGTGCATAAGTTTGTGATCCTGTCAAAAGAATAGCAACTAAACAAAAAGTGTGCAAGTGATTGAAATATTTAGTCAACATATTGTCCTCATTTTTATTGAAAAAATTGTTCATTTAATAAGTGTTTTGTTAAAGTATTTAATTTCAAGATTTCATTCCTAATATTATTCACCAGGAATTATTTATCCCAAAGGGATGTTCCAAAGATTCGCCCCATCATTGCAAAGCAGGATTCATCGTTTCTCCCTAACGAAAAACCAATTTCGAAAAGTTCTTCTATAATTACACAATAAACTTAGGCCTGTTCGTGGAGAGAATCAAGAAAAGTTTATTTAAAAACAAAAAGGGCATCGTGGGGATGCCCTTGTAATTTTAGGTTTTCAGATTCCGGTTCTCACTTCGTGAGACCTGAATGACAGCTCTTACTACACTTTTTGCACTTCAAGGAAAAGCAGTGAGTGGTCGGAGTAATCTTTTATCCATTTATCTTTTTCTGCGTTTGTTTTTGAATTCACCCAACCGCGGACAGAGACATCTGCTTTTCCGCCACCAACCTTATTAAACTGTTTAAAATTCAAATGTTCCGACGCATAAACGTGATCAAGATTGCTATCAGGTAATGTAGAACCGGAACCGTTAGACCACGAAACATCGTGCGTCTTATTAAGTCTTCGTAAGTTATAATACTTATTAGCACGTGAGTCCCATCGCTTCAATTCCGTTGTGGATTCAATATCTTTATCGTATGGATAATCCAATCCCATTGTGTTCAAATCTCCCAGGAAAATATAATTTGCATCTCCTCCAGATGCTTTATCCAAAGTTTTCCGGAATTTTATAGCTCTTACCGCCATATCATCACGCAAGCCGAAACCTCTCGGTTCATTGCTGCTAGCAAGATGAAGAAAAAGAACTGAATACTGTTTTCCTAAAACTGTGATTGTCAAAAGTAAACCAGGTCGCATATAGCTGTTTCCTGATTTGAACTCAATCTTCTGGGTCATGAATGCGGATAGGTTTGATTTTACTCCAACTAAAATCTCTTGTGTTTCCGGTCCTTCAGTAATCTGGAACGTATAACCCGGAAACTTTGCAGTTACCTCACTGAAAACTTCGCTCCCTTCAACTTCGTAAAGTCCGATTACATCCGGTTTTTGTTTTTTTAGAAAGTCAATTACCCTATTCGTCCTGGTAGGATCACCTTTGAAATGTTCTACATTCCACGAAGCTATCGAAAATGCCTTTGCCATTTTTGCCTCCTTTTTTTGAGTCTGAAAATAATATTTTTTTAGAAAATATTCTTACAAAACAAAAAGGGCATCTTGGTGATGCCCTTTATTAAATACCTATTAAGATTCCGGACGTATCAAAGACTCAATCTCTATCGGTTGTCTCGATACCTTCCTCGTGAAGGCTGACTGGTTGCCAAACAACCTATCGAAGCCTAACTCAGAATACTCGAAACCTCAGTGTCTCTGAAGGTGGTTGAGTAGTCCCGCTAAAGCGAGACGTATCGAAACCACCTTTGAGTAAAGGTTTTCTCGATACATCACGACTCACGTCGTGATACTCGAAAACCATTTTTCTTAAAAATTTTCTTCGCTAGTTTAGGTAATAACTCCGGTTTACCATCTATAAGCGACAACTTTTTTCTTCTGCCCCAACCCTGAATTTGTTTTTCGCGGTAAAAAGCTTCGTAAATCCTTGAGTATTCTTCAAAATAAACAAGTTTGACAGGCAATCTGCTTTTTGTATAATTCGCACCAATACCATTGTTGTGTTCCAAAAGTCTTTTTTCTAAATCTTTAGTGCTACCAGTATAGAAACTTCCATCAACACATTCCAGTATGTAAGTGAATCCCTTACTCATCTGTTCCTAACTTATTAAGCTTACCCAATATCTCCAAAGCTTTCTTTTCAAATTTTGAAAAAGCAAACCACTTCTTTCCAAGGTCCTTTAAAGAGGCACCAAAATGATAAACGTCTTCATCGTCAATTATCATAAACCTGTCGTGCGAGTTCTTAAATTCCTTTACTTCAATCGGTTGATATTGGTCATTAAACTTCTTCAAATCTGTCATCAATGTTTTAGATAAATTAGCTGTATATATTGTAACCGATACGTTTTTCTTTCTCTTTGTAAACAAATTAAGCACCGTGTCATCAATAAAGTTCTCAATTAAAAGAATGGATTTTTCTGCTTTGCGTATAAGGTCGGATAAGAATTTATAAGCATCAAAAATTTGTCCGTCAAAGAAAATTCCCTGTTTCGGCTCAATGTCTTTACTTTGCAGTGCATTAAAAACCTTTTCAAATTTTTCGTCAGTTTCCATTTCGTGTTTTAGCTGCTTTTTTTCAACGATATCAATTCTCTGGAAAATCTGTGCGTTATTAATTATAAATTTTCTCATTGCAACAAAAGCACTAATAATTTGTATACTCATTTTAACAGCGGTATTACTTTTCAAAACACCGGAAAGCATTGCAACACCCTGTTCGGTGAAAACGTAAGGAAGTTTTCTTCTTCCACCATGTTTCTCACTTGATATCGCAATTTGCGATATCAAGTTCTCATACTCTTTATAGGTTAAGCGAAACATAAATTCTTCAGGAAATCTTTCGATATTCCTCTTAACCTGCTCATTTAGTCTCCTGGTTTCAACTCGATAAAATTCAGCTAAATCGCTGTCAAGCATAACCTGGACTCCACGGATAGTGTATATTTTACTCTGGATTGTACTAGAGTTGTAAACTGTAATATTATTTTTATTTTTTTCCATTTATACTTTGTTTGTGTAATCAGCAATTCTCTGTTGTTGACAACGTCTCGACTTGAGTTGGATCCCTGACGAAAACCAATTTCGAAAAGTTCTACCATAATTACATAATAAACTTATGCCTGTTCGGAGATAGAATCAAGAATAGAATAGTTTAAAAACAAAAAGGGCATTGTTTGGATGCCCTGTAAATCTTGAATTTAGATTCTGAAGCAAATGGAGATCCTGTCCAAAGGACTCCTTTGGAGAAATAATTTCAGAATGTCATAGCGTTATTGAATAAAGCTAAATGCGTAACCAATTTCAACCTGCCATTGCTGCATTGCAATTTTAATTGTCTGCTGGTTTGGAGCTTCCAAAGGATTTGGACCTGTTACACTGTTATCAAGCGCATACATAAATGCTAAGCTAACTTCGTTTTGCGTACCAATGTGCTTTGTAAATCCTGCAGTAACGTGATTCTGCACAACAGCAGGAGCTAAAATGTTGAACATAACTTCAGATTCAGGAATTGGGTTCTGGTTGTTTGAATAACCAGCCATAAAATCCCATCCGCAAACACCTGTGTACATTACACCGAATTTTACTGCGAGAATATCTTTCCAGCCAAAACCTGCACCATCATCATTTCCAAGAAGACTTGTCTGAAGATTCGGCAGCATCGGATTGTTGATTGCTTTTATTTCACTGTAAAGAATTTGTTTTACATCCAAAAGCAAAGTCCAGTTTTGTGCAGGCATAACAGCCACACCGGCAGTCCAGCTTGAAGGAATATCAAAATCACCTTGCTGAGCAAACAAGCCTGCATACCTTTCAAACTCGCTCATCATCATTTTTGATTGATAAGCTGCACCAACCTTAAGCCAATCAGTTAACTTTCCTTGGTAACCTATTTTAAATCCAAATCCTGTTGAAGTTGAAAAAGAATTTCCTGTTAGGTCTGCCGGATCCGAAGAAAACATACTAAACGCAATCAATCCTTTTGCAGCAAATCTCTGCCAGCCAAAAATAGCTGAAACACCGAGTGAATGATTTTTTACGAACTCAATTGCATAAGTCCCGCTTACAAACATTTGTTCAAGGTTTACACCTGTTCCCGGAGAAGTTTGATCGTAAAAAGTTGATGTGGGATAGTCTGTATTCATTCCGCCGTTTCCGTAAATAGAAAGTGCAATTGCCATATTATCAGCAACTTTCATATTTCCACCAAGAGTTGGAAAGAAGAATGAAGTTTTATCACTTTCAATTTTTCCCGGAGTCAGTCCGAATGTTCCCTCTAACCCACTCGGGTTGCCTGTGATAGTATAATCTCTCATTGGACTAAACAAGGAGAGATTGAATTCCAGTTGATTATTTAAATTTATTATTGATGCGGGATTGTTAATAGCACCCAATGAGCTTAAAGATACTGCAATACCAGAACCGGCAAGTGCAGAGTATTTAATTCCGTAACCGTTGCGGAAATATCCGTCGGTTGCGTATGATGTTTGTACTAAAAACCCGAGCAGTAATAAGAGAACAAGAATTGGTTTTTTCATTTTTTTACTTTCGATTTTATGATTTTATTAGGTGAATATTGGAGAACATTCTTTTTGTTTTTTATTCTTATACTTTGCCCCATTTTAGTTTCCGCAAACAATAAAGCTATTGCAGATAAATTACTACGGTGAGTCAGGAAGGTTTAGGTGGATGGAATTCATTGTCAATTATTCATTTTTAATTGAGTTAACATCCTTCTCTAATCTTTTTTGATTTACTACTTTTTAGTTTATCAAGTACTTGTTCAGGTGATACATTTTCACCGGAAATTTTATTTCTTAAGCGCAACAATGTTTGAAGATCATTATCACTTAATTCATTTGTAACTGAAATACCTATAGGATCAATCAAATATTTTTTTACCGCTACGAATCCTCCTTTTATTGCAAATGCCCTAGCGTTTTTAACCTGCCTTAAATAAGCGACCGCTTCTTGCGCATCATTGGTATTATTACCATAGATAAGTATTAAATTATCTGGGCTCCAACTGGAGTTTTGTAATTGTTCAAATGTTTGATTTAATGCAATTTTTAAATGCGATTTTGAGAAAGTAGTAGTGTCCCTTAAATCAATCCAAAAACATTTTGATTGATCATACGAAAAAAAAATGGCTGCTTCGAAAGGTGATATTGTAAATATTCCCGCATCATTAAAATTCTGCTGCTTTATATTCGTGTCTAAAATGTATGACTTTCTAATAAAGTCTGAAGTCGGAAAAAATGCCATTATAAGAGCAATAAACAAACCGATCAGCACAAGTAATTTTTTTTTAGCTAACCTGTTCATGCTTACCCCAAAATTTATATTGCAATTTTTTCATACCTAAACTGCCGAAAATGGCAACGAGTGCTACAAGTAATACTGCAAGTCCTAAATTAATATTTAATAGTTGATCAATTCGCCAAACACCTTTTGCATCGGAAGTATAAAATTTATCCCATAGCGGAAATAAATCACCAAATAATAAACTGCCAAGAAAAACTCCAATAATAAAAACAATTGCGTCAATCTTTCCTGTTACCATTGCTGCAAGAGAAGTACCCGGGCAGAAACCTCCGACAGCCATTCCGATTCCAAAAATAAATCCTGCAACAATCATTGGTAAAAGGAATGATGGAAGAAAATACATTTTACTTGCATCAATTAAACCTAAAAGCGAAAAACCCCACAGACCGATGGCGGCTGTTACAATTGCTGTAAACATTACAATTGGTACGTGAACATCCTTCATATAAAATGTTTCTGCAATTTTTCTTGAATCAGTAAAACCAGATCGCTGCAGAGCATAACCAAATAAAATTCCGATAAGTACTGAAAACAAATTATTTATACCGCCTGAGATAATTCCGTTCTGAAACAGTGGACCTATCATATCCATTCTCTCCTTATAAAATATGCCACAGCAAAACCTCCGGCAAAAATAGCAAACATAAATGCCCAGGAACCTACAGATAGTTCGGCACCGCCAACCAACGCTTGCCCGCTTGTGCATCCCCTTGCCATCCTTGCAGCATATCCAATCAAGATTCCTCCAATAAGAGCGTAAACCAATCTTCCTCTATTAGAGATATTTGGACCTTTTAAAACTTCAAACTTCATGTCTTTTGATACAATACCTGCGAAGAAACTTCCTATTACAATTCCAATTGCCATAAATACCAGATAATCATTTAGCGGGTTTGCCCCGTCGTAATAATAATTAGCGAAGTATTTGCTAGATTGATTTACAGCAGGTGCAAATATATTTTGTATTGATACAGCAAAATCAGTAAGTGCTCCTGAAACACCCAACCCTCGTCCAGCGATAAAGAAGGTAAGTAACATTGCAATTCCAATCATTATTCCGCCAAATACCGGGTTCCATAATTGCTTTTTCATAATCTCTCACTTTCAATCTTATAGATAACAGCTTGATGACCTTTGATATTTTTACATTCGTCTAATTCAGGCAAATGAATATTGTCTTTTTCAAGTTGTTCAGCGAAGAATTTGTGTTCTTCATTTTTTATTCTCTTCCACCACTTATAATGATGGAGATATGCATAAAGTTCGTTCACTTTTCCGGTAATCATTGAAAAAAATGCTGGTCGTTCTTCCGGAAAAAGTGCAGCCATATAAACGTGTACAAATACACCTGCAAAAACAGACATAGCTGCAACAAAATGTAACATAATTGACCACTGAATAATTATTGCGGAACCAATATGGAACGCCATAATCGGCCCTGTTATTATCAATGTTACAGTACTAAATGCTACAATTATCGCGTAAGCTTTTTGTCCTGCATTATAGGTGCCTTGTTCAGGCATATCATAATTGCTTAGCTTTCCGGCAAGATTTTTAACTTTAGCCGGGAACCATTTGATATCATCTTTGTCGAGAGTTAAATCGTGTTTAATAAAATCGAGTAAATAATTTTTATATCCAAAAATTCCGTATAGCAAAAGTGTTAAGATCCAAAAGACTCCTATGGCTACATGAAATCGCAGCATAGCAGATTTAGTCCCAAAAATTCCATTCATCATTTCAAGATACCAGTTTGGAGTGAACTTAAGATATTCTGCAGAAATTAACGCAGCACCTGTAAAAATTAATACGAACCAGCATATTGCATTAACCCAATGAAGTGTAACACCTGCAACACCATGTTTTTTCATTACCCGGTTTGCAAGAATTCTTTTTTCATCAAATGTTAAATGCCTTGGTCCTTGTAAGAGATTGTGATCTAATTTAATATCGTCATTTAGGTTACTTATTTTTTGACCCATCTTTTACTCCTTCACGTCGCTTTCTCCTTTAAGTAATTGAGCTGCAAATGCTGCCAGCTGTCCAAGGAAAGTGGCCCCAATTGCAATATAGAATAAAGGTTTAAGTACATTTGTCCATATCTTTTGTGGTGTTGGCATCTTAGGAACTTTAGGTGGAAAGGCTGATAATATAACCGGAAAGTTGTTACGGCTGTCTAAATAATAAATGTTTGGACCCACACTAACCTTTTCGGAAACAATATTCTGAGCGCCGGCAGCTACATATTTTGCAACTCTTGATTCCGGATCATCCAGATCACCGAAGATTCGAGCACTTGCAATGCAAGTGGATACGCATGCTGGTTCTAAGCCATCTGTTACTCTCTCTATGCAAAAATCACATTTGTCAACTTTAGTGTCTAATGGGTTGTTATATCTGGCTCCATATGGACAAGCATCTATACAAAGTCCGCAACCAATACATAAAGTTTTGTCGACAACCACAACACCATCTTCTCTTTTATAAGTTGCACCTGTAGGACAGGCTTGAACACATGGAGCATCATCGCAGTGGTTACATAATCCTACATAACTTACTTTTCTAATATCCGGATAAACTCCCTGGGGTTGTAAATCGTGTACCCAATTTCTATAATACGGAACCGGCACATTATAATGTGAACGGCATGCTACTTCACAAGCATGGCAGGTTATGCATCTATCCATATCAATTACCATTGCGTATTTACTCATTTTATCCTCCTAGCATCCTTCTCTAATTACCGACTGTTTTTTCTTTGGCTTAATATTAAATATCCTTTGTTCTTCTTTTTCCTGAACTCCGGAAACTTTTTTAGCATTAACTCCTGTCAAGCTGACTTCAACAGTAGGAGAAAGAGGTTGATTATCAACTAATAATCTTACAAAGTTTACCCTTAAACCTGTTCCACCACTAATTGGATCAACAGTATATTTTGAAATAAGATGGTTATCTGAAACTTCCTTTCTTGAATAATCGAGAAGACCTCTTTTATTTCCACCGAAACCATGCGGAAGGAATACTGCATCGGGTCTCATTCCGGGTGTTGTTAGTATTTTAATTTTATCAGATTTAATCCTATCCTGATTTTCAAGTATTACCTCATCTGAATTTTTTAGCCCCATACTTCTTGCAATTGTTTCATTTATCCAAAGATGAGGTTCAGAAATTAAAGTATTAAGCCAGGGATTGCTTTCCGTCCCTCCTTGAGTATGAACGGGCACTCTTCCATATAATAAACGAAAATAATTTTTAGGCGGATCATTAACTGGTTCATATTTTGGTAAAGGATCAAATCCCAAATCTTTAAGTTCTTTAGAATATAATTGTACTTTTTTATCTGAAGTTTTAAATGGGTAGGACTCACCGGGATTAAGATATGGTTTTGCAGGAAATGTAATAACACCATCCTTTTTTAATTTAGTAAAGGATATTCCTGAATCTCTAAGTTGATACCTAAGAACATCCTCGTATTGCTCAAACGGAAAATAAGCAGCCAAACCAAGTCTTTTGCCTAATTCCTTTGCAATCCACCAACCGGGGCGAGTATTATGAACACGTTTAACAACCGGTTGTCTTAAAGCCACATATTGTTTATGCCAACCAGTAACTGTAAATAATGAATCGTATCTTTCTAAATAAATATCTTCAGGGAGTATAACATCTGCATACCACGTTGGTTCGGTTGGGCGAACATCGATAACCGCAAAAAAATCTAAATTATCTATGGCTTTTTTAGTATCAGACTGATTTGGAATAGCATTAAAAACATTTTGCGCTACAGTTAACCAGGATTTTATAGGATAAGGTTTTTGAGTGAGTGTAGCTTTTATTAATTCCTGTGTTAATCCATCATCCATACTTCCAAATGGAAACCGGTATCCTGCCCCATCTGCTCTTTCTCTTTTAGGAGTTGGTGCATCGGGAATATTTAGTGCGTTATAACTTGTAGGAAACGCAGAATTAATGAAGTAACCACCTTGTTGCCCCCAACTGCCAAGTATCGCAGCAAGAATTGCCATAGCTCTGGCACGCTGAACATCGTTGCCATACCAGGCTACGTGCCTACCAGGATGAATAACAACAGCAGGTTTAGCATGCATCATAGCTCTTGCAGTTTCGCGGATAACTTCTGCGGGAATTTCTGTAATTTTTTCAGCCCACTCAGGTGTAAACTCTGTAACGTGATTTGCTAATTCAGAAAAACCACTTGTATAATTCCTGACAAACTTTTCATCATAACCTTTTTCTTTTACAACAACATTTATCCATGAAAGCAATAATGCTGTATCTGTTCCGGGTTTTATAGGAAGCCACCATTTAGATTTACTTGCAGCTGTCGAATAACGAGGATCAACTGTTATTACTTGAGCACCGTTTGCAATACCATTGGTAAAATCTATTATTTGACCAGTATGAACATTTTCACCTAAATGACTTCCGATAAGTACAATTACTTTTGCGTTTGCAAGATCTAACCTTTCAGGAGATCCTATTGATTCACCAAACGTTAATTGATAACCAACATCGCGGGATCCTCTGCATTGTGAAAATGAAGGAGCTGCTTTATTTGGGCTTCCCCAATAAGCATACAGATCGTCAAAATATACGCCGGATGAGCAGTGTGGAAAAAGTGCATTAGCTTCAACGCCATATTTATTTGTAACAGTTAAAAGTTTTTCCGCAGTATAATCTAATGCCTGTTCCCAGCTAACTTCCTTCCATTTACCGCTTCCTCTTTCACCAGATCGGATCATAGGATTTTTTAGCCGGTCTTTTTCATATAAGAAAGAGACTCCTGCATTACCGCGTGCACAAATCATCCCTCTGTTGTTAGGATTAAGAGGGTTACCTTCTATGCTAATAAGTTTTCCATCAACCACATTTGCAATAATTCCACATCGCCAGAAACATTGTTCACATACACTCGGAATTCTTTCAATTTTTTGAGGTTTAATTCTATCAGCTGCTTTAACTTTTTTTGCCGGAGCGGATAATGTTATTGCGGCTCCTGTACCTACTGCGCTGCTAACCTTTAAGAAATTTCTTCGTGATATTCTCTTAGCCAAACATAGCCTCCAATTCTCTTATTAAAAGAACATTTAATACATTTTTGAATACCATGTTACACACACTATATCTATAAAACATTAAGAAAATGATACTTATAAATACCAACTTTGCGGCCAATTGATATGTTGGTTATTAATGAGTTAAAGGAGGAGGATGACTTAAAATATTTTCATTCTGAAGAATTTTGATCGAATATTTTCTAAGAAGATAGAATACTGAACAGCGGTAAAACATTTTTTCGGGTAAAAGGTTTCGTTGCTGAATTATTAATTCCAGGAGGGTAAGATACATTTAGGAGAAGTTTTTTTTAATATTTTTTTAAAATCATATAATGATTCTTTTATGATTTTAGAATCTGATGTATGACATTGAAGACAAGCACCAACTGTGAGAATATGTTTTTGTTCTTCAACGGTAAATGGTCTTGTATTAGTTCGTGTAGTATTCACTTCATTGTAGTCTTTAAGAAACGGAATCCAGGCATCTGCAGGAAGTCCATCGTCGCTTAGTATTTTCATCATTGGAACAAATGACCATTTGCCTTTTTTATCATAAATTAATTTTCCACTTCCATATCCTAACGCAAGGGAATTATTATGGCAGGATTCACAATTTTTTCCCTTTTTATTAATCGTGTGCGAAAAGGTTGGAGCAAATAATCTTTTAAATATTTTTTTATCATTCTTATTTTGCATTTTATCAATAGTGATTATCATTCCGGGCATAAAAGTATCAATGATCTCTTTTCCTGATTTCTCTTTTCTTATTCCCAGTGCCGGATAATCAACATAGAAATCAGAAGATGTTTCAAACCAGCTTCCTACAATTTCTTTATTTTCTAGCAAATCATATCCGGCTAATTTAGGATCATATTCTGTATGGCATCCGACACAATACGAAACCCATTCTGTGTGACAACTATTGCAAGATAATCGTTCATGTTCTTTTCCTACGGTGCAGACAAAGGCAAGCGGTTTTATTTGAAGAGAATCATTTTTGATTTTTGTTATAAGATATTTCTTATTTAATGAAGTAACATAAGTATTAAGTATTGGTAATTTATTTTTTTCTGTAGTTAAATAATTTTCATTTTTTCTATGTGTTTTTCTTAAATCAACTATTTTTCGTGATTCGTAATCAAGCTCGTCGTAACTAATTGTATTAACCTGATTTGAATGACAATCTATACATTGGATTTTTACCTGATCTTCCTGATGTTCATAAAGATTTCCATCACCCATAATGCTCTGAGCAATATGGCAGTCAATACATTCTAATCCTTTTTCGTAGTGAACATCAGCTTTTTGTTTTTCAAAAACTCTCCCGTCCATCAATACTTTAAAGTTGACTTTGCCTTCGACTCTGCCTTTTATATCTTGCTCGGTTAAAAGTGTTTCGGACCAGCCCTCATAATTTGTAGCTATTCTTCCTGAACGACTATGGCAACCAAAACAATGATCATCAGAAATACTTAAATTTAATTGCGGATGAATAGTTGGGAAATATTTTTCTTTATCTCCTGAATTTTGATAATTATTCAATTGCTCAATGGCTTCAACACTATAATTTAGATGGCAAGCATTACAACCACCACCACGCGAAAGTTCATTGACTGGTCCAAATTCTGTTTTTTCATTTCCAATATGACAGGATGCGCAAAGATTCCGTAAATGTGAATCAGCATTTGAATGAGTTAAATCCTGTATGTGATTCAACATGGTAGGACTTTTTGATTCATCAAAAACAAAACGATTTACACTTACAATCCCGCTAAGAGTACTCATAATAGAGTTGTTTATTCTTGGAACAATATCTGGATGGCACTGATCAGTACCGCAGCTTTGATTAACATCGGAGAGATTACCAGGAATTAGAATCATTCCTTGATGTGCAAAATTTTTATTTAAGGTATATGGATTGCCAAGATGACAAGAATAACAGCCAATTGTTTTTGGTGAATGAGAATCTTCAATTCTCTTCACATCACTATGGCAACTAACACACCCCTCATTTCTTCCTAAAACATTTATAACTTGTACATTGTCTGTTTTGTCTGAGAAATAAAATAAAGGAGTAAAGTTCAATCTTAAACCGGTATCCGATTTCCAGGGTAAAATAAAATTCCAGTTTTCGCCTCTAAAAAAACCACCAATGAATATTAATACTATATATGATAAACCACAGAATAATAGAAATCGTTTTAAGAGTGTGGTTATCTTTAAACTTGTAAACTTGAGAAAGTAAAATATTAAAAGAAAAAGAAGTCCAACTAGAATTATGTATATCGGTTCACTAGTCCAATGAAGTATCTCTTGAAGACCGAGAAAATACCAGGGACCTTTGACTATTTGATTTTTTCCATCGTGTAGATTTGCAGAAAAAAATAAAGATATAATGAATAATATTAGAGTTGTATAAACAAATATTGAAATCTTGGGCCAAAGCTGCTTTGCATGTTCGAAAATAATTACGAATAGAATGATTGTAGCAGTAGCTATATGATGAATATAAATTATCTGGTAATCACCGTCCCGGCCAAAAAGTGAATATGCAATTTGATTACCAATTAGTGGTATCTGCTCAAATAAAGATCGAATAATTCTTCCTGCCTGCTCACTATCGGCATCACCTTTAAGAAGAAAACCACTTATCATAATATAGAAAATAAAAAACAATGAGAGCGATAGTCTAAACCAGATACCACTTTTAACATCCTTCTCTGTTGAACGATAAAGATGATCTATAATGTGTAAAATAGTTGCAACAAGAAAAAGTTGAGCCGACCAGTAATGAATATTTCGTAATAGAGTTGCCGATCGATTTACTAACAACCATGTTGATATTGAATCAAGAGGACTTTTATTATCATATGATACAGCTAAGAAAATACCAGTAACAACCGCGATGAGAAATGAAGCAATTGAAATATTTCCAAAAGGATAGGCTAAGAATGAGGCTACAAATGATTTTTTATTGTTAGTTTTTTCAGGCATTAAAAATCTTAATCTGTTTAGTATCAGCAGTAAATTCGTAACTCAATAATCTTAATGGTTTAGATGCAGGACCCTTTATAGCTTCTCCATTGATATTAAATTCTGAACCGTGGCAAGGACAAATAAATTTTCCATCTTCAGCTTTTTTAATCCTGCAGCCAAGATGAGTACAAGAAGTTGAGAATATTTTTAGTTTGTCATTCTGTTTTACGACTACAACTTTATCAAAAAATATTATTCCCTCAGGTAAATCAGCAGTAATAAAGACTGCATCAGCTTCATTATTCATTTTTATAGTCTGTTTGACAGACGAATCCCACAACCAAAATATTGGTATTAATAAAATTAGCGATATACGCTTCAAAAACTTTTTTCGCGATATTTTATTTGCTGGCAAATTTGTTTTTAACATACTCGTAATCATCAAGCGTGTTCATATTAAAAAATATATCCTTATAATAAAATTCTAGTTTACTAACCTCTACAATTTCAGACGGTACTCTATCCCTCAATTCGAAGATACTTCCTTTAATCTTGTTTGGTGATGTTCTACTTTCAAAGAGTAATTTTTCCACATCAGCTAAAATACTTTTTGAATACAATCCACAAAGTTGGTGTACTCTTCCCTCCGCTTTAGGTAAAACTATTGGTTTGTTCGACTTATATTCACACAAGTAGTCAATCAATTCAACTGAAACAAAAGGCATATCACAGGAAATAATAAAATTTTTTTCAGTATCACTAAATTTAAGGACGGAATGAATTCCCGAAAGAGGACCTCTATCCGGAATAGAATCTTTTATAACTTTTTTTTCAGTAAAATTAAACAATTCTGGTTGATTAGAACTGATGACAACTTCTGAAAATATTGGTTCTAAAAGCTCAATCAATTTTTGAATTAATGGTTTACCTTCAATACTTAATAAAGCTTTGTCTTTTCCAATCCGGCTACTTTTTCCACCTGATAAGATGAATGCTGTTATTTCAGTTCTTTTATTATTCAATGCAATTTTTAATTTTTCATTGAGAAATATATAGAATTATATTTTTTCGATTTTAATTCTCTGAATCTTTAGAAAGATTTTATCATCAAATCGTGTAAAAAAATCTTAGTTTATTATGAATCACGAAGTAACAAATTTCCAAAATGATGTAATCGAAAAAAGTTTTGACAAACCCGTTTTGGTTGATTTCTGGGCTGAATGGTGTGCCCCTTGCAGAATGATCGGACCAATCCTCGAAAAACTCGCCGAAGAGAATAAAGATAGCTGGGAGTTAGCGAAAGTTGATACTGATAAGAATCAGGATATTGCCACAAAGTATGGAGTTCGGGGAATACCAAATGTAAAGCTTTTCAGGAATGGTGAAATTATAAATGAATTCACCGGTGCACTTCCTGAACCAGCAATAAAAGATTGGCTAAAAAAATCCATTCCCAGCAAATTTGCGGACCAGATTGAACACGCAAAAATCCATTTAAAGAATGGAGATATTTTAACAGCTAAGGCAATGCTCGAGGAAATCCACAAAGGAGACATCAATAACAGTGAAGTGAATGTACTTCTTGCCAAAATTTTACTCTTCGATGACATAAAAGAAGCGAAGCGATTGATACAAAATATGGACGGCAACTTAAACAATATTGAACTTGCTGATTCAATAAATACTCTTGCAGAATTACTACAACGCGACCAAAGTTCATTTGGTGATTCTGAAGTAAGAGAGAAATATTTAAGTGCTATAGGGGATATACGAAAAAAAAATTTTGATTCAGCATTAACTAAATTCATTGATATTATCAGAACAGACAGAAACTACGATGATGACGGTGCCCGGAAAGCCTGCATTGCGATATTTAAATTCTTAGG
>Ga0307425_1000978_pt1 | contig 17694 bp, 12 predicted proteins | sample SalMarWE160330MG_FD_202152 | JGI IMG/M metagenome (GOLD analysis project Ga0307425, IMG submission 202152) | Salt marsh sediment microbial communities from the Plum Island Ecosystem LTER, Massachusetts, United States - WE1603-30 | ecosystem: Environmental > Aquatic > Marine > Intertidal zone >...
TGGGCGGCCGCATCAAGGCGGCAGGCCATAGCGATGTGTACTACCCGCTGTTCATCCCCAAGAGCCTGCTGATGAAGGAGGCCGAGCACGTGGAGGGCTTCTCGCCGGAGGTCGCGTGGGTGACCATCGGCGGCGGCGAGAAGCTGGCGGAGCCGCTGGCGGTGCGCCCCACGAGCGAGGTCATCATCGGCGTGATGTGGGCCAAGTGGATCGGCTCCTACCGCGACCTGCCCGTGCTGCAAAACCAGTGGGCCAACGTGGTGCGCTGGGAGAAGGCCACCCGGCCGTTCCTGCGCACGCTGGAGTTTCTCTGGCAGGAAGGGCACACCGCCCACCGCACCGAAGAGGATGCGCGGGAAGAGACGCTGAAGATACTGGAGCTATACCGCGCGTTCGCCGAGGAGGACGTCTGCCTCAGCGTCCTGGCCGGCCGCAAGAGCGACAGCGAGAAGTTCGCCGGCGCGGTGGACACCTACGCCATCGAGGCGATGATGCCCGACGGCAAGGCGCTGCAATCCGGCACCAGCCACTTCCTGGGCCAGAATTTCGCCAAGGCGTTTGATATCAAGTTCCTGGACGAAGACAACGTGGAGAAGCACGTCTGGACCACCAGCTGGGGCGTCAGCCACCGTATCGTGGGCGCGCTGATCATGCAGCACGGGGACGACAACGGGCTGGTGCTGCCGCCCAAGGTGGCGCCTTACCAGGTCGTGGTGGTGCCCATCATCTACGACGACACCAAGGCGCAGGTGCTGGAGGCGGCGGAGAAGCTCACGGCCATGCTGCGGGGTGCGACCGCTTTCGGCGAGCCGTTGCGGGTGCACGCCGACCTGGACGACACTACGAATCCTGGATTCAAGTTCAGCAAGTGGGAACTCAAGGGGGTTCCCGTGCGTCTAGAGATAGGGCCCAAGGACCTCGCGGCCTCGCACATGATGAGCGTCGCCCGGGACAACCGCGCCAAGGTGCCCATCAAGTTTGACCTGGACGCGGGGACTTTTGAACACGAGAAGCTGGAAGCCGTCCTACATGGTGTGCACGAGCGCATACAAAAGCGCGCGCGTGATGAAATGAACGCCCGCCTGGTGGAAACGGCCGATTTCGGCGAGTTCAAGGAGATCGTGGCGGGCAAGGGATTTGCCGTGGCCGGATGGGACGGCACCGCGGAGACGGAGGCGGCGATTAAGGAGCAAACTTCCGCCACCGTCCGCGTGTTGAAAAGCGAGGTCACTTCTGGTAAGGTTACATGTGTATTTTCCGGCAGACCCGCCCAGTACATTGCCTATTGGGGGCAATCTTATTAAAGCAACACATGAGGTGAAGGCTATGTGGCCACATGCGCGTGCGACGTGGCTTTGCGGTTTACTGGTTGCCTGTGCGGTAGCGCTGGCGGCGATTCCATCGCTGGCGCAGGACGATGTCGCCACCGGCTGGCAGCTCAACTACGCGGCTGATGTGGCCGCCCGGATACTGAAGCCGTCGGTTGTCTTCATCGAAACGCGGTTTGACAAGCCGCGAATCGATGAAGATTACGCCATCTGGAGCTACCTCCGGGGCGCGCGGCCGCTTTACGGGCTCTATGGCAGCGGCTTCATCTACAAGGACCCGAAGTACGTGATAACGGCGCCGTTCCTGCTCACGGACGCCGAGTACATACGCGTCATCACCTACGACGGCAAGACGTTCTCCGCCAAGCTGGTGGACGACGATGATGTGTTCAAGACGGCGGTGCTGGAGGTGGACTGGGGGCACGATTACCAGCCGGTGCCGGCCCAGCTCGGAAACTCTGATATGCTGCGCCTGGGCGAGCCGGTGTCCATCCTCGGCTACGGTGAGCAGGGCCGCGACTACCTCTCCACGGTGGGCGTGCTCTCCGCCATCCGCAAGGAGATTCCCAGCGTGGACGAGCCCACCGAGCAGTACATCCAGTTTGACGCGGCCTACCAGTTGGCGATGATGGGCGGCCCACTGTCCAATGTGCGCGGCGAGGTCATCGGCATTGTCTACGGCACCGTGATGGACTTCTACCAGTCAAACATCAACTTGGCGGTACCGGTGAACGATCTGGCCCGGGTGGCGGACCGCATTATCGCCGGCGAGGCCAAGACCCCGTGGTTTGGCGCCGAGCCGCTCTTCATGACCGACCAGATACGGGCGTTGAACCAGGTGCCGCCGCGCATCGGCGCCGGCATATTCATCACCTACATTGATCCCGGCAGCCCCGCGGAACTGGCGGGCCTCAAAGCCGGCGATGTTATCGTCGCGCTGGACGGCAACCCGATTGTCTACCAGTTTGACTACTCGTCGTTCTGGCGGCGCGTGGATATCGGCCAGGTGGTCGCGGTGAGCTACTGGAGATTCACCCCCGGCGTCAGCGATGTCGCCGGCTCAACCGGGGGAGATGTGTTTGATACTGTGGTTCAGGTGCTGGAGAAACCTGAAGAGGACGATGACGGTGGCGGCGGCGGCATGGCAAGCCCTCACGGCCACTAAGGCTGTCAGCCCGGTAGCCACGGTTTCGGAGGTACGGCAATTATGAGAACATCTCGCCTGCTGATTGTGCTGCTAGTTGTTTCGGCGTTTCTCTCTTACGCTGCAATCGCCCAGGAAATGCTCAGCGGAGACGAAGCGTTGACGATAATGCGCGAGACGCCGGTGAATGTGCCGGAGCTGATTGAGAAGGTCAAGCGCGGCGTGGTGGTCGTCCATCCCATTGACATCAGTAACATCATGGCGGCGGAGCTGCAGTCGCTGGGCTCGGGCTTCGTGATTGATAAGCAGGGGCACATCATCACCAACCACCATGTCGCAGGAGCGGCGTCGGCCGCCCAGATTATCTTCTGGGACGGCTCCAAGGCCCGGGCGACGCGTATCGCTTCCGCTCCTTACTACGACGTGGCGCTGCTCCAGCTAGACGATTACGACCCGGACAAGCTCTACCCGGTGACGCTGGGCGACTCGGAAAAGGTGCAATCAGGCGATCTGGCGCTGGCCATGGGCAGCCCCGGCGCGGAGGAGGGCATTGCCATTGACCGCAGCAACCCGTTTGAGTTCTGGGGCCTGCGGCAAACCGCCACAATGCGGGTGGTCACGGGCCGCGACACCGACCTGAGCTTTGAGGTGTACTGGAACTTCCGCGGTAGACCCATGGGGCTGACCTACGCGCAGAACCTGCCCTATGTATTCAACATGCAGGTGCCCATCAACGGGGGCAACTCCGGCGGCCCGCTGTTCAACCGCCATGGTGAAGTAATCGGCATTAACTCCTGGGGCGGCGCCTGGCAGCTTTCACAGCAGACCAACGCTGCCGTGCCCATCAACTTCGCCAAGAACTTCGTGGTGGAGGTGCTGGAACATAAGCGCCACGATATTCCGTGGCTCGGCATGCACTGCATCTTCCCGCCGAACATCCAGGAGGCCGAGGCCTATACCGAGTTCAAGGAGCGGATGCGCCAGCCGGGGCTGCACGTGTACGGGGTTGAACCCGACTCTCCCGCGGCGGTCGCAGGGCTGCGCATAGGTGATGAGGTAGTGTCGGTGAACGGCGGAGAGCCGCCCATACCGGAGGATTTCCGGATAGGTGTGCTTACCGGTGAAATCGGCCAGGAGTACCGCTTTGAGGTCAAGCGCGGCAACAAAGTGTTCACGGTGCGCCTGACCGCGGTGCCCAAGCCTCCCTACATCCATAATTTTTCCGTGTAGGCGGCTGACAGGGGGAAAAGGAGCAAATATGAAACTCGCAAAGGTTGTATTTACCGCATTGGCGATTGCGGTGGTGTTTGCTACTTCCGCGTTCGCCGATTTCATGGCGGCTGAAGTTGCCGAGAAGGTCAAGCCGTACGTCGTGACTATTGAGGGCGTGCGCATCAGCTTCGCCTCCGTTTCTTTCACTTCGCGTCAACAGCGCATCCTCCAGAGCTACAACACCGGGACCATTGTCTCCAAGCAGGGCTACATCATTACGGCTGAAGGCGCGCTGGACGATGTGGAGGCGATGGAGGTTACGCTGGCGGACGGCCGCAAGTATGAGGCGGTGCCGATAGTGCAGGACAAGGGCTACGGTATTGGCCTGCTAAAGATAAAGAATCCCCCGGCGGACCTTAAGTCGGTGAAGTTCGGCGACCCCAAGAGAATTATGCAGGGCGAGTCGGTGGTGGTGCTGGGCTCCGCCGGCGGTTACGGCCATACGCTGTCCTACGGCATCGTATCCGCCATCCGCAATGTCCGCCTGCCTTCCGGGCAGATTGTGCCGGGCATGATTCAGACCGATGTCGTGGTTAACACCGGCAACGAAGGCAGCCCGCTGTTCAACGCTGCGGGAGAAGTTATCGGGATGCAGGCGGTTTACGGTGGCGGCGGATCAATGCAGAACGTCACGTTCTTTATGCCGGCGGACCTGGTGAAACGCGTGACCGACGAGCTGATAGATACAGAGGAGCCTGCGTTCCGCCCATGGGTCGGCATAATGCCTTACGCCGGGTCACAGAACTTCCAGGGACGTATCCGCGAAATGAGCGACGACCTGAAGATGTACATGAACCTTCCCGACGAGTACTGGGATGTAGGAATGCTCATCTACAAAGTGTGGGAAGGCAGCCCCGCCTACGACGCCGGCCTGCGCTACCAAGACTTCGTGGTGAAGATTAACGGCGAGCTGCTCAAGTCCATCGGGCAGTTTGAAGATCTGGTCTACAACTCCAAGGAAGGAGACTTGATGATCTTCGGCGTCATCCGCCGCGACCGTTACCAGGAGTTTGAGGTGGTTGTGGGCAACCACCCGGAGGACACGCTGCAGTATTACATCTAGCGCGCCTTGCCCCGCCGCTAGAGGACGATAGAAGGCAGCCTGGCCCCGCAATCAGGGCACACCGGCTTGGACACCAATGCGCGCGCGCTGTAGCCCCTGCGCTCAATTAGCTTGCGTCCGCACTCGGGGCAGATTGTATCGGAGTTCTCTTCGCGCACGTTCCCCAGGTACACGAACCTGAATCCTTGCTCTCGCGCCAGCCGCACCGCCAGCTCCAGCTTCGCCATCGGCGTGGGCGGGGCGGAGTAGCCCTGCTGGGGGAAGTAGCGGGTGAAGTGCCAGGGCGTATCCAGCGGGGCGATTTCCTTCAAGCGCTTGGCCATCTCCGCCAGCTCTTCTGCGCGGTCGTTCCAGCCGGTAACGACATTCGTCACTATCTCCAGGTGCACGCCGCGCTGCGCCGCCGCGGCAATGGACTCAAGCACCTTCTCCGGCTGGTTGTAGTCGGCGAACTTCTTCAGATTGCCCGGGTCTATCGTCTTGAGGTCAACGCGGTATGCATCGGTTACCGCCAGCAGGTCCGCCAGCGGCTCGGGGCTGATGAAACCATTGGTCACGAGCGAGGTGTAGAAGCTTGTTTCCTTCTTGAACCGCCGGAAAGTATCCAGCACGTACTCAATCCAGATGGTCGGCTCGTTGTAGGTGAAGGAGATGCCCTCGGCCCCCTCGCGCCGGCACATTTCTACCAGCTCTTCCGGCTGGATGGGCCGCTGTGAGAGGATGCCGCCGGCGTCCGCCGCGTCCACCATGGAGATGCTCCAGTTCTGGCAATGCTTGCAGCGGAAGTTGCATCCCACGGTGCCAAGCGAAAGCACCAGACTGCCGGGATGGAAGTGGTACAGCGGTTTCTTCTCGATGGGGTCAACCGCGATGGAGCTGGGGCGGCCGTAGATGAAGGTTTTCAGCCCGCCGTCCAGCACGCCGCGTACGCCGCAGTAGCCGAAGCCTTCTTCCTCAATGATGCAGGCGCGCGGGCATAGTTGGCAGCGCACGCGCGCCGCGTTCCCGTGCGGCTCCATGGGCTCCCAGTAACGGGCCGGCGAAGCGGCTTGCTGTAGCCATGCGCTGAGCATCGTGGATTCCCATTGTAACAGGGGGCGCGGATTCTGTTATAATCGCCGCGGGCAAATGAAATACTACAAAAGAGCCGACCTCATCGCGAAAATCAAGGACGTGGCGCTGCTGGAGGGCGACTTCTTGCTCCGTAGCGGCCAGCGCAGCAAATATTACCTGGATAAGTACCTCTTTGAGGGCATCCCGTCCATTCTCCGCAGTGTGGCGCACCACATGGCGCGGATGGTGCCGGACGACACGACACGGCTGGCGGGCGTGGAGCTGGGGGGCATCCCGGTGACGACGGCGCTGTCGCTGGAGACCGATATCCCCTGCGTGTTCGTGCGCAAGGCCGCGAAAGGGCACGGCACCGCCAAGGTTGTTGAGGGAATGTACGAGCCCACCGACCGCATTCTGATGGTGGAGGATGTGGTGACCACCGGCGGCCAGGCGGTGGAGATGATCAAGCAGTTGCGCGCAGAGATGGGCCTGCAGATTGTCGGCGTTATCGCGGTGCTGGACCGCAACCAGGGCGGCCGTGAGGCCTTCGCCGAGGCCGGCTTGCCCTTCAATGCGCTGTTCACGCGTGAAGACTTGGGGTTTTAGCTAGTCAAGCACGCTAAGGTGAAACAGCAGCGCATCGGTAACCGGCCGGAGTTCGTCAGACGTCAGGTCGCCGAGATGCCGCAGCAGCCGCCCAACCGAGACCGTTCTGACCTGATTGCATTTCGCCCATGAATCTCGGGGCAGCCCCGCCGTTCCTTCGGGCAGAAAAGCCAAATAGGGGTAGCCATTCAGAGGACGCGCCGAGGTGAGGGGTACTATCGTCACTGTGCTTGTGTGAAGAGTTACGCGCTGGTGAACCACGCAAGGACGGCGCTTACCGATCTCTCGCCCACGAGTGTAGCCCAAGTCGGCGAGAACGACCGAGCCCAGTCTCAGCCGCGCCAGATCAATAGCCACCGTCGCTCTCCACGATCTCAATCCAGTCGTCCATGCCCTCTTCCGCCTCGGCCGCATCTTCCTTCGCATAATACTCATAGCCTTCGCGCGCCAGCTCCAGGCGATAGGCGGCAATCTCCTTGCGCAGGGCTTCCTGGATAAGCTGGTTGAGTGAAGTGCTGCGGGTGTCCGCCAGCTCCCGGGCTTTCTCCACCAGATCGGCCGGCAGGCGGGCGGTCAAACATACTCTTTGTTGTAATGGCGCCATATTCTCACCTCGTAGTGATACCACTTTATGATACCACATTATGGTATCATATTGTGATACCACAGGCTAGCGCAATCTGCGCAGAACGCTGCGAATTGGGTGCATGATCTACTTCAGCACCGCTATCGTGATGCCCTTGCCGCCCTCGGCGGGCAGGGCTTCGCGGAAGCTGGCGACCTCTTTGCACTTGCTCAGCCACTCAAGGATGAAGCTGCGCAGGGCGCCGGTGCCGATGCCGTGCATAATCATCACCGACTCGAAGTTGTTCAGCAGCGCGTCGGAGATGAACTTCTCCAGTTTGGGCAGCGCCTCATCTTTGGTGTGGCCGTGCAGGTCAAGCTGCTGGGCGGTGTTGAACAGCTCGCCGGTGTTTTCCGCGTCCAGCTCGGCACCCAGCGCTTGCAGCCGCATGCGCTCGGCACGGGACATCCGCAGGTGCTTCGCGCCCGACGGGGCGAGTTGAGGCTGGAGCAGCTCGTCCACCTTGTCCCAGTCAAGAATCATCTTCTTGCCCTTCACCACCAGCTCCACGCGCCGGCGCTCCTCGTCAACCGCGGCGACTTCGCCGGTGAGCCCCAGGGCCTTGAGATCCAGTATCTGGCCGACACGCAGCAAGGACGGAGCCGCGCGCTCAAGCGGCTGTAGGCCAAGCCGGCGTTCCAGGTCGGCCAGCGCGCTTTCCTTTTTCACCTGCACCTCGGCGGAGTACTCCGAAGAGACTTCCAGCCAACTGCGTCCACGGCCGGTCTTGAGCTTGTCGCGCAACCTGCGCTTGGCGCCAGCCATAAACTCGTCCAGCCGCAGTTCAAACTCGCGCTTAAGCTCGGCGATGCGGCGCTTGAGCTCGGCTTCGCGCTCACGCAGCGACTGCCGCTCAGCCTCGGCCTCGCGCAGCTTGCCTTCCAGCTGCACTCTTTCGCTTGCCGCCTGCCGCAGCTCCGCGTCCAAGCTGTCTTGCTTGTTCCGCAGGCTGCGCACCACCTCGGCGAATTGCTCCTCGCGCTTCTCGGTCATCTCGCGTGCCCGGAGCAGGATGCCGCGGTCCAGCCCCTGGCCTGCCGCGATGTCAAAGGCGAAGCTCTTGCCGGGGATGCCGTCCAGCACGCGGTAGGTCGGGCGCAGGCCGGTCTCGTCAAAGGCCATGCTGACGTTCTTGCACTCCGGGTACTTCTCGCCGATGGTCTTGATGAGATCGTAGTGGGTGGTGACCACGACCCGCGCCGGAAGTTCGCGCAGCCGCTCCAGCAGGGCGTAGCCCAGAGCCGCGCCTTCATTGGGATCGGTGCCGGTTCCCAGCTCGTCTATCAGAACAAGCGTGCGGGTCTCGCCAGCCGGCCTGGCAGCCAGGTCCGCCAGCATCTCGCGCAGGAAGCCGACATGTGCAGTGAACGTGGACAAGTTGTTGAGGACGCTTTGCTCATCGCCGATGTTGACGTGCAGGGCGTCAAAGACACCGATCTCGGTGTCGTCCTCCGCCGGGATGTACAGCCCCACCGCCGCCATCAGCACCAACAGACCTATCATCTTGAGCAGAACGCTCTTGCCACCGGCGTTTACGCCGCTGATAACCGCTATGCGCTCAGCGCTGAGCCCGAAGCTCTCCGGTATGAAGTTGTTCAGCATCAACGGGTGGCGGGCGTCAACCAGCCGCAGGCTACCATCCGCAGTAAGGGCGGGCCGCACCCCGCCGATGGCGACGCTGTAGCGCGCCCGGCCGAGGATTACGTCCAAGGCGGCCATCACTTCGTAGTTGCCGAGAATCGCCGGGCGCTGAGCAAGGACTTCGCGGGCGTACTCCAGAATGATGCGCCTGATCTCCGCTTCCTCCTCCAGGAAGAGCTTCTGGCGCTCGTTGTTCATCGGCACCACTTCGTCCGGCTCCACGTACACGCTGGCGCGTGTGGAGCTGTAGTCCACCACCAGCCCTTTCATCTGCGAGATGTAAGCTGCGGGCAGGTTCACTGTTAGGCGGTTGTTGCGGATGGACAGGTGCGCTTCCTCGGCGACCGCCGGCAGGCGGTGGCGAATCAGACCGCGGATACGGTCTTCCACCGAAGTCTGCAGCTTGGCGAGTTCGCGCCGGATGCTCTTGAGTTCGGTGGAGGCGTTGTCGCGCACTTCGCCTTCCTCGGTGAACTTCCGAACAAAGCCGCGCGCAAGGCCGCTCAAGTCCGCCAATCCGCTGAGCAGCGCTGTGATGCGGGGAAAGCGGCTGGAGGGCACACGCTCGGCCAGCTTGCGCACCGCGACATCTGTTCGCAAGAAATCGCCCAGCGCCTTCAGATCCTCCTTCTCGGGCATGAGCCCTTCGGCGAAGGCGCCGAGGAAGCTCAGGCTCTCCGGCAGCGAGCTTAGGCTCGTGGGCTCGGAGCTTTCGGCAATCACGCGCAGCAGCGATGCTCCTTCACCGGTTTCTTCCAGCAGCGCGTTCACCTGTTCCGGCGACGACTGCGGAGTAGCGGACGCCAGACGGCTGCGGCCGGCGGGGGACTGGCAGTGGCCGGCGGCCTGTGCCAGTACCCGCGCAAATTCCAGATCTTCGCAACCGGCGAGCAACATAAGATAAAGGATACCATCCCCGGGCTTGTGGGGCTCGGGGGAAATTCCCGGCTTTTTCCGCGCGGATGGAACTTTTCCGCCGATGGCGGGTCAAACATACTGACAGCCGTACTTTTACAACCAGTCGAGCTGTCTGGCTATAATTCCCCCTAATCCCCCCGCAAGGGGGGTATTTTTTTCTGCTATAATCGCCGCCCGATGAATCGCGGTGCCGTTCTCGTTGCCCTTCTCGCACTTGTGCTGCTGCTTGGCGCAACGCCTTCCCGCGCGAACTACATTGTTGAGGTCGCTCCGGGCAAGGTTGACACAGCGGTCGCCGTGTTTCTGCGCATCAACGGCTATGACGTCTGCACCTTCAAGGACACTAACTCCACGCGCTTGCTGCTGACGCGCATCGCCGAGATGCTGAACCGCGACGTCCGCAACAAGCCGGAGACGAGCGGGATCCCGGCGGTGCAGGTTAAGGACTCCGCGTTGGTGCTGACCTTTCCCAACAAGCGCGAGTTCAGCTTTGCGCTGAATGATCTGCTGCTGCCCAAGGCCGAGAAGAAGAACATCCCGACCGCCATTGCAGAACGGTTCAAGCAGGGCTTCCGTGAGCCGCTGCTTTCGGCGAATCCGGCCAAGCTGACCATTCCGCTGGGAGAGCGCCGCACGGCGAAGCTGGCTGGCGCGTCGCTGGAAGGGGTGGAAGCGCTGAACGCATACCCTCAGAGGGTTGACGCGGTGGTGACGGAGCGCGAAGTGTCGGTGCTGGGGCTGGCGGAAGGCGAAGGCGAAATCGTACTGCGCACCCCTTTTGCCGAGATCAAGCTGCCGTTTGAGGTGCGCAAACTCGCGGCGTATTTCCCCGAGAGCTTGTCACTGGAGTTCGCCGGCAGTTTCCCTCATGACAGCGAGCTGGAGCAGGCGGTGCAGGCGCAGGTGCTTGGCGCTTCCGCTGTGGGGCCGGGGGCGTCGGTCAGGTTTGAGGGCCTGACGCTGAAGGGCGGCGGCAGAGCCTGGGGCCAGGCGAGCTACGAAGCCAAGGTCGTAGCCGAAGCGCCCCAGCGCATCAAGGCCACGAGGACTATTCCTGTGTCGATGGCGGTGCGTGGGCCTTTCACCAGCGGCGCGCAGACCGTGCTGTTTTCCAATTCTCCGGAGCAGGTGTTCGGCCCCGGTCTGCTCTTCCGCAGCAATGTACTGCCTAACGAAAGTGCGCGGCTGGTGTACCACCACCAGAACCGCAGCGGCAAGAAGCTGCGCTTCCGCGTGGCGCTCACCAACCTGACGGGTTACCCGCAGCAGGTTCTCTGGCGCGCCGGCAATGCCCGCCCGAACATTTCAACCTACTTGGTGGGCGTAGATTCGGTTGAAGCTTACTTGAAAAAGCTCCTCAATGGAGAAGGTGTCTATCTCACACTTGCGCCGCATGCCAAGGCCAACCTTTTTAGCGCGGTGGCGCTGCCGGACTACTCGGTTTCCGGGCTGATCGAGCTGCACTTACTGGACAGGGGAGAGGTTGGCGTCTCCGTGGTGGCGGAAGATGCCGTCAGCCCGGAGCTTGATGAGATGCGATACGTCTCCAGCAATCCGCCGCGGTACTCGCCAGCGACCATGGAGCTATCCGACACTTACGACCTTGATGGCGCGTGGCTTTTCCTGCGCGTGGGCAAGGGACTGATGCAGGATCTGACTGATGGGCGGGCGCTGGTTGGGGACTATGGACTGGTGCTGGACTACACGGTGACGCTAATGAACTCGGAACCGCTGACCCGTCGCGTGGCGCTGCTGTTTGACGCCACCGCGGGCGAGGCGCGGGGAGTATTCGCGGTCAACGGGAATATCGTGCGCACGCCGTCGGTGTTCCCCCGCAACCCCCACGAGGTGGAGGTCTTCCGGCTGGGGCCGTACGAGAAGCGCACGGTGCGGGTCATGACGATACCGGCGAGCGGCTCGCACTTTCCGGCCAACATTGTTTTCCACAGCTTAGATTGAGCGGTTGAACAAACCCCTGGCAGCTGCGTCTCCACCACTGAAACAACGAACACCGGAGGTCGCAGATGATTTTCAGAATATCCGCAATAGTTGGGCTGCTGCTGGTGCTGGGGATTGCAGCGATGGCGCAGCCCGGACAGGGCAGGATGGGGATGGGCCTCGGTATGGGGCCGGGCCAGGGCATGGAGAATGCCCGCATAGTGAAGGGCACGCTGGAGAAGGTGTCGGGCGACACCGCCAGCATCAAAGTCGAGGCGGTATTCGTGCCCCGCGAGGGTCCAATGGACAACCCGCCGGATTCCGTCCGTGTTGAGTTCACGGAAGATACGCGCTTCGTAACCGGCAAGAGCCGCGATTCGTCGCTCAAGGATTTCAACAAGGGCGATGCCGTGGTGGCAATCACCGCTTACGAAGACGGCAAGTATACCGTCCGCGCGCTGATGACGGCGGAGGTTGCGACGGCGATGCGCCGTGGAATGGGCGAACGCATGCGCGAGTTCCGTGGACAGAGCAGGGGCCAGGGCCAGAACATGGGTCAGAGTATGGGCCAGGGCATGGGTCGCGGTGGCCAGGGGCAGCAATGGGGCCCCGGCGCGATGGGCGACCGGATGCGCGAGCGCACGGGCGACCGCCCGCCGGTGGTGGCCGGTGTGTTTGAAGGCATGAAAGGCCCCGGTGAAGTGGAACTGACGCTCAAGGGATTCGTGCTTCCCGGCAAAGACGGCCCGAAGGTGCGCGAGTTCCCCGAGGCGCGCAAGGTTACGGTGAAGATCGGCGAGCGTGCGCGCATTTTCAATAACGGAAAGAAGGCTACGCTGCGCGACTTCAAGCGTGGCGAGGAAGTCTTCGTGGTCATCACCCGCGTTGGCCGCGGTGAAGGCGGCGAACTCATGATGCTGGCGGACAAGGAGTCCGCCGAGCAGCTTCGCGGCATGCTGGCTGAGAGGTCCGGCGAAATGCGCGACCGCCAGCGGAGGCGTGACGGAAGCCGCCAGGAAGGCTAATCAAACAGCACCCCTCTTCTCAACTCCCCTCAATATGAGGCCCGCTCCCCGCGGGCCTCACTCCTTTAACTATAGAGGTCAGGCCTTGTAGACTTTCACGATGAACAGATCCTGTATCTTGGCCAGGTCGTGTTCCGCCCCGTCATCAAACTCCTCCAACTTGTCGTTGAGAATCACTTTCACGACCGGGTGCGTCGGCCGCCCTTCGTTGATCCTGGTGACGATGGCGTAAGTGTTGTCACTGAGCTTGACGAAAGTGCCCACCGGGTATAGCCCAAAGCGGTTGATGAATCGGTTCGCCGCGAGCTGCGAGAACTGCTTGCCGCTGAGCGAGATGATCTTGGTGACCGCCTCGTAGGGCGACAGCGCCCGGCGGTAGGAGCGGTCGGACGCCATCGCGTCAAAGGCATCGCAGATGGAAAGCACCTGCGCCTCCGGCACGATTTCGTCTGCCTGAAAACCGTTGGGGTATCCCCTGCCGTCCCACCGCTCGTGGTGCTGGAGGACGAGCATAATCGTCTCGTTTTCCACTGCATTGGCTTTCTTGAGCAGGGTAGCGGAAGTCCCCGGGTGCTTCTTGACCTCGGCGAATTCCTTCTCGCTCAGCGCGCCCCTTTTCGTGAGGATGGAAGCGGGCAGCATCGCCATTCCTAAGTCGCGGAAGAGGGCGCCCACCGCGAGCTTGACTATGCGCGCCTGGTCATAGCCATCCGCCCGCAGCACCAGCGAGAACAACACGGTAGAGGTCACGGCGTGCTGCATTATGTACTTTGCCTCGGGGATTACCGCTGTTATCTGGAACAGCCGCTCGCGCAGCGGCGGCAACTCGCGAAGCATGTTCTGGACAATCTCCATTGCCGGCTGGATGCTGGTTTCGCCCTCCGCGAGGATGTTCTCATACAGCCCTTCGGTAGTGGAGACCAGAGCCTCCAGCTCCTTGTCCGCGAGGATGACCTTCAGCTCGGCACGCTGGACAAACATCTCCTTATTTGCGGCGAAGAAGTCCAACACCGCCTCGGCGGCCTCATCCATTTCCTTCTCCGCCGTGAACTGCTCGGAGTGCGTGTACACGTGCCCAATCCCCCAGGATGAGAGCTTGGTGACGAAGTCGTGTTTCAGTATCGTGCCTGAGCGGAGTAGCACGGTTTGTTTCGCGCTCAGAATATCGTCGGTAAGACGCGTGTTTGGTTCGAGGTTCTCAACGCGAACCTTCTTAAGTCGCTGTTTATCCATCCGGTTGCGGCAGGCCGCCCCCTCGGCGCCTGCCCATTGAGGCGATTATATCCGCTCGCCCTAGAATAGGGAAGGGGCGGGGCACTAAGCCCCGCCCCGGTGAATCCGTAGATACGCTTCATGCTACCGCAGCAGCTGAAGTACGGCCTGCGGAATCTGGTTCGCTTGCGCAAGCGCGGCGGTACCGGCCTGCAGCAGTATCTGCAAGCGGGTGGCCGCCATGGTTTCACGCGCGATGTCTGCGTCACGGATGCGCGACTCAGAAGCCGTGAGGTTCTCCGCCGCGACATCCAGGTTGCGGATGGTGGATTCCAACCGGTTCTGGATGGCGCCGAGGCGGCCTCTGGAGTCACTTACGCGCCCGATAGCCACGTCAACTTTGCTGATGGCCTCCTGCGCCAGGTCTTCGGACACGACCAGCAGGCCCTCAATGCCGAGCGCCTTGGAGGAGAGATCCTCAATGAAGGTCGTCAGCACCTGCCCCTGGTTCGCGCCGATCTGGAGCATAAGCGGCCGCGGCGCAACGTGGACGAACATCGTCGCCACCTGGCCGGACAGCGAGATGACGGGACGCTCAATCGGCAGCTCGAATTCAAACGCCGAAATCGGGTTGGAAGCGCCGGTTGGCGGCTGCGGGTCAAGCGTCATGCCGATGGTGTTGTCGAAGTACAGGCGCACTCCTGCGAGCAGCCCGTTAATCTCGTTGCTGTCGGTGCGAACACTGGCAACGCGCACGCCGGTCTCGGCGTTGACTGCGTTGATGGAGTACACCGGCGCAACCGTGCCCTGCACCTCAATCAGCGAAAGCGCACGCAGCAGTGCTTCGTCACCCGCGAACACGATTTCCGCTCCGGGCACCGGAGTGGTGATGGAAACGGTGCCGCGCGCCGCGCCAATGGTGTTTACATGGACGAGATCGGGGAACTGGTGCGGGTTGATTGCGCCCTCGGCGTTGAGGTCGCTCAGCGCCAGCGGGTTCGCCAGCGCCAGCGAGATCTTGCCAGCGAGGTTCTCCAGCGTGTCGTTCTTGGAGATGTTGACCGTCGCGTAGCGCTCCTGCCCCCGCAGGTATACGCGCATCTCAACGGAGCTGCGCCCGTTAAACACGCCGTTATCGGTGAAGCGTCCGATGGAGCCCAGCGTGGTCTGCTGATCGGCGGTGAGCACCTGGTTGGTGGAGATGTTGAAGGTCGCGGTCTCGCCCGCCTGGAGGATGGCGTCAAAGGCAATGCGCACGCCTTCCAGCACGGTGCCGGTGCCGTCAAACGCCGCCGCAATGCTCTGGGTTCCGCCGATGGCAGCGCTGCCGCGCGCCTGGGCGATGGCGTCGGTCTGGTCCATGCCGCCGGCTACCAGGCTGTTGTATGCGTCGTTGTCGAAGCTGAACACCGCGTAGGTGCGGGCGGTAACGGCGGAGATGAGATAGGTGCCATCGTTGGCGGGTGGCGTGAGCTGGGTGACCACGCCGAAGCGCTGCAGCTCGTTCACGCCGCTCTTCTCATACACCGTGATGGTGTCGGTCTGGCCGACGGCGGAACTGAGTATGTTCGTCGCCAGCCTGATGTTGAACGCGCCGAGCGTCGCATCGCCGATGCTTACCGGCACGCCGCCGGTAATCACGCCGGTATCGCCAAGGCTCTGCGAGTAGCTGCCGGCGTTGTTGGTGATGGAGTAGCCTGCGCCGGAGAAGATGGAGTTGGTGGTGGTGCCCGCGGCGTCAATGGTGAGGAAGAACTGGCTGCCGCTGGAGTCGACATCGTTGAAGGTGATGTCGTTGACGGTTACGCCGGCAAAGAGCAGGCTGCCGTCCGCGTTGATGGTAATCAGTGTGGCGCCGGTCGCAGTACTGATCGCGGCCGCGAGTTGGGTAAGCGTTTCGGTGGCCACGGACAGCACCGCAACGGTTGCGCTCAGCGAGGTGTCGTACGTGATGGTGAGAGTGTCCACGCCCGCGGTGAGTTCCTTGGCGTTGAGCAGCGTGGCGACGGAAGAGCCGCCGGCGGCGGCGCCCAGGCTGTTGATGGTGAAAGTGGTGTCGCCATTGCCCAGCGCCAGCGAGCCGTTGGTGTCGTTCGGGACCACGATCTCGGTGAGGAAGGTGTTGCCGATGCCGTCAACCCCCGCAGTGGCGATGGACGCGTGCGGCAGGTAGGTTGTTAGATAGTTGACGCTGCCCACCGCGTCGGTCGCTTGCAGCGTGGTGAAGACATCGGTTTTCTGAACTTGGAGCGCCCCCGTGGTAGTGGGTACCATCTCCAGGATGTAGTTGCCGCCCTTGCCGACATTGCCCACGATGAGCGCTTGCAGCTTCAACGGGTCGTCGGTTGAAGTCAGGGCGCCCAGAGTTCCATCCAACAGCTTCTTGGTGTTGAACTCGGTGGTCGCGGCAATGCGGTCGATCTCGGACAGCAGTTGCGAAACCTCCAGCTGGATGGAGTTGCGGTCGTTGCTGGTGTAGATACCGTTGGCGGACTGCACCGACAGCTCACGCACGCGCTGGAGAATGTTGTGGACCTCGTTCATCGCGCCTTCGGCGGTTTGCAGCAAGGAGATGCCATCCAGGGCGTTGGACGAGGCGCGGTTGAGGCCGCGGATTTGGCCGCGCAATTTCTCGGAAATCGCCAGCCCGGCGGCGTCGTCAGCGGCCCGGTTGATGCGCAGACCGGAGCTTAAGCGCTCGAGGGTACGGGCTAGGACGCTTCCGGTGGTGCTTAGGTTGCGGGCCGAATTCAACGCAACCACATTATTGTTGATGCGGAAAATAGACATCTACAAAATCCTCCTTGATTTTGTAAGTTATGTGCGTAACGCGCAGTTGGGCGGAGCCAGGTAATCCATTCACCTCCTTGTGGCCGAACTACCCGACTGCGAGGTACGCATGTAGTATTCCGTGTAAGTAGCCGGGCGTCAAGGTAATCCGGCAAGAAAAGCGAGATTTAACCTTCTGTGGACTAAAGTCCGCGCCGGTAGTGCCGATAGCACGGCCTTCCGCGTGTGCTACAATCACGAGTGCTTCCGGTAATACCGCGCTGACAACAATGAGGCAAAGGAGGCGTCATGGCCAGCCTGAACAAAGTAATACTCATCGGGAATGTGGGGCAGGACCCGGATGTGCGCTATTCGCAATCCGGCACCGCCGTAACCCGCTTCTCGCTTGCCACCAATGAGAAATGGACCAGCCGTGGCAGCAACGAGCCCCAGGAGCATACCGAGTGGCACAACATCGTCTGCTTCGGGTCGCTGGGCGAACGCGCCAAGGAATGGGTGACCAAGGGGCGCCAGCTCTACATTGAGGGGCGGCTGCGCACGAACTCCTGGACGGACGTCAATGGCATCAAGCACACGAGAACCGAAGTACACGCGCGGGAGATGCTGCTTCTGGGCGGCCGGCGCGAAGAGGAGGGGAGTCCCCGCCGCAGCCCGGCGAAGCCAAAGGGGAAGAGCGGCGATGAGGACGATGTGATTGACTTGGGCGCGGACGACTTCTCGGTTGACGACCTCGGGCCGGCGGTGGAGATGGACGACCTGTCGCTCACCCCGGACGACTAGAGGGACTGGCAGTATCGCGCTATGAGCATGAGGATATCAGCCGGAGTCCTGCTTCTTGCAGGGCTATTCGCTCTGCTCGTACCCATGCCCGCCTGGGCGGCGACGCACACGGTGACTGCGCCGTCAATGCGTATCGCCCGCGAAGGGAACACGGTTGTCTTGACTTTCAGTGGTGGGCTGCGCGTGCAGTCCAGCGACAGCTATACGGTTTCTGCCGGTGCGGGGAAAGTGGTGCTGCGTAGCGCCGGCTTCAAGCCGCTGGCGGATAGCCAGGGCGATGCGGCCGAAGGCAGTCTGCC
>Ga0307425_1000979_pt1 | contig 17684 bp, 18 predicted proteins | sample SalMarWE160330MG_FD_202152 | JGI IMG/M metagenome (GOLD analysis project Ga0307425, IMG submission 202152) | Salt marsh sediment microbial communities from the Plum Island Ecosystem LTER, Massachusetts, United States - WE1603-30 | ecosystem: Environmental > Aquatic > Marine > Intertidal zone >...
CGCTCATCTCCTTGATCCTCACCTGACACGGTCTTTTGCCATGCCTTTTCCTCAACGCTCACCACAAAAGGCTCTTTACCTATGCAGCTTGAGGTGGTTTGAAGCCTGCTACTGTAAGCCGGCTCCGAGGGGCCTACCCTCATCTTCTGTGCAGTTACGCACACTTTATATTAAAAGTGCGCTCGTGGCGCACTTGCAGATATCTAAGGTTTCGTATTAATGATTCTGAACCTCAATCAACACTCTTCATATGATGGTTTGAATGCATGATGAATAAGGCAGAAGTATGCACTTTTTTCAAGGAATTAAAAAGTCATATAAGATAGATATTGGAACCAGTGAATTTCTATACATCGAAATATTTTTTCAGTGTATCCACATTTTCTTCATGCTGCACCTTAATCGCGTCCATAAATAAGTAGGCCGATCCGGTTGGAAGATGGCCTTGGAACTCCCGAATTTTACGCGCAACCCATGCTTGACCTCGGATTAGAAGCTGGATTTTTTCATCCAGATTGTTCAGTGCGCGTATTTTATCCACGAACGCTCCTGTTTTGTCGCTGGGATTGGCATTGAGATCATGAATAAGGCTTACCAAGATACGGCAGTTGACGCCTTCATCCCGTAAAAACTTTTCCAAAATAGGCTTTAATCGCTGATCCTCAACTTGCTTGTTCATTTCACTCAGGACAGTTACACCTGCACGTTCTGCTTCAAGCAGCATGTTGTAAAAATCTAAAAGTGTATTTGTGTCGGTTTTGCTCATAATGATTCTCCATTTAACGCCGTATAAATTTGTCACATATCTTTCATATAAATAGTTTCGTATAGCTCTTCCAATCGAACGAGATGTGCCTCCTCATCCTGGTACAATCTTTTAAACATTTCCTCCATTGGAGCGCCACTACACTGCTCGGCCATTTTTTTATAAAAATCAACAGCGCGCTTTTCATCATGGATGGCGTGTATCATAACGTCCTGATCGTCAGCATCTACTTCCAAAGACTTTTCCATTAAAAGAAGCGATAGTTTCATGCTGGGACCTTCTTTCATACCTTCTTCATGAAGTGCCACTGTCTCTTCAAAATAGGCTTTTTCCAGTATAAATTTGTGAGCCAATTCTTCCAGTGCCAGATCTTTTACAAGATTTTTAACACGAGGTTCAAGAATTTTCATATAGGCTTTTTTATAAGTTTGAAAACTCTTCATCTCCATCTCAATAGCCTTTTCCAAGGCGACTTCCTTTGTATAACAGACCTCTTCGTTTTCCATTGTACCCTCCTTTACAGTTTATAACCATTTCATAGTGCATCTGAGACGAAAACCTGTTCTCTGATAAAGATTAAGCATCTTTTTCACAGGCAGACTAAATTCTGTTACACTCCTTCATAAGGTTTTCACATTTCGTTCCCTTCTGGAGGGTTAATTTGAAATATTGGCGACAAACTTTTTTCCGTATTCAGTACATTTGGTTGTGCTTTCATCGTCAGGATTCCATAACACCTTTATTCCATCATCCACTATTTCAAAGCCCGCTGATTTTAAACTTTCAGATATAATTTTATTCGATTCACCACTCCAACCATAACAACCAAAAGCGGCTGCTTTCTTGTTTTTAAACTTTAGCCCTTTTATCTCTTCAAGAATGGCTGCAACTGATACCAAGATCCCTCTGTTGATTGTTGGAGAGCCCATCAAGATCGCTTTAGATTTAAAAATTTCCGTAATAACATCATTTTTATCAGTTTTAGCCAGATTAAAAAGTTTCACATTAACTTCTTTGTCAGTTTCTTTAATGCCATTGGCGATATTCTCAGCCATGACACGAGTACCGTTCCACATCGTGTCATAGATAATCGTTATCTGATTTTCCTGATAGTCATTAGCCCATTCCAAGTACCGTTCAACAATCTGCCCAGGGTTGTCACGCCAGATTATACCGTGACTCGTACAAATGATATCCAGAGGTAGATTAAAAGACAATACTTCTTTAATCTTCTTAGTAACCATCGGACTGAAAGGGGTTAATATGTTTGCGTAATATTTAATGCATTCAGTAAACAGCTCGTTCTGGTCAACAAGATCATTGAACATATACTCCGATGCATAATGCTGCCCGAACGCATCATTGCTGAACAAAATATTGTCTTCTGTTAAATAACAGAACATACTGTCTGGCCAATGGAGCATTGGGGCCTCTACAAAAATGAGTTCTTTTTGTCCCAGGCTCAGCTTGTCGCCGGTTTTTACAACATTGAAATTCCAGTCTTGGTGATAATGCCCTTTTAATGATTTGACGCCGTTGTTGGTGCAATAGATGGGTGTGTCGGGTATTAAGCGCATCAATTCGGGCAATGCACCGCTATGATCGCTTTCGGCGTGATTGGCAATGATGTAATCGATTTTGTTCAGGTCGATCTCATTGGCCAGGTTTTCAACAAACTCCTTGGCAAATGGTTTCCAGACCGTATCGATCAAGGCCACTTTATCTTCTTTAATCAAATAGGAATTATAAGAAGACCCGCGATGTGTGGAGTATTCGTCACCGTGAAATTTTCTAAGTTCCCAATCGATTTTGCCAACCCAGTAAACATTGTTTTTAACGTTAAGACTCATGATGTACCTCCTTTTATATTTTTTAAAATATATCAGAATAGATCCCATACCTTCTTCCGTTACAATGTTAACTTTTTTTAAAATTACAAAAAGTTATTTAAACGGCAATCAAACCAAGAGATGATACACAATCAATAAGTCTTGACATTTTTTTTACCGCCAAAATACCGCATGAACTGTGCTCTTTCATATATCGATGGATCTATGCTTTTGCTCTGGCTCATTTTTCCTTTGAAATCAGATAATCGCTTAAAGCCCCTGCTCACCATCCAGCTTTTTAAACGCTCCAGCAACTGTTCGAGGTACCCTATACCATGGTTATACAGGCAGGATACAACTTGAACTGCATCGGCACCGGCCAAAATCTGCTTAATAACTGCATCGCCATCGTGGACACCGGTTGAAGCGGCAAGATCACAGTCGACCTTTTCTGCCATTATTGCAATCCATCGTAAGGAAATCGCCAATTCTGAGGGCGTGCTGAAAACGAATGAAGGTACGACTTGGAATTTGTTTATATCGAAATCGGGGCTAAAAAAGCGGTTAAAAAGCACCAGTCCCTTAATGCCTGATTTTGACAATTTTTGAATCATCGGCCCAAGATCGGTGAAATAATAGCTAATTTTCAATGCAACCGGGATAGAGACTTCATGCAGTATTTTCTCAACAACCTGAAAATATATTCTTTCTGTATCTTCTTTTGAGCGGCTGAAGTTTGATGGTAAAAAGAACATATTTAATTCGAGTGCATCAGCTCCGGTTTGTGCTAAGTGCCTGGCGTAAGCTATCCAGTCAGCAGAATGATAATAGCAGTTGATGCTTGCAATAACTGGAATGGAAACATTGCTTTTGCTCTCTTCAATAAGTGTGATATATTTATTTAAATTGTCCTCTCTTATCTTGTAGTCATAATAATCAATCGGATTCTTGCGGCCATCATAATCAAAGTATTTGGGAGGAGAACCAGTTTTTTCTGCTTTTTTGATAAAATCCTCATACTCATAAGCTATCTCTTCCTCGAAAATAGATTTTAATACAACAGCGCCAGCACCATTTTCTTCTAAACTTTTTATCTTTTTAACCGAGCTTGTTAATCCCGAACTTCCTACGATTATAGGATTCTTTAGTTTAAGACCAAGATATTCGGTTGATAAATCCACCATTTTATTTTCCCCCTTTTACCATTATAAACTTGATTTCGGATCCACCCTATGACGACTTGATAAAAACGGGGCGTGGGATTGCCGTCAAATAGTGGTTTTACATGCTCACCTGCTTTTTCATGGGCAGGACTGCTCTGCACTGCCTTGAAAGTATCTTGATTTTCAAACTCAACGATAGCGGCATAATTGCCCTCCCCAAAAGGCTTCAAAAGCCTCCTCCTGATAAAACCCTTAAACTTGGAGAATTCTTCGTTTGACGAGACAAACCACTCTCGGAATTCAGCATCTTTGCCTGCTTTTATGGGCGGAAAAGAGATTAGAACTACAAACATAATGTTACCTCCATATAGATTCTCATTAAATAAATGCACAACGTTTTGTTTCTATGCCCAATCTTTCTCGATCCAAATCCCCTTTTAGTTGGCTCGGAAACTGGGTGAGGACGATGGGTCCTCCCGAACCAACTATAATAAAACAGTTAAACCTTACTTCATATACACATCTTCTAAATAGTCTAACATTTTATGAAACTCTTCGTGTTTTCCGACTCCGATTTTTTGTTTTTCTATTGTTTCAAAACCTTCCCATAACTCCGCCTTTTTCTCTTCTGACAGACGATTATCCCCGATGGGGAATAGAACATTGTTCTCTTTATCAATATGTTGACTCAATAAAGAAATGTACGCTCTTGAATTTTTAGCAAGCTGAGTTAAAGCTGCGCGGTCACCCTCACTATACTGAGAAAATGACTCATTTATTTTTCGGACGTATTCACGTCCCCGCTGGTGTTCTGCAAGCATGACCCCGATCGGCCCGCCGTCTCTTTGAACCCCGATCGCTTCCAGAGCCGGGAAGAGCAATTCTTCTTCTTTTCCATGATGACATTTATCCACAAATATGATGAAAAATTCTATCAGTTGATTCAAATGCTCAGGATTCGAAATTTTTCCGGTTTGCTCGATATTGGTACAAATTTTATCCAGAATCTTTAGCGTCAATTTGACGGCTTCGTGCTCCATTATTAAATCTTGAATCGGTTTCATGAGATACCTCCTTTCAACATATTACGTTATAATGTGCCCGCATAATGTGAATTGATATTCACACTATATTTAAATAAAATTAAGTTGTTTCCAGTGATTCTTTAAAAATTTTCCATGCCTTCTCGGCATGTTTGGCTGTATCGAATGCTTCATTACTGATATGCCAAAGTATCGCCGCCGGCTGGATAATTCCTAAAAACATTACGGAAACAGTATCCGAGTCCACATCTTTACGGATGCGATTTTCGTGCTGGCCCTGCCGAACGATTTCACTGATTTCAGCAAGATATCCGCCGATTTTCCGATTCAGTTTTGCCTTTCGATCAATGTTTCCACTATAAACCTCTTCAGAAAAGATAATTCGAGGAATTGCGTAGTTCTCTAAAATCAAGCGTATATGACGCGTTAGAATCAACTTAAGGCGTTCAAAGGGGTCAATAGTTGCGCTACATGCTTTCGAAACATTGTCCATGAGCCGATCAAAGATAACATCCAGGACGGCATCTATTACTCGATCTTTACTTTCAAAGTGACGGTAAATCGCTGAGGGAACCAGTCCGACTCTTTTCGCCACTCTAGCAATACTCAGCCCTTTCATACCGGTGGTGTTCATTAGATTCATCGCAGCCTGAGCGATCTGTTCCTGCCTGACCTGGGTATTCAATTTATTTATACTCATTGCGATCTCCTATGTGAATTAGTATTCACAATATAGCAACAAATCAATATTTGTCAAACTTTATTTTTAGGCTGATATTAATATTGCTATTTTAGGTTTCTATTCGGATGCTTAAACCCTCACATGCATGACTTAGTGATCTGTGGGATTGCTGAGCTTTCTCTAAGTCAGCACCTGCATTTACCGGAATCAGAATCTCATTTCGTCGCAAGAACCACGGGGTAAAGGGTGGGTTGATCGGGCTCATATGGGATCGCCCACAATGGTAAGGCCTCTTTCGTTAAATCCCCAAAAAAGCAAAAAGACAAACCCTGCAAAAAGGATCTGCCTTTATTGGAAAACGATATTACAAAAAATTTGTATACCCTGATAATTATAGTATTATTGTAGATAGTTCACCAATAATGGTTTTGAGATACCGAGAGATACCTTGCAAAAAGGTCAGATATCTTATGATTCCAAACTGATGTGATACCAAAAATGTATCTGACGCTCAGTTTCAGCATTTTAATAAAAACATGGTCATCCCCTCAACACTATATCTTGTATAATTTCGTTCCATCCCGAGCCGAGCTTAAATTCAAGATGTATCGCCTGAATCATCAATTTCTGAAAAGTGAAGGTTCATAACCGAAATCAATAAAAGTTCAAATACTTACCAATACGAAGGTTCGGGCTAATTAAAGATATCACACTTGCTTTGGAACTTCAAAGAGCATAGTAGCTCATTCCAGTTTTAGCTTTCCATTAAAGGTCAATGTTGAAGGGGGAATTTCTCATAGATGATGGATAAGTTCAGTAAAATAATGATACCTCTCGGAATTTCTATGGTAGCTAAAAACTTGTCAATAGGTTCATATTTTGATACTAAGAAAGAGTATACAAAATAATTCAATATGAATTGGGTAAAAGGTCTCAAAAAATTAGCCCCATTTAGGTTTATTTTCTCGCATGGAAATCTATAAACGCCTCAGGACAAAACATATTTTCTTAAATGCTTCTCTCAAGGACAAAGATGAGGTCATTCGCTTTGTGGCAGATACTTTTGCCCGGGACGGTGTGGTGGCCAATACCCGTTTACTTTATGAAAGCATGAAAAAGCGGGAGAAAACCATGTCCACGGGTATTGGAGACGGCATTGGAATTCCAAACGCCGCCAGTTGGGAAACGAATGAACCTGCACTCCTTTTGATCCGCCTTGCCGATCCCATTGATTTCGAAGCCCTAGACGGATTGTATGTAGATATCATTCTTGCCCTCGTAGTCCCCGAGAACCGGACTCACTTGCATCTTCAAATTCTTGCTAGAATTTCAAGGCTTTGTAAGAGAACCGAGTTCCTGGAATTTGTTAGACAGGCCAATAATTCAAACGACCTTTGGGAAGAAATCAGACGCATTGAAGAGGAAATCGCCTTTCATTAATTGCTTTAAAATCTGAAAGGATGACATGTGTACCTTCTGATTGCCGTGATTAACAATGAAGAACTGCTTGATCAGCTTATTACCGGTTGGCTGGATATGGGCATCACCGGCGCCACAGTGGCGGAAACTACAGACCTGCTGCAATTGATAAGCCACCACATCCCTATTTTCGCTGGTTTCCGATCTCTCGCCAGTGGTGGAATGATTCACAATAAAACCCTTTTTACCGCCATTGAAAACCAGGATACCCTTGACAAGGCGGTTGCCTTCCTTGAAAAGATCTGTTCCCGAACGGGAAAACCTCACCAAGGCGTGTATTTCATCGTCCCCCTTACAGCCTTTGGACGACTAGGCCTGGAAGTTGACGAGATGCAGCATCTAAGCCATATGGAAAAAAAAATCGGCAAGCCTTTGAAAGAAAAAGTCAAGAAAGATTCACCTAGACACCGGAATGAAACGGGGGAGCACACCCTGTGAATACGGACGATATTATTGCTCTTGTTTCACCTCACCTGCCATTTTCAGGGCCATTTTGAATATTATAGGTCCCACTACCTGATTAATTGTGATTACCGCCAGTACCAGTGTTGTCAGATAAACCCCGAGTTCCGGAAATCGGCGTTGGGCCAGTTGGGCCAAACCAATGGCAACGCCTGCCTGAGTGATGTATGCCATCCAGGCAATCCGTCTGTGTTGAGGAGGATCGTTGTTAAGGAAACCTGCAAACCATGTGGACCCAAGAATACCGATGGCCCGAACCATAACCAGAAATGCTGCCAAAGGCCAGGTCATGCGCAGTGCATCCAGATTGAGTGAAGCTCCTGCCAATGAAAAGAAAAGCACAAAAATGGGCAAAGCAAAGCGCTCCAAGCCTTCCATGAAGATGTTGCCGCACTTGCTGAAATTTTGAACCGTAAATCCTGCACTCATGCAAATCAGCAAGGGCTCCAGTTGGAGCGATATGGCAAAATGAGTCTCTATGACATGATTGAACCAAATAGAAGCCTTAAACACTGAGAAGGCAAAAAACAGGAGAAAGAGGGGGAGGTCATGTCCCACCCGTTCAATATATAAAGAAATACCTTTTCCGAACACTATTCCGAGGACAAGTGAACCCGCCACTGCAAGGCATAAGACGGTAAGCGTATGGAAATCGAAAGCAGTACCGGCAACCAGGATGATTTCTGACACGGTCATCGCCAGCGAGAAGAAAACAATGATAAGTACGTCCATAGCCACGGTAACGCCCAGGACGGTTGCGGTAAACGGTCCGTCAGCGCGGCATTCACTGATAATTGCAATGGCGGACGATGGGGAACGCGCCACCGCGATGACACCCAGTAGACAGGCCAGTACCATTATCTGAGAGTAAGTGAGATCAGGCATGAGGTTCAAACGACTGCTTATGAAAAAAAAGGAAAAAAATACCAGTATAAATACCACCAGGGTAATTAAAAATATATTTACGGCAATGGCCTTGCTGCGTTTTCTAAGAAACTGTATTTGCAGTGTTCCTCCGGCGGTCAAGGCGATGAAGCTCAAGGCGAGATCGTCCACAAGCCGCAGTCGGACGACCATAGTCTCGGTGAGAAACCTGGTCATGTATGGACCGGCGATGATTCCTACAAGGATATACCCGCTGATCAGCGGTAATTCAGCGATCCTGAGAATCTTCGCCGTTATGTAGGCGGCCAGTAATACAAAGCCCAGAGAAAAAGTTGTAAGCCCTGCCTGCTGCCAGTTGGATCCGACGTCGATAATTTTGATCCAGAAGGCAAATCCTGCCAAAAGAAACAGTGTGATGCTATAGGTCTTCAGATATGGAATATATTGTTTGTATCGGCTCATTGTGCACCCTTTTTAAACAGGCGTTCGAAAAAATAATAGCTCAGAAATTCATTGTAGATTACCGCGAGGATCGCAAAACTGATAACAAACGTTGAGATGCGGGAGGGGAATATGTGCTGAAAATCCAGAAAGATGGCCATGGATAGACCCCCCTGAGAAAGAAGCCCGAAACCCAGTTGACGGGGATATTTCTTGAATTTTGGGTTCAAGCAGGTCACCAGGAATCCTGCAAGAAATTTCCCAAAGACTCTGTAGAGGCAATAGACGAGCGCGAGGAAAACCAGCCATATCGAGTCTAATCTCACACATACGCCTATAAAAACCAATAACAACAGGTAGGCGGGTTTTTCAACAGTCATCAAGATCTGATAAATCCTTTCTTTATCTTTGGATAGATTGACGAGCCAGAACCCCACGAAGAAATTTGTAAGGAGCGGAGAGAATTTCACTGTGGAGGCCAAACCACTTGTAAGCATTGTCATGCCGATAACGACCAGGATAAGTTCCTTTTCAAGACGACTGTGACTGATAAAAAGGTTAAAGAGCAAAAGCAGACCAAAACTGCCTCCAAGACTGGTCAGGACTCCTTTCCAGAGCCCTCCCGGCCACAACCCGTCTGAACCCGTTGACGGATTGTAGAAAAAGCACAGCCCGAAAATGAGAAGGGGACCCAAGCCGTCAATGCTCGAAATGAACCTCAAGAGCTTCACCGTATGTTGATGTTTGTCAATGGTATCCAAGGATAGAAATGCAAGCCCGGTTTGGGCGGTGCAACCACCGGCGGCCGCTAATGTAATGGCAATGACCATTGTAAGAGAATCAGGGATATCAAAACAGAAAACCATCGTTAGATACACTGCGGTAAATACCAGGACGAGAGTCATTAGACCTTCAAGAATGGCCGCAATAAAGAACTCCAAGGGAAAACGTCGGAGATTTTTGATTTCAAATTGAAACCCAAAGAGCAGCCCAATCCAGCCGAGCAAAAGAGCGCTCAAGGGCGCCAGCCCTTTTTGTGTTTCCACGTCCACAAGATTCAGGAATTGGGGTCCGATCAACAGGCCCAATAAAAGGAACTCGATTCCGGTAAGATAAAATCGTCGGGTAAAAGGCGGCAGTCGGAAATGTCGAAAGGTGAGACGATAACCACTGAATACGAGAAAAACAATGATTAACAGGGTAAACGTAACTTTCATGGGTATATATAAAATATTTTCAGAAGAAAATCCAGCCCATAGTGTTTCATCTCGGTTGATGATAAGGAGGAAAACACTATTAAATGTCTTGCCAAATCGTGAATTAAAAACATATAATATGCAGGTTGGTTATCCCGCAGGGAGTAAATTTGAATAATTGTTTGTGGGTAAGTGCGGCAAAAAACAAAAATCATTGTGTATAAAGGGAGAACGATGAAAGTTAGAGAAATCATGACCACAGAAGTCGTTGCGCTGAAGGTGGATGATGAATTGTCCCTGGCAAGTGATATTATGACCCTGGGAAGAATTAGACACTTTCCGGTTGTCGAAGGCGAACAACTGGTGGGCATTATCAGTCAGCGTGACTTATTTAAAGCCTCTATAGCCTCGGTAATGGGCCATGATTACAAAGAAACCCGCGATCATCTGAAAACGGTCACTATCAAAGAGGTTATGGTCACAGATGTTATAACGGTCGGACCGAATACGGGAATCCATGAGGCGGGCATGATCATAATCGAAAAAAAAATAGGCTGCCTGCCGGTGGTTTTGGATGGCGACCTTGTAGGGATAGTCACTGAAACCGACATGCTTCGGTTTTGTGTTTCGTGCCACCAAAACGAAACGGCATCACATTCAAAATGAGCCATTGGCGATAGCACTCTAAAAAATAAGGGATTTTTTTGATATTGTCCTGCATCTGCCTTGGGTGACAAATTTTTTCTTTTGGCTCCGGGAAATGAATTGATAAAAATTCCCCTGTAGAAAAACCAATAACCGATAAGATGTCAAAATCTTGTAATGCGCTCCCTAAATTGGTGTAGATTCGCCAATTCTATTCTTCAAGGTTAGTGTTCCAATACTTAAATATTGCTGGATTCCAAAATAGCATGCATGAGTCTTGAATGGTGAAGGAGTGCACACTCCTTGATAGTGCTCAGTAGTTCAAATTAAAAAGCAACATGGAATTCGACCAATATCCCTCAATCGAAAAAAATAAAGCGGATACAATATATTGTGGCCCGCTTTTCAGTCTTCAAACTTTTGATATATTGAGTTATCTCACGAAATTCGGACTTATCAAAACCTTTGATAGCTTGCAAAAAATGCATCTATCAAATGATTCCAAGCTGATGTGATACTAATAACCTATCTATCATTCAGCTTCAATATTTTAATGAAAACCTGGTCATTCCGTCAATACAACATCTTGTATAATCTCGTTACATCCTGACAAATTTTCAGATATCCATCCATAAGGTGAAAATATCATCCACTTAAAAAACCTGCGATATGTCTGACTTATGAAATTTCACGCTTTCTCGATAATTGGATTGGGTGAGCTGTTATAACAGGATCAATTATAGAGCTTTCAGAAGTTACATGAAAAAGCCTAAGATATACTTCCCTGAGACAAAAAGGATGCAGACACACAATATTCCTTTGATAATTTTGGCTGGAACGAATTTTTGAGTTCGAGCACCTAAATACATTCCTAAAATCCCACCGGCTCCGAACAATCCACCCAACCACCAGTCTGGTGATACTGATATGTCCGGATAAAATTGTGCCAGAAATTGATAGAATATCACTCCCGCTACGGAAGTGATAAATGTTCCCATCAGCGCTGCCCCGGCAACGGTATAGACCGGAAGGCCGATTATGGCCACAAAAAAAGGCGCAACGATGGAGCCGCCGCCTATTCCATAAATTCCACCTGCGATACCAACCAGAAAACAAAGTGTATAAATTATTGGCGGCGAAAACGTATAGGTCTCACCATCGTATTCAAATTTTACTTGTCTTGCTGTTGAAGTTTTCACTTCTACAACATGGGATGAAACCGGACCGGATGGTGAAGCCTTATCCTTGTGCTTGTTTTTAGATTTAACGACGTCCATCAACAAGCGCCAACCAATATACAAAAGAACAAAACCGACAAAAAATTTGAAATTTTTAGGATTCGGTAAATATTCGATCCGAACCCATGCACCGATAAAGACTCCCGGTAAAGTGCCGATTATGACGGCCCATGTTAACGGCCAGAGCATTCGGCCTTCTTTGATGTAACGATAAACGCCGCTTGGAATTGCAACGATGTTGAAAACTTGATTGGTTCCGCTTACCGATGGTGCGGTATAACCCAAAAAACTCACCTGAAAAGGCAAAAGGAGAAATGCACCGGAGACTCCACCCATAGAAGTGAAAAAAGAAACAAAAAAAGCTACCATGAAGGGAATGATCGGATTTACTTCAACCCCTGATATCGGAAATAGCATATAAACCTTCAGCAGTCATTTTACAAAAAAGAGACACACATCATATTTTGGTGAAATTAAAGCAAATTATATGCCACATAATATATACTTGAGTTTCCTTAAAAATATAAGAATCTCATAGAATTATGGCAATATCAGACGCTGAAACTCTTTCGCGATATAAATTCTAAGATAGAAACCTTTACTTGTTGTAAAAAAATCTGACATTTTCGGCAGGGTTCAGTAAATATAAGAAGGTGGGCACAATATTTGGTTGTTTACCCTTCACTTCTCAAATTACATGTTTCTTGTCATGACCGCACAAATTTGTCAAACTGAGATATTTAACGGATCTAACACGGTTTTAACTGTTTTCAAAACAGTGATTTCTCCAATATAGTATCTTCTTGATGCGGCGATCTCTGATTTCGATGAACACCCCCCGATTCTTATGATTGAGAGTGGAGTATCTGAGAGTCATGGTGCCGGTAGGATAGTGGGTAAAGATGGTTCAGATGATCAGACGCCTTGGGAACCCTCCAGGCATAGCACTTTAAAACCACTGACGCGTTTGCCGGTTCCAAAGGGTGAGTCAAGCGTATCTGTATCATCGAAACCCAAGTAGACTTTCATCATTTAAATCCATTTGATCTGGTCAAGGCGATAACGGATAAATATCGTTTTTCCCGGAAATATGGTATGCTTCTTGACCTGTTCAAAAGCTATTCCCACATTGAAAGGGAAATCTCCGGTAAGAATGGTGGCAAATAATCGGCCTGTTTTTCTTTCCAGGCTAAGCCGGGAAACGGTGCCGCTCAGGACAATATCCTCACCCGAAGTGGGTGGGCGGTCGTGACTAACAGACAAGATATCAATGACTGCAGCGGCTTCCTGGTTGGGGGGAGACGATACCTGCAGTTGTTGATTGTCGGATAAGATTTTCCCCCATTTTCCTGTTTTCAACCTCTGCCAGGGACCGAAGATTATTGTCTCGCGGCCTTTTCCAAATATTTTTCCTTTGAATAAATGAAAGACCTCATCGCAGATCTCATACAGCCATTGCCAGTCATGACTGGCAACAATGAGCGTGGTGCCCAATTCCTGGCGCGCCCGAAGGGTTGCCTCTTTAATAAGCTGGGCACTGGCAGCATCTACGCTGGCTGTCGGTTCATCCAAAAGAAGGACCTTGGGTTTTAATGCCAGTCTTGCTGCCAAGGCCACACGTTGAGTTTCACCCCCTGATAGAGCATACCAGGGGCGTCTGGCAAAATCTTCACTCGCCAAGCCTACCAGAGAAAGCGCATCGTTTACCTTGCCGACGATATTCCTGCCATTTCTCCTCAACTTTAGACCATAGGAAACGTTGTTAAAGACGCTGCGTTTCATGAGAAAGGGTTCTTGTGGGAGCATTGTGATGAGAAATCTGGCTTCATCTGAAAAAGGTTGTACCCGGCGACCGTTAAAAAAAATTTCTCCCCGGGTGGGTCTTTCGATTAGGCCCAACAACCTCAAAAGCGTGCTTTTTCCACTGCCATTCGGACCAACGAGTCCGACGATGTTGGCCTGTTTAACCGTTAAATGATCAATCGATAGAACAGGTTGACCGCCATATGAATGTTTCAGTGATCGGATTTCATAAATTGGCGTGTCCAATTCTAATACCTTCGGCGTAACAATGAAACTGAAAGATTAACACAAAACGCAATAGCTAGAAGTACCAGGCCGAGGGCGACTCCCATACCAAATTGTCCCTTGTTTGTTTCCAAAGCGATAGCTGTGGTAACGGTGCGCGTATACCACTTGATGTTCCCACCGACCATCATCGAAATTCCCACTTCCGTCATAACGCGTCCATAGGCAGCGATGGAACCTGCAAGTATGCCGTGCCGGGATTCCCATAAAGTGCTCAAAAAAAGCTGCCTACGATTGGCTCCCATGGACATAATCGTGATCCGAAGCTTTTTATCCATGCTTTCGACGGCAGTCGCGCTCAGGCCTATTACGATGGGTAATGCCAATATCGTCTGACCGATGGCTATACCGGGCAATGTGAATAGAAGACCTATGTTGCCCAGAGGACCGCGATGGGTCAGAAAAGCGTAAACGACCAGGCCGATAAACACTGTCGGCAGGGCCATCAAAGTATCTACAATTGTCCTGATCGGTTTCTTTCCCGCAAAGTCGAAATAGCCGAGGCAAAATCCAAGGGGTATCCCCATGAGCAGGCTACTTCCGATGGAATAGCTCGACACCTTGACGGTCGCCCATACGGCCGAATAGGTTTCAGCGTTGCCGCTCAGCAACAAATTAAAGGCTTGTAAAAATCCTTCTAATAAGAAATTCATGACAATGTAAAGTGCAGGATTAAAATGCGACTGTTGTGAGACTAAATAGTCGCTACATTTTCGCATTTGGTGTAAATAATGGTTTTCCTAAAAGTTTAAAGTCCTTTATCAGCTTCTGAGCCTCAGCCCCTGTGATCCATTTAATGAATTGCTTTGCCGTGTCATATTTTGCATTCGGACAATGCTTCTTGTTTATGGCAATCACGCTATACTGATTGAGCAATACTGCGTCTCCTTCAACTAAAATCTTAAGCGGTGGATTCCCTTTCAGATTGTCTTCATATTTAATGTAAGTCCCCCGGTCTGTCATCGTGTACCCGTTGCGTTCTGTAGCAATATTAATGGTTGCCAGCATTCCCTGGCCGGTCTGAACATACCAGCTTTCCTTTTCCGGGACCGGCAAGTCTGCTGCCTTCCACAAGGAAAGTTCCTTTTTGTGTGTTCCGGAATTGTCTCCACGGCTTACAAAAATGCCTTGCTTGGCTTTTATCGTCTGCAATGCATCTTTAATGGATTTTCCTTTTATTGCAGAAGGATCTTTTATAGGGCCTATGATAACAAAATCGTTGTACATGATTTCACGCCGATCCATACCAAATCCAGCGTCCACGAATTTTTTTTCGGCCGGTGGAGCATGTACCATCAGTATATCTACATCACAGTTCTCTCCTAACTTGAGTGCTTTACCGGTACCTGTAGCTGTCCACTTTATCTCAATTCCGGTTGCCGCTTTGAATTTTGGGACAAGATAGTCCAGCAAGCCGGTATTGTCGGTGCTGGTAGTCGTGGCCATTGTCAGAATCTTTTGTTCAGCCAAAGAACTTGCGGGCAATAGACACACAACCAATACCAAACAGATTACTGCAACAGATAATCGCCTCATCATTTACTCCTTTCACTTTTGAGCAAGAGTTTTGTGTCTTTTTTATCATTGTTTTTGTTAAAAAGCATCCGGCCGCTTATATTGACATCATAGCCCTGCAATGATTCAGCAAGTTTGAAAAATTGATCCTCGCGCAAAAGACCTAAAAAATTCTGTACGTTGGAATCAAAAAAACGTTCTTTAAAAATCATCAGATCATAGCGTTCCCAGCGGAGTGACACAAAATCCAGATCCAATAAACCGGCAACTGCATGGATGCCGAGGCCGGCATCGGCCCGGCCAGCCAATATCTCAAGCCCGACGTCGAGGTGACGGTGGACTTCATTATCATATCCGCCGATTTTTTCACCGCGGAGGCCGGCTTTTTTTAGTTCTTGATCCAATAACAGCCGAGTGCCTGTTCCCAAAGGACGATTCACGATGTGGATCCCTGATTGACCGAGGTCGGAAACCCCTAAGATTTTTTTTGGGTTGCCTTTTTTAACCAGAATACCCTGTTCGCGCTTACAAAAATTCACAATGGCCGGCATGTATTCAAGTTCACGACCGGCAAATTCAAAATTGTATTCTTCTCCGTCTTCTTGGAGTAAATGACTTGAAGCGATGTGGCAAAAATTTTGGCGCAACGCCTGCAATCCTCCCATGCTTCCAAGATTGCCAAATACCGCAATATTTTTGTGATCATCTTTATTATAAAGGGATATCACCTTGTCTAGTAATAAATCATTGCTACCGGTGATGATAAGTACTGTCCGCGAGGCTGAAGGGCTCTCCGCCTTTCTCGGATAATTAATCGTATTTATCTCGATCCACTGCTCCACCAAATTTTTTGGAAACAACCATTTCCCGGTAATTTTGGATGCAGGTAATCCTTTTTCAGCAACAAGGCTGTAAACCATTTTTTCATTAATGCTCAAAAATTCAGCAACCTCTTTTGTTGTTAATAATTGTTTCATTGGATTTCTCCGGGTTGTGTAATCAGAATTGAAATTAATATATATTTCAGTGGTGAGACATTTTTGTTGCCTATTCGTTATTTTTTGTATTTTTCAATACCTTTTTAGGTTAATGACAACATAAAATGTCTTCCATTGATACGTCATCACAAGAAAACCTTCCATCGTCCATGCAATTACATATTTAACGTTGATTTGTCAATATTTTATAAATAACAAGAAATAATTAACAATTAATAACTATAAACAACAGATATGGCGGTTATGATTACAGAAAATCAATCGGATGTGTTTCCATAAAAAAAGGAAATCAATAAATTTTAGCGACCGTAGTATTTATTGATGAGTGAAAAATTCACACGTATCATTGGGATTCTCGATGGGCTTCTAAATTTCCAGACCAAGCCGTTAGAAGGTATGTGTATCGAAACGGCACAGGTGAACAGCAACAAAAAGGCGAATCTTCAGGGATGCTGACTGCATGCGTTTATGGGAATCTGAGCCGGAGAATATATCCCCGAAGGTAATAGCCATGACATTAACAGTAATATTTTGTAATAATTTGTTATTATAAGTATTATTATATATTTTGTATAAAACATCTTGACAAGTACACACCTTAAAGATATTTACTCTGCCATGTTGTTGATGGGGGCAAACATGGATGTTTGTCGCTATGTTTTGATTGGTCTCATCACATTCGATTTCCTCCCACTCGTCGCTTTCAGGTGCAATATAGAGGGGGGATACTCCATGATTTGCCCCCTTTTTTTGGACTTTTGTTATGTCAAATAAGACTCAACCGAAGATGGAGAAGAATTTACAATTGTATATGAAACCTTCTCTATCTACGAACGAATGGACGTTATCTTTTCCTTTTCAATTATTTTCCCTAAGTGCTCTTTTATTTCAACAGATAAATGGCAATAAGGACTCTGGATGCCTTGGTTTTATCTTCCCTGAAATGATAAGCCCCTCCGACGATATCGAACACGGTAAAACGCTCACCGTAAACGAGTACAATTGAAGGCGCGAAACTTGAGCAATTTTAGTTTTTCAAAAAAGTGAACCTTTTTCTTCTGCGTTAATATTTTGACGGCCATCTATTTTTAAATATATCAATGTGTTATCCAATATATTTATGCAAATGATGCCGGATTGTCAATAATTCCTCTCGGTGATTACATCCGTTCTACCCACTTAATTACCATAACTATTTAATATTTAAGCAATTATGAACATCTGCCTTGTGTGGCATTCTTTTTGCTCTTATTC
>Ga0307425_1000980_pt1 | contig 17678 bp, 11 predicted proteins | sample SalMarWE160330MG_FD_202152 | JGI IMG/M metagenome (GOLD analysis project Ga0307425, IMG submission 202152) | Salt marsh sediment microbial communities from the Plum Island Ecosystem LTER, Massachusetts, United States - WE1603-30 | ecosystem: Environmental > Aquatic > Marine > Intertidal zone >...
ACCGGTTAGCACGCCGGACGGCGCATTGACGTTCAATAGGACGATTGCGAATTTATTCACTTCCAAACCCAGCGGGAAAGATATGCCGTCATCGCTGTCGGTGTCGGCAAGCGGTCCCGGCTGGCCGTCTGTCTCGGCGTCAACTGAGCTTCCAAACATCACCTGCCCGACATCATGATATGGCCCGCCGCTGGCGTGGTACGTCTTGTACGAATCCGGCGCATCGCCGAAATCCCATTCAACATTGCCGGTCTTTTCATTCTTGAAGACCACTGTGATGGCCTCACCATCGTCCAGATCCACATTCACAAAACCCTGATTCAAATCGACGGTAGTTCCGTTATCCGTATCTCCCGTGACAACAATGTCTTTAAGGATCCAGCCACTGGTAACCGCTTCTCCGATATAGTAGGTCCCAGACGGACCATTGGTAAGGGTTGATCTGTTGCTTGATGGATCGCGATACGGCCCAGCGCCGCCCATAGAACCATAGACGACACTAATCCAGAAAGGTGTATCATCTTTCGGTGTGGCGTCTTTAATTATGGTAAGAGAACCCCTTCCCGGTTCCTGGATCGCGACCGCATAATCCTCCACTTCACCGTCGGGTGCTTCCCCGTCAAAACCGATATCGCGTTCAGAACTAAATCGAAAACGGGCAAACGACTGTCCAGGCTGCACACTCGCTGGAACAATCAGCGTGAATGTATTCGTACCCGGAACAACAGGTTGTGCGGCAATGAAGTGTTCTCCTGGATCTGCCCAATCGCCATTGATATTGAAGTCAATCCAGGCATTGAGGGTCCCTGCACTGGAGGCTACCACATTTATAGGAATGGATTGACCCGCTGTAATGATTGACGGCATGGTGACACCATCTTCATCATTGGCACCACCGGTGTTATCTCCGTCGGCGGTCGAAGTCGGTTGGCCGTCCATTTCTGGGTCAATGCTCGAACCCAGATACATAGTCGGATCGATCCGGTGCCGAGCGCCGTTGTTTACCAGCAATGTCGGATATGTCGGATCCGGCGCATCGCCGAAGTCGTATTGTCCCTCACCTGTTTTTTTATTCTTAAAGGTGATGACAATATTTTCCCCTTCATCATAATCCACATCGACGAAGTGATTGAACACATGAACCAAAGAGCCATTGTCCGTGTCACCGGTGATAGTAATATCCGTTAGTATCCACCCGGCAGGGACTGTTTCGCCGACCTTTTGCAGTCGGTTGGGATTGTTGATAGTCCATGTGTTATTGGATGGATCCGTCAAGTATGCACATAACGTGTCGAAAAAGCCCCCAGGACGAAAATTAGCACAAAAGAGAAACGGGGTATCGTCTGCAGGTGTCGCTTCTTTGATCACCACCACAGATCCGCCGCCGTCACCTCCCGGCGGTTCGGTCCCGGTCCAGTGGTTGCCGAAGTCCATATCCATCAAGACCTCGCCCTGACTTAGCCTGACGCCAGAATAGTGCTTTTCGGCGGGAAACGTTTGAAACCAATCTTGCTTATCTTCTTCGCTCACTCCATACGTGCCCGGTTCGAGGTTGTCGAATTGATATTCGCCATTCCGATTGGTTGTAGTGGTTGCCAGAACGAAGCCGTCATTGTCCATAAGTGTGATTTTCCAGCCTGAGAGACCCGGTTCATCGGCATCTTTTCGGCCGTTCTCGTTGAGGTCGTTGAATTTGACGCCGCGAATCGAGCCTGCTCCTTCCGGCGGTTCGGTTCCAGTCCAGTGGTTACCGAAATTGAAATCGTAGTAATCAAAATCCGGCATCAATTGTAGCGGCAAGACGGCCCAAGCGCAAGGGGCGCCCTGTCCCAGTCCGGGATACGTCTGTTTCCAGCCGGGCTTCTGCTCCTCTTCTATGAGGTACCATCCGACCTCGAGGCCAGTGAACGTATACAGACCATTGGAATCGGTTGTTGTCGTCGCCAGAACTTTTCGGCCGGGATCTTCTATATCTTCTAACATGATTTGCCAGCCAGGCAGCCCGGGCTCACCAATATCACGCTGCCCGTTGCCATTAAGGTCATTGAATTTAACGCCGAGGATTGTCCCTGCTCCTTCGAGCGGAGCCTCCTGACAGGACGTGATGGAACTTAGTTGATAACCTGTAGGTTGGCCGTTTTGGTCCAGCAGTTCGACTTTTGTCTGTGATATGTCGGAGTAATCGTCCACTGGAGGAAGGTGGGTAATGATGGCAGTCAGCCGTATCGGCTGGTTTGTCAGAAAAACCGTTCCTCCCACTTCGAGCTGGAAGAACACATCGATGAAACTATCAGCATCGCCGGTTGCCGTAAACGGTGGAATGTCCAGTACACCGGGCGTATTGTTGGCACGCTCCTCGATCTGGCCGAAGGACGCCATATTAGCGTTCAGGCTCATTCTGACCTGTCCCACTATCGGATCTATGCCAAACAGATTCAGACTCACAAGCTCAGTTATGACCTCTTCTCGGCCGTTTCCTCCCATATCAGATGCTTCGCCGTTAGGCCCGACATCAACACGTTGGGTCATCGGCCCGGTCAGAGTCAGTTTTTCAACAGTGCCAGTCGGGGTGGTTATTTCAACATTGAAGCATACGTCGGATGTGTAGTCCTGCCCCTCTGGTGTTTCTTCCCGGTGGTTGCCGAAGTCGATATAATCCATCACAGCATAAGGCTCCGGGAGTTCTGAGAACAGGAAGTATTGAGCCGAAGGCTCACCATCTGCCCCAACAGGATCCGTCTGGCGCCAGCCAGGCTGCTGCACCTCATCTACAATGTATGTTCCGGGCTCCGTGATAGTTAAAGTATACTGACCATTGTAATCGGTCGTCGCCGTCGCCAGAAGGTTGTGGTCACCGTCTTCCAGCGTTATCCGCCAGCCCCCAAGGCCCGGCTCGTTGGGATCTTTTATGCCATTGTCGTTGAGGTCGTTATATTTAACTCCGTTGATTATATATTCGCCGGCAGGGCCTTCCGTTCTTCGGTTATAGAAGTCCTGCGTTGTCATTGTACCCTCAACAATGGTCACACCTTCGACGCACGGCTGATCACCTTCCCAGCCGTCCTGCATCTGTTCACAGACACGATAGGTGCCGGGCTCGACATCGGTGATCTGGTAATACCCGTCTGTGTTGGTTATAGCACTCGGCTCGCGGGGGTCCCACGTGCCATTGCCGTTCAGGTCGATAAAGATTCGCCAGTTTTCAAGACCTGCCCCCGTATCGGCATCTCGTTTGTAGCCATCTAAGATTCCTGTGCCGGTGGGTGGCTCTCCACCTTCGTCGACTGTTACCGTGACAGTTGCTGTATCTGTGCCGCCTTTGCCGTCACCGGCGATATAATCGAATGTGTCGGTACCCGTGAATCCAGAATCGGGAGTGTATGTGATATTACTGCCGTGATTGACGGTTGTGCCGTGCGGAGGGTCCGTGGCGCTATTGATATGCAGGGGGTCACCGTCCGGGTCGTTGTCATTGTACAGGACATCGATATCGACCGCCGTATCCTGGGGTGTTGTTGCCGAATCGTCCTTCGCGACCGGCGGATTGTTCGTCGGCGGAGGAGTATTGCTTGTGTACCAAAATTTATTGCCCGTTAGCGTCTTGCCCGCCAAGGGTAGTGAGTATTGAATTTCTTCGCCCGAGGCAGATCCACTTACCGAGCTGGAGCCTTGAAATGAGTACCCTGATTTACCCCCGCAGACGATAGTATAGAACTCGTAGCCCTGCTCTGCTTCAAGTCCATACCAACCGTCAGAGCCCGTAGTCGTGCTGGTAATGTAGGTTCCCCTCTGGCCACTGTTATTGGAACCGTAGAGTGTGACGGTGACACCCGTTAGTCCCTTTGCTGTGGGTGGCTCACTGAGGTATTCCCCCTCGTACACTCGCCCTGAAAGGGTCTGTGCACGAATTGTAGTAGAAAACCCAAGAACCAGAAGAATCCATGTAAGTCCTGAAAGATGCAGCTTGCGTTTCATTTCTCTACCCTCTCAAAAGATGATGACCACTCCGTACCGGTGAAAGTAGTCCCTGACAAAACAGGCTTGCGGTGCGATTCTAATGGCTGCCTTGCCTTATCCTGTGAGCCTGCCTGATTCCTTCATTTTGTCGAGTATAACACCAAATTCCTATATATGCAATATAAATCACTGCGATTTATGCTGACAACAAACACCTGTAAAAAGGTACAACAAAACACACACAACAAGAGAAATAAAGCGGTCAAGAAGAAAGAGAAGGCCCAGAATGCCTATATACGACGACCTCGGTTGCATGTAGGGTCGGCAGTCTGAGAGATTGTCAGCTCTTTCGGGTTTATTGGGCACGATTAAAAATTACGAATCGAGGACATTCGATCAAAGACAATGTATTTCCTTGCTGGCCGGGAGATCATGCCGGTTTCCCACGAAGAGTTCAAAGTCAAACACTAACATCCCTATTGCCACAAAAATTTTTCCATGATGTATCTGCGTCACGAGGCATCAGCCCAAATAACTCACTAATTGACAGCGTTCATTGAAAACGATAGCATTTTCTGATGCTTTTGTAACGCCTTTTCCAAGAAAGGTTTATGAAGATGGAGGTCTTCAACAACTGGCAGATAAGGAGTTGTACAGTTGTAGGAGGATTGTATAGATCTTCTCGAGAAATTGAGGTCATCTTAAGGGCATTATGTTACTCTTCCACCGCTTCTGTTTGTGGTAGTTTTGCTCGCCACTCTTCGGCCTTTTCCGGCTTGTTCCAGGCTTCGTATAGGACGATTAGGTTTTTCCATAATTCTATCTGTGCATAGAAATATTATCAAAAAACTTACTTTTTTTGTTGACATGATGAACATATTGGACTAATTTCATTATATAAGACTAATAAAGTCCAATATGATTAGCGCATTTTTGATGCGCTTTGTGTCATAAAGGAAACATAGAAGAATCAGAAATCGAGTGTGAGCATGACCGATGTCACTCGCATACTGCACGCGATAGAACATGGAGATGATCGGGCCGTAGACGAACTGCTTCCATTGGTATATGAGGAATTGCGTCTTCTCGCTGCTCAGAAATTATCTCATGAACTACCCGGTCAGACGCTGCAGGCAACAGCACTTGTGCACGAGGCATATCTCAGATTGGTTGGGACAGAGGATCAGAGCTGGGACAATAAAGGGCACTTCTTCAAGGCAGCCGCCGAAGCGATGCGCAGGATTCTCGTCGAACGTGCACGACGAAAGAAGAACCTTAAGAATGGCGGTACATACCAGCGGATCGAACTGGATGAGATCATGGTTATGGACAATAGTGAGTCATCCATAGACCATTTGCTTGCCGTGGACGAGGCACTGGAGAAGCTATCAAACAAAGATAGAGTCAAGGCTGATCTCGTCAAACTACGCTATTTCGCCGGTTTGACAGGAAAGCAGGCGGCTGAAATTCTCGGCATTTCTTCTGCTACAGCAGACCGATATTGGAAATACGCGCGTTGCTGGCTGCGCTTTGAGATCACCAAAAGAAACAAGTCAATTTAGCCGCAACGCAGATTTTTTTCAAAAATTTATATTTTTCTGACGCAATTTGAGGCGCACATTTCGCATTATATTATGAAACGACTTTCGGGAGCTATGTAATGGTTGCCAAAAATAAAGACAGTAACGATGAAGAATCGATCTTCCACGCCGCCCTCGAATTGAATGGTCCTATTGAACGGACAGCATATTTAAGAAAAGCCTGTGGAAACGATCATGACCTCTTTAACCGAGTGCAGACACTGCTCGAACTTAATGAAATCGAAGACGGTTTTCTTGAGGACCCACCCACAATATGTGATATGCCTGCTGGAGGCCAAATCCCGACAGAAGCCCCTGGCGCATTCATAGGTCGATACAAGCTTTTGGAGCAAATCGGTGAAGGTGGCATGGCTGTGGTTTATATGGCTGAGCAAGAAAGACCGATTCGTCGCAAAGTAGCCCTTAAGATTATCAAAGTGGGGATGGACACCAAGTCGGTTATCGCGCGATTTGAGGCAGAACGCCAGGCTCTTGCCATGATGGACCATTCAAATATTGCCAAGGTTCTGGATGCAGGTGCTACTGAGACAGGCCGGCCATATTTCGTTATGGAACTTGTCAGAGGCGTCCCGATCACGGAATATTGCGATAAGAACATGCTCAGCACCCAGCAGCGATTGGATTTGTTTGTTCAGGTTTGTAACGCAGTCCAACATGCACATCAAAAGGGAATTATTCACCGTGATATTAAGCCCACCAACGTCATGGTCGCGCTTCATGACGACTGTGCGGTGCCGAAGGTGATCGATTTTGGTATTGCCAGAGCCACCAATCAAAGACTTACTGAAAAAACGCTGTTTACACGATACGCACAGATGATCGGTACGCCGGTATATATGAGTCCTGAACAGGCACAGTTCAGCGATCTTGACATTGACACACGTACTGATGTCTATTCATTAGGAATCTTGCTTTACGAATTACTCACCGGTACAACACCCCTGGACAGCGAAGAGTTAAGGAAAAGGGGATATGTTGAGATGCAGCGAATCATTCAAGAGGAAGAACCCCCCAAACCATCGACCAGGTTAAGCACCATGGGAGAGGCCCTGACCGGCATTGCGGCCTATCGCCAGAGCAGCCCGGAATCGTTGAGGAAATTAGTGAGAGGTGATTTGGACTGGATTGTAATGAAATGCCTTGAGAAGGATAGAACACGCCGATTTGAAACTGCCAGTGAACTCGCATCAGACATCAAGCGGCATCTCGACAATGAGCCTGTCGTCGCCCGGCCACCCAGCGCGGTGTACAGGCTTCAGAAAGCCTGGCGTCGAAACAAAGTCGTTTTCATAGCGATAAGTGCTGTTGTTATGGCTCTGATGGTAGGTATGGGGATCAGCGTCTGGGAGGGGATGCAGGCCAGGAGAAATGAAGTTAACGCCCTGAAGCGTGCCTACAATTCCGACATGTCGCTGGCGTTTAGAGCTTTGGAAGAAAACCTGTTCGGTCGCGTTCAGGAGAGCGTTCGTCAACATGTTCCAAAGCCTGGAGAACCGGACTTCCGTGGTTGGGAGTGGCGGTACGCCTGGGCGCAGTCCCAAAGTGACGCCGTTTTCACCTGGGATACTCCGGCGGACATGGGTAGGGTGTTTGCGTTGCGAATCAGCCCTGATCAACGATATATGGTAACCAGCGGATTCCAAACGGGCCCTACGCTTTACCCTCATAGGCGGCGCTTGTGGAATTTCCAGACCAGAAAGGAACTGAAGGACGTTCACCTTCCCGGCGGGTCGGCGCGTGGATTTGCGTTCTCGAATTCAGGCAAATATCTGGCTCTACATTGTGACAGCGTGAATGACGTACATGAAATCCACATTTATGATGCCGACACGTGGAAATTGGAAACAATGATTCCGTCAGGGACATTTTCTTCTTTGTCGTTTTCGCCTGATGACAAGACGCTTGCCATATTTGCACACTCCGGGGCCGTTCTTTGGGATTGGCGCCGGCAGGCCATTATCCATCAGTGGCCCGTTCGGAGTAGCTGGTGGGGCCGTCATGATATTGCCTTTTTTCCAGACGGCCGCCGTTTGGCCATAGGCGGGGTGGACGAACTGAAGATCGTCGACGTGGTTACTGGTCACATCGTGCATCAGCAGCCGGCTCGAGACGAGGATACTCGCTTAGCTATATCGCCTGATTCACGTTATGTGGCCATCGGCTCCGGATTTGAGATGACCGAGATTGGACTGTTAAATACCACCTCATGGGAACAGGAACCGCCGCTGAAAGGCCACAGTGCCTGGGTGACCTCATTAACGTTTACGCCCGATGGTAAACAGCTAATAAGCGCCAGCGCCGATCAAACACTTCGTGTTTGGGATATGCAGCGCCGGGTCACCACCAGAGTATTAAGAGGGCATCAATCTGGTGTGCATTCTGTTTCACTGACATCCGACGCGTCCAGGGCTGTCAGCGCAGGCGAAGATGGACAGATTCTGGAATGGGACCTGAATGCACCGCTGTCGCCTTTTAGAGAGCACCTGTTGGCTGAACCGGTCAGGAAAGTGGTTTTTTCAGCAGACATCCGGTTTTTCTACGCCATCGACAAGAATGGTTCGGCCGGCATTTGGGACGCAAATACATTCACCAAAAAGTACTCATCATCTGTCGAACTCGGGTCTGGTAGTATGCTCATTCTGTCTCCCGATGGGGGCCAATTGATTGCGGGAACCGTGTCAGGAGAATTGTGGGTGTTGGATACGGAAGACCTTCAAGTCGTTGCTCACCGAAAGGCTATATCAGGAAAGATTCACCCGGTTGGATTTTCGACTGACGGCACATCTTTGGTTGCCGTGGAGTTTGGAAATAGAATTTCTCAGTGGAACATCGACACCTGGCAATTGATATCCAGGGTAGAGAGCGGACTTAATTTTAAGTATTTCGAGAAAGCCCGCTACGCTATTCCACAAAAGTCGAATATCCTTCTGTGCGTGAGCAACGACAGTGATTTGGTTTGGTGGGACCTTTCGCAATCGAAGGAATTAGCACGGATTGATGTCAAATCAAGAGGTTTTAATAACGAATTCGCAGTTTCACCAACTGAACCCTTGCTGGCCTCAATCGCAGAAGGAGATTTCATCAGCCTCTGGGACTGGAAAACCCGTCAGTCCACAGGCCGAATACGTGGTCCCAGAGAATTTAACAGTGTAGCCTTTTCGCCGGATGGTCGGCGTTTGGTTTCGGGCAGTAGCGGCAAAGGGGCGCTAAGATTGTGGGATGTCTCAACCAGGCAGGAAATCGCCCGATTAGACGCTGACGTTACGCGGACGCTGACATCGGTGCAATTCTCACCGGATGGCAACATGATCTGTGCGATCGACAATGAACATAGGGCCTCTTTCCTTAGAGCACCTTCGTGGAAGAGCATCAACATTATTGAGGCCGGGCAGCGGTCAAAAGAAAGGAGGTGAACTCTGCAAAAAAGATACTGCATTTGTAGCTCTCGTAAATAGGACAATCTTAGTCTTGAAAAGAATAAAAAAAGTGGCCGGTGAGCAACAGCTGCCGAGCAAACGACTCACCGACCAGTCCTGACCCGGGCGGATGGTTTGCGCGCCCAAGCCGAGAGCTTTTTAATTATATAGCAAACCGAGGACAAAAACAAGAATGGAGAATAGAATCATGAACAGTACAAATACAAACCGTTTACATCAGAGTGTCCTGTTGCTTGCAGCGGCGATCACACTCACAGTAACTCTCAGCACAATTGCAATCGCCCATGAGATAGACCAAACAGAACGAGTCATCTGGCCGGATCTGATTCCAATTACTGCCGGAATGGAACCAGAAGGAATAGAGTTGGGCAGGGATACGGATTTCTTTGTTGGTGGCAATTCCTGGTCGGGTAATCTCACAAACGCCGGAGCCATTTACAAGGGCAATCTACTGACCGGAGAAGGCCAGATTCTTGTGCCGCCTACAGGAAAACCGCTATCTGGTTTGTCCTATGACGCGCGTACTGATTATCTTTATGCCGCCACTGGATTCTCATCGGGTTTTGCTGGTCCCTGGTGGGAACAGGGAGTCAAAGTTTACGCCGCCACCAGCGGACGATTATTAGGAGAGATTATTTTCGGCGACAACATAGTAGCAAATGATGTGCTGGTTACGGACAAAGCAGTATATTGTACCGATTCCGTCAGTACTACTCTGTATAAGATACCCCTTGAAAATGATGGGAAGGTTTTCTCATCTAATTTTGAGAAGATCGAAATGACTGGCTTCGAGATGGATCCCAACGATTTCAATGCCAATGGTCTCGTAGGTGATTTTGACGGCAAACAACTGGTTATAGTCAATATTGCCACAGGCGTTCTTTACCTGGTGGATACCGAAACCGGAGCCGCATCTCCTGTAGCTATCCAGGGAGATGAACAGTTGTTCCCGGATGGTGATGGTCTCTATATGGATGTTCGAACACTTTACATTATGCAGAACTTCACGCAAAAGATTGCCGTGGTGGAGCTATCGGAAGATCTGACTCAGGGTACGTTTGTCAAGAATCTCGTGAGCAATGATTTTTCGATACCGACTACGATCATAGGATATGGCAACTGTATCTACGCCATTAATACACACTTTGTAGAGTTTATTGCAGAAGGTGCAGATCCCACTTCGATTCAATCCGATGTGGTGAAGGTCTTCAAATAGAAAATAATCACTAACGATATCCCTTTACCCCGTCCCGATAGCCATCTGTCGGGACGGGGAAGAAGGGACAAATGAGATGCCAATAGTTACAACCGAAAAAACTCATTTAAAGGAGTAACAAAAAATGAAAACGAATAATAGATATAAGAATTTCAAAACCACATTTGTCATAATTGGTTTGGTTACGGTAATTGTTCTGACTTGGGCAGGGAGTACACAAGCCGCCACCTGGACGCAGAAGGCCGACATGCCAACGGCCAGATGGGGCTTATCCACAAATGTAGTGAACGGGAAAATCTATGCTATTGGAAGTGTTAACAGCTCCCAAAAGGTAGAAGAATATGATCCGGTCACAGATACATGGACAGAGAAAGCTGAAATGCCAACACCAAGGGTTATGCATGCCAGCAGTGTGGCTAACGGGAAGATCTATGTCTTCGGCGGTTCAAACTTCTGGGGTGGAACTATGCTGGCCACTGTAGAAGAATATGATCCAGTTACAGACATCTGGACGCAAAAGGCTGATATGCCAACTGCAAGAAATGCTTTAGCCACCAGTGCGGTGAATGGAAAAATCTATGCTATCGGAGGTGACAGGGGCGGGGGCGGACTCGAGATAACGACCGTAGAAGAGTACGATCCGGCGACGGACACGTGGACTACGAAAGCTGACATGCCAACCGCAAGAGAATTTATGGCCACCAATGTTGTTAATGGGAAGATATACGCATTTGGTGGGGTACCAGAAACTGCTTGGGCAGCCTTTTCAACGGTTGAAGTGTACGATCCGGTAACAGACACCTGGACGAAGAAAGCAGATATGCCAACGCCAAGATCTTTCTGGTTACAGTCCGCTGTGGTGAATGGGAAGATCTATGCCTTTGGAGGAAATATCAGAAGAGGCGGTAAGCCTTTTCCTGAAGTTTTCCGGTATGATCCAGCAACTGATACCTGGACAGAAGAAGACGATATGCCAATCCAAATGCTCGGTATGGGTGTCAGTGCTATGGGCGATAAGATATACATCATTGGCGGTTCATCATCATCTTACCCCTACAGCGTTCATCTCTCGACCGTGTGGGAATACGACACCGGACTCGGTAACACTCCACCTGACTTTAATGGGGATGGAATTATCAACAGTGCAGACGTATCCATCCTGATCGATCACTGGCATACAGACAATGAACTTTATGATATCGCCCCAGAACCATGGGGTGACGGTATTGTGGATGTTCAAGACCTTGTCATGCTTTCGGATAACCTGTTCAAGGATGTAAATGACCCAACACTTGCGGCACACTGGGCATTGGACGAGATAGAAGGCATGACTGCTCACGAGAATGTCATTGGTAACGACGATTTTGTTGTCGGCGGTGCTATCTGGCAACCGGCCGGGGGTATGATTGGTGGAGCACTTGAATTGGATGGGATAGACGATTGTATCATCAGCGGCACCGGCATAAATTCAGCGGACAACCCTTTCAGCGTAGTTGTATGGATTAAGGGCGGCGCACCCGGCCAGGTGATCATTTCGCAACCGGGCGGTGGCAATTGGCTTGCAATGGATGCTGAGGGCAACTTGATGACAGAGCTTGCCGGTCCCGGTCGCAACAGCGGTCCCTTGTGGTCGCAGACTGTCATAACCGACGATACCTGGCATAGGATCGGTTTTGTGTGGGATGGTTCTCACAGAACGCTCTGGGTTGATGGTGTAGTAGCCGCCGAAGAAATACAATCCAGCCTCGTAGGTTCTCTGATGGGTCTATATATCGGTGTTGGAAAGGACTATGCTTCCGGCAGCTTCTTTTCCGGCCTGATCGACGATGTCCGTATCTACAACCGGGTAGTAAGCCCATAGTAAATCGCAGCCCTGGCACAGTAGGCTTTCTCGAAAGAAATAGAACACTCAATATAGTATAAGGGCAGCTTAAGAGAGTTCACCAGTCCTCTTTGTTTTTGACGCCATAGAACTTCTTCCTTGCCACATTTGTGGCAATCATGCTTGCCACCAAATGGTCTATAACTTTTCGTAATTCTGTTTCATCTTTGAACATTGACTATTGCTCAATAGAATAGCACTACTTGTTATTAGGAGCAAGGACAATGCTCTTGTTGAGACCATCACAATCTCTGTTAGAGTAGTTTTGAGTGACGATATGATCTCGACAAGCGGCTCCACATTCTTATGATGGTATGAAATTTCAGTATTTCTATCTAATCTTAGACTCTGGCGGCGGTTTATAGTCTATCATCTGATGTATATCTGATGTATAGTAGTGTCTATGACTACAATAAAATCAGCTTTTACCTGATTGACATCCCTGTTCCTATCGTTTATTATTGAATTTGGGAAGGGAGGTAACATAGTTGACCAACCACAGAGTAGTGTGGTATGTGCCATTTCGGCAAGCTCTGTAGTGGGATTTCTTAAGGAAGGTTACGCCAGCCTCGGCTTAACTAATGCTAAGGCGAACAACCATGTAACACTTTATAAGAGCGGTTCCAGAAGAGATCTGCCGGGCAGAAAAGGAGAGATGAGTGTCGGCAACTAAAGGTAAAGACACACAAGACGAACGTCAGGCTTCACTCATTCCGGTCATAGAGAGGCAGGAGCAGCAACTTAGGACAGAGCTGAAACAGGTTCGGCACGAAGCAGAGAATCAGATCAGTCAAGCCGAGAAACAAGCGGAACAGCACGTCCAGGAAGGCCGACTTAGCATCTCGGAACTCGTGGAACAGAGACGAAAGGATGGGCTGGCAGAGCTGCAGAAGCAGGCAGAGCAAATCAGCCGGTCTTCGGAAAAACGCAGAGCACATTTGCAGCAAAAGGTAAAGAGGAATATGGCCCGGGCCGTTCAAAGAGTAGTAGATGCAGTAATTGCCGTGGGGGATGAAACGTGATAGAGGCCATGAGTTTCGTCGAAATCATCGGCCCCAAAAAGGTCTTTGATTCTGTCCTTGATACGTTGCAGCAGACCGGGGTGATGCACATCGAAGAGATTCCTATTGCCGGTGAAAGCAAGACTGTGTTTCTTCGTAAGATACACCTTTCTGAAGAGCAGGTGCGGCAAAGTCAGACATACGAAGAACTCTCCAAGCTGCTGACGGAAGACGGTATTGCCCATATCCCGAAGCTGCTCGTTTCGAGACTGAGAAACTCCGAAGAATTTGCTTCACAGTACCGGCAGTGGACCAAGAGTGACGATATCGGGGTAGTGACAACGGCCAGAAAAGTGCACGCTCAGGTTCGGTCTTTTATGAGGCGTAGAAGGAACCTCGACGATGACGTCAGGGTTCTGGCCGTATACGAGGAACTTGCCGAGGCGCTGGCTCCATTAGTCGAAAGCAGCGAATTGCCCGGAGATTACGAGCTCGTAGGCGTGATCTTCGAGCGAAAAAACCTTAGCGCCAGGACATTGCTGAAAGAACATATTCATAAGCTTACCTCGGGACAGTGTCGATTTCTCGGTGCCCAGCTCAAAGGCGGTCGCCTCGCCGCCCTTGTCGGTTTCAATAAACGGTACGCTTCTGACGTGCGACATTTCATCTCCGAAGCGGGAATCAGCGAAATACACGGGCCACGGCAGCTCAGGGACAAGCCGTTCGAGGAAGCTCTTATTACCGTCCGCAACGACCTTTCAAAACTCAGGGCTGAGCAACGGAAGCTTTCAGGCCAAATGCAGGAGTTTTTCACCACGAGGGCTTCACTTCTATTGGCGCTTAAAGCCGTTTGTGATGATCGACTCAGCAGATTTAATGCCATCGCCAGTTTTGCACAGACGGACTACACGTTCATAATTCATGGCTGGGTTCCCACCACACATATCGAAACACTTTCGACCCGGATCCAGTCAATATCCCAGTGGCCCATAGTCGTTCAGAAACTTCATTCGCGTGAGACAGTCAATACTCCACCGGTTCGCCTGTCAAACGCCAGTCCTGTTCGGCCATTCGAGCAATTGCTTGCATTGTTCCCCCTTCCGCGTTATGGAACTATTGATCCCACATCTTATGTTGCAGCATTCTTCCCTCCGATGTTCGGACTTATGCTTGCAGATATCGGTTACGGGCTGCTTCTCACGGCCGGGGCGCTCTTTCTACGATTTCGGCAACGCTCCGGCAACTTGGCTCGTGCACTCGGCACAGTTCTGGCTTGGTGTGCGTTCTATACTATCATCTTCGGCTTTGTCTTTGGCGAGTTCTTCGGAACCTTCGGGCATCATCTGGGGCTTAGACCCCTCTGGAGAGAACGGCTCGCGCTGGATGGCCCCGATAAAACAGGAGCACTGCTGGGCTATCTTTTGCTGGCGGTGGCCGTAGGCATCGCGCATACTTTGTGCGGGCTCGTGCTCGGCATATTCAACGCGCGCAGAACGGGCGAAAAGAGCAAGGCCATCGATTGTTTGGCGCGAATAGTGGGACTCGTTGGCCTTTTCTTCATCGTGGCAAGGCTTGCGCGCCTGCTGCCTGAAGCTTTTTCCACGGTTGGAATCGGAGCACTTCTTGCCTTCTTCATTCTGATGGCAGTCTCCATGATTAACCACCCCATGCACGGTATGATTCTGCCTCTGGAATTGTTAAGCACGGTAGGAAACGTTCTTTCGTACGCTCGAATCATGGCGATAGGAATGGCTTCGGCGGTCCTTGCCATGCTGGCCAATCGTTTCGGCGGGGCCATTGGAAACATTGTCTTGGCGGCCCTCGTCGTCATACTTTTTCATGCGCTGAACTTAGTGTTGGGAATTGTCGATCCGACCATACAAGGACTGCGTTTGCATTATGTTGAATTCTTTTCAAAATTCTACTCTACGGGTGGAAGAGTCTACTGTCCATTCAGAACGAAAGGAGAAATGTTATGAGTTTTGTCAAACGGGCAAGAGTGATAATAGCGATTTGTTTGTTGCTTTTCTGCTCAACTTATTGCCAAGCTGCCGAGCAGAAGTCGGACAGCCAAACAACCGAGGGCGTAAAAAGTGACTTTGCCCTGGGATTAATAGCCGTTGCGGCGGCCCTGGCAGTTGGCCTTTGTGCCCTGGCTACGGCAATGGCCCAAAGTCGAATCGGAGCCGCCGGCTGCGGCACGCTGGCTGAGAAGCCGGAACTGTCCGGCACAGTTATTCTCTTAGTGGCCATTCCGGAAACAATGGTTATACTGGGATTTGTCGTTGCGGTCGTCCTGCTGTTCACATAAGAAAGGATTGAAAGAGATGCGGGATGATGTCAGGCAATTGTTAGCTGCGATTAAAGAGACGGCAGACGCTGAAAAGGCCGAAGTACGCGCGCAGGCCGAGCTGGAAATTGCTAAAATCACTGAAAGTACAGAAGCTCAGATTAAGCAGTTCCACGACGAGGCGCTCGCCGGGCTTGATAACCAGCTCCGCATGGAATCCGAATGTATTGTGGGTAAAGCACAGCTCGAAATCCGCGACCGACTCATTGAAGTGAAGAATGAGGCTCTCAGGGAGGTTTTTGAACTCGCGAGCGGGCAGATCGCCATACTGTACGATACCGAGACATACAAAGATATCTTCAAACGGCTCGTCCAGGAAGCCATCGACAGAGTAAACTGCGATGATATGCGTCTTCGAATCTCCAAGGCCGATCTGTCGCTGGCCAAATCGCTGTTAGGGGATTTACCTGCGTCAATCTCAGTAGTGGTCTGTGATGGTCCGAAAGGAACTTTCATTGTCGAGACCGATGGAGGCTCACAATCTATCGACAACAGCATTGAAACCCGAATGGAAATGGCTCAAGGGGTAATGAAACGGGAACTGATTGAGCTTCTGTTTGACGGCGAAACTTCAGGAGAAGAGAGTAAATGAGCGAGTACGACTATTTGAACGCTCGGATCAAGGGAATGCACAGTAATCTGCTGGCCAGGGAATTCTATGAGCAGATACTGGTAAGCCAGGGTACTGCCCCATTGGTCGATGCGCTCCTGAGTTCGTCCTACAGCACTCACATTAGGGAAGCATTGGAGCGTGACCGAAGCGTCTCAGGTATCGAGTGGGGCCTGCGCCGCAACCTGTTCGACACATTCGAGAAGATCCGCGCTTTAGCTGCTCCCAAGCCGCGCCAACTGCTGAACATTCAATTCCGCATGTGGGACACGCAGAATATCATTGCCATTATACGAGGTAAGGCCGCGGAACTGTTGCCGGAAGAGATACTTACCGCTGTCTTTCCTGCTGGCGAGTTAGGCGATGTGGAATTGGAAGAACTTGCAGCAGAAGACAATGTCAAAACCGTAATCGATGCTCTAACGGCGTGGAACTTCCCGTTCACCTTCGAGCTACAGAAAGTCATACGAAAATATTCCGGCCAATTTAATTGTGCTTTCATGGAACCCAGATTCATGCGAATTTTCTTCGAATGGGCACTGGATAATCTTACTGTCGAAGACGAGGACCACAACCTGATGAGGAACCACATTCGAAACCAGATAGACCTGCTCAATGTCAAGAATGTCTTGTGGGCCGTTTCACAGGTTCAATCCGGCCGTCGTCCTGACCGCATTGTACCTATTCCCGGCGGCCGTATTACTGCTCGAATGCTTTCGGAGGTCGAGAAAAGCTCTTCTCTTGAAATGAGCTTTGAAATTCTGGCTGATACATATTTCAGACGCGCGATAGACAGAGGCATTCTGGCGTTTGGTGAGTCCCGAAGGCTGGCCGTCATGGAACGATTCCTCGATATCGAGATCGTTGAAACCGGCTGCAAAATGTTCAGAGCGGACCCGCTCGGAATCGGTGTACCAATGGGCTATGTATGGAGGAAATACAACGAATTTATAAATCTCAGAATACTCCTGAGAGATAACTCATTCGGCAAGCCCGCACCTGCCATAAGAGAGGAGCTTTTCCTTGTTGAAGGTATTAGCAATTAGTGAAAAAGAACTCGCCAGAGGTTTTGCACTTGCAGGCCTCGAGACCTGCACGGTCTCCGATGCAAAACAGGCCTCCCAGGCTTTGGCAAAGATAATCTCAGGTGGTCAATACGGTATTGTCATCATGGACGAAAAGTTGTCATCCGGACTCGACAAGCAGGTTAAAACGGCCCTGTCCCGGGGCAACGGGCCCATGCTTGTATCCATCGACGGCGAGCTTCGCTGGCGCGATACCGAAAGGCTGCCGCAGGATGACTATGTGGCCCGTCTTATACGGCTTGCTATTGGCTATCAGCTTAATATAAAATTGTGAGGTTCAAAAAAATGGCAAGTTCCAGGAAAAGTGTTAATGGTGCCATCATAAAAGTTTCCGGGCCTGCAGTTATTGCCCGTTCCATGAGCGGCTCACGTATGTATGAGATTGTTAAGGTTGGCGCCGCCGGGCTTATGGGGGAGATTATACGTCTGGATGGAGATACGGCGTTTATACAGACCTACGAGGATACCTCCGGGATATCCATAGGCGAGCCTGTAGTGGGAACCGGACACCCACTGTTAGTCACTCTGGGACCGGGACT
>Ga0307425_1000981_pt1 | contig 17677 bp, 11 predicted proteins | sample SalMarWE160330MG_FD_202152 | JGI IMG/M metagenome (GOLD analysis project Ga0307425, IMG submission 202152) | Salt marsh sediment microbial communities from the Plum Island Ecosystem LTER, Massachusetts, United States - WE1603-30 | ecosystem: Environmental > Aquatic > Marine > Intertidal zone >...
TTACGAGGGCAGGCTTAGAGGGTCAAGGCAAGAGCTAGAGGCATTGAAAGAGCACCATAAGGAACAGGAGCGAAAAAGGCGCATCCTTACCAGGGTCAAAGGTTTTGTAGATCGCGCGAGGTCGTTGGGGGTGGAAAGACACAACTGGGATTATTATGACGTGAACATAGATGAACCTGTTTCCTTTCCCGAGGCCCGCCAGATCCTGGCTCAGACCGTTAATACCAGCTCTTACTATTTCAGGCCCATCAAGCTTTACATACAAAAAAATCTAGAATCCGAGACAGGCAAAAAAAAGAAGATGCCACGGCCTTCTTCTGCGGATTCTAAAGAGACCAAAGAAGGGGACATTTATCTTACGCTTAAGGGGACATTTGTGGTTCCACAGAGATGATGATGGCTGCTTCCGGAAAACAATATGTCATTGAGCTGGACGGGACCCTTTACAAATGCTCTGGTGACAGGCTTGAACAGATCGAAGACCTCCGCGATGTGACGGGAATTTGCTGGTTTGTTTCCGACTTTCAGGGGGCCATATCCAGGACAATGACCTTAGAGGCCCCAATGAGGTACACGGAGGCCATGGTACGGAAGAAACTCCAGGAGGCCGGAGAATTCGATGAACCTGTTTCCATTGTAACACATTGGAAGAGGCAAAAGATCTCCAATGTCACGGACATCTTTTTTACTGCCCTTCCCACAAGGCTCTACCTCCAGTATCTGGAACAGACAAAGTCCTATGAAGATAGCCTTTTGTTATTCCCCCTCTATTCGCTCTTGTGCTGTCTATTAAGGCATATGAGACAGAAGGGGCCTGTGGCGGTTGTATTTCAACATAATCGATTCGCGGACCTGATTATCGGGACCAGGAAGAAGGTATTTTTTGCCAACAGGTCTGTTGCCTTTGATAAGAGCGACGAACAGATCTCGGCGCTGTGGGACATGATAATGTCGGACATCCGGAACACAGAAGCGGAAAACCGGATCAATGTGGGTAATGTCCTCACCCTGACGTGGTTAAACAGCGTCAGGGGTCCAGATTGGCCTGATGATATGGAAAACAGGCTGTTCTCCATGGAGGAGCAATTGGTATACCTTGATGAAGAACACTATTCTGTTTCATTCCTCAAGGCCATGGAAATGATGTCCGGCCTCGAGTCGATCTCAGGCCATATGGAAAAGGTCTCTTACTACGCCCAGAGGGTTATCCCCTATCTGAATTCCATTGTCCTGCTTGTAACGCTACTCTTTTTCCTCGGGTATTTCTGGTATGCGCGGAAGTCCGAACTTGTTGAAACAGAACTAAAGGGTACGTTGTCTCAAATTCCGGGCCTGCGCCAGGAGGCCGCTGTTTCAGAGATCCCCTATAAAGAGACTTTTGGCTTTGTCAGAGAGCTAGGTCATTATCAAAAAATGCCATCCTTCAAAGAGCTCCTTGGTGATATCTCCGGGGCGCTTCCAGAGGGGGTAATAGTGGATAGCCTGAAGGCCGATTTTGATGATGATGAGGTGAAAATAGAGGCCTCTGCCAGGGTAAGGGAGAGCTTTGACATGGCATACCGTGGTTATCAAAATTTCTTGTATGCCATGAGGCAGAAGGGATACGTGGTGAGCGGAAGTGATTTCAATACGATATTTGGGGCCTCGTTATCATCTTGATTTCGATAGTGGCTATTGCCGTGCAATTTTCAAGGGACCTGGGTAAAGAAGGTCGGGGAAATTTTATGTTTATGTTCACGCCCCTGTCTCCTGTTACGATTCCGGATCCCAAGACGATCAGCGAAATGGAGCGATTGGAAGGCAAAATGGATCAACTTTCCCACCCAATGGCCTCGAACAAGGCCCCGGTTGACCTGGGGCTCTTCGGTTACCGGCCGATAAGCAGGGCCAGGTATACCACAGCGGGTAAAAAGCCCCTTTTGCCTCCCGGGATGCACTATTCTCTTACACTTGCCTTCTCGGGCGGAACAAAAAGGTTTTGTGTCATAGGCGGTCAATTTTATGAGGAGGGTGCGTCTCTTCCAGACGGAGCAAGGATAGTAAAGATAAGAGCAAACAGGGTCCTTGTTAGGAAACAGAGATTTACAAGCTGGGTTCCTGTGGCCAGAAAGGTAGAGGCCAAGAGTAATCATCAAGATAAACCGGGAGAGAAGATGTGACGACACCAAAACGGCTTATTGTAAGCATTCTCTTTCTCTTTTTCTTTGGATGCATTGGATGCAGCCTCGGGCCGTCATCTCTTCTTGAGCCCAAGCCCCAACTACCTGAAACGGTTCCGGGGAAGGTAACTACAGAGTCAAATCAACTAGGCAAAGATCAAAAGAAGATTCTTGAGGGTCTGGAAAAGACCCCTCCAAGGGAAATACAGGTAAAACCTCTTATGCCGGCATACAATCCCCTCGAGGATCACATGGTCTCATTTTCGGTGATTGATGAGGATGTTCGCCTTGTACTCTACTCCCTGGCACAGTCTGTCGGAATGAATATTATCATGGATCCCAGCCTCACTGAAGAGAAGCGTCTAATCACCCTCCATTTTGATAAGGTGTCCGCCGCAACGGTCCTGAGGGAGGTCTTGAAGAGTTATGATCTATACTATGAGATTGATCAAAACGTAATTCGTATTAGGCCATATGAAGAGCGCTTTTTCACGTTAAATTTTATGGATACAAATATGGACATGTCCCTGGATGTGGGGGGTGACGTCCTTGGCGCAGGCGAAACAGAATCGGCAACTGGTCTCTCCGGGAGCTTTAAGCTCTCCGGGAAGGCGGCAAAAAAGGGAAATGCCTATGATCTCTTGGAGACGATGGTACAGAAGATGATGTCCAAGGGTGGCAAATACTCCATCAATAGATTGTCTGGCAGCCTTTATATCAAGGACACTCCGACGGTTATTCATGCCGTTTCGAGATTGATTAACCATCTAAAAGAGATGCTTTCGAGACAGATCCTGATTGAGGCAAGGATTATTGAGGTTGCCCTTTCCAAAGATTATTCCTACGGTATAGATTGGAGTCTATTGAGGCAGGAAATTAGTAATGGGACCAGGGTTAACAGCGCCTCTTGGGCCCTGGGACGAGGGCTGGTAGTGAGCGGGGTAAGCAAGTCGTTTTCAGTGGACACCACGCTAAATGCCTTGAGGACCTTTGGGGACACGAAGATTGTTTCTAACCCGAGTATTCGGTGCAGGCACGGTAAGCCCGCCATTATCAGTGTCGGGACGTCTATTACCTATAAGAAAAGCGTCGACACGACGACCACTACCGGTATTTCAGAAAACCTCCAATCCTCAAGCGTTGAGGTTTCAACCGTTTTTGATGGTCTTATCCTGGGGATAATCCCCTTCATTGAAGGAGATGGAAATATTATACTCCTTATTAACCCCATAAAGAGCGATGTGGATCCTGCCAGTATCGAGGCGGTGCCCATTAGTGACAAGTCAACTGATAGCATATCTCTTCCCAAGGTGGGCATCAAGGAGATCAGCACCACCATCGGCGTAAAGAGTGGCGATGTGGTCTTCCTCGGTGGCTTGATCGATAAGAACAAAAAAAAGGAAAATAAAGGGGTTCCTATTCTCTCAGGAATACCGGTTTTTGGGTATCTATTCAAAAATGAAAGCTCAAGATCTGAGACCCGGGAACTGGTCATTGCACTGAAAGTTTTGGTAATTTAGGGTTTTTGTGATTAATGGTTGGGGGCGGGTCGTATTATGAGCGTTATCTTTGAGACACTACAAAGGCTGAGGCACTCATCCGCGGAAGGGGACATCAGGGCCTCAGGGGCCAGGAGGGGAGGAAGTGTTTACTCCTTCAAAAGGCTCCCCTTTTCCGTTCCAGGAATTCTTACCGTTTGCCTGCTTTTTATCCTCTCAGTGCTATTTGCAGTATATGGCATAAGATATGTCAAGACCACACTTTTGGGCAGTGAAAAAAGGCCAGATTTATCACGGGGAACGCCGGAATATCTCAAGGGTAAAGAGATAGGTGATCACGGTGATTTTGTCAAAGATGACCATGCAAGGCCTTCAAAGGTTCCACCAGCTCCCCCACATAAGCCTATTGAGGAAGCTAGGCCGGGGAGGCTGTACATACCTCCTGCCCATGAACCAAAGACTCGGTACCTGCCACCTTCATCCCGGATGGGCGTAAATCAGACCAACATGGGCCGGACAACCCCCTTGGTCCCTAATGAGTCCCCTGGAATATCAGGCCATTATTTGTCCCCTGCCGAATCCTTTGGTGAGACAAGTCGCAAGGTGAAAGAAGAGGTAAGCGAGACTGAAAAAATCCGCCTGGCCAACGTGGCGAAGAGCGCCAGGATCGCACGCCTGGTTTCCAAAGTGCAGGCAGCCATGTTTGCAAACGACGGCCCACGGGTGAAGGAGCTCTTGGGCCAGTTGTCTTCTCTGAAAGGGAAAGAGGATCCCTATGTGATCAAACTGAAGGCCTACTGGTATCTGGTGAGGGGAGACTATCAGTCTGCAATGCCGCTTTTGAGTTCTTTTTTGCAGACCCATGAGAATGACCTTGAGGCAGGGATCAACATGGCTATTATTGAGATCAAGACAAGACGTTTTAATGAGGCCAGGACCAGGCTGAAAAGGCTAAGAGATATATATCAAGACAATGCATTGATACCGGGCCTGATGAAGAAATTAGAAAAAAGATGACTATCTCAGGAAAGGCTGTTGAGCGTACTGCCTGTGTGTTGATCTATGCGGGACTTGCGGTGTTGACAATTTGGGCGGGGACAGGGCTCATCAACTATTCCCTGGATTCAAGATTCTATAGAGATTTTGTGATGAAATGGGAAGTGGCCCTGCAGGCATATGAGGTAAAAGGAGGTGCATGGCCATACTTTTCGGGTGGCAACCATGTATCATATATGGATCAGCTCACCCGTATGATGCAGGAGAGAGCGCTTCATCCCCCTAAGTCAAATACGGGGCGGGCATATATTTACAGGCTCGACAAGATAGGTCTACCTGAGGAGAATATTTTTATCCTTTGTTTTTCTCAAAGTATTGTCCTGTATGGGATCTCTCCCGGGACAGCCCTACGCCTGGATGAGTACATAGATGGCAAGGCCGATACAGGGAAGGGCCTCTTTACATACAGGCTCAGTAAAGACAGTTATACCTATATAGGCCGACTGCAGATATGAATATGGAAAAGAGCAATGAGGAATTGAGGTACCTGGAGCATTTCGGGCTGCGTTTTAACCCTTTCCCTGTTGCTCCTGATGTGGATAATTTTTTCCTCTCCAATCATATTGACCGCCTCATCACTGAAATAGTCCACGGTATACTTACCCGAAAAGGGTTCATGGTCCTGACGGGCGAGATTGGACTGGGAAAGACCACCATCAGCCGCAAGATCATCAACATCCTTGACAGGAAGGGTGTCGAAACTTCTCTCATATTCCATACGGCATTTCAGGATGTAGAGTTGCTTAAGGAAATCAACCGTGACTTTGGTCTGGACGCAGAGGGCCTTATCCTTGGCGATCAGATGCGGCTCCTTAATAATTTTTTGCTGGACCGGAATCGGGCGGGTAAGAATTGTGCCATTATTATTGACGATGCACAAAATCTTAAACACAAGAGCCTTGAATTGGTCCGTATGATTTCGAACCTGGAGACGCACCAACAAAAGCTCGTTCAGATTTTGCTCATAGGTCAACCTGAACTCGTCGATAAGTTGAACGCTTCCGAGCTTCGTCAACTCAAGAGCCGGATCGTTATCCATGAAGAGGCCAGGCCCCTTAGCATAGAAGAGCTGAAAAATTACCTGCTCTTCAAATTAAATGCCGCAGGGAATCATGGAAAGACGACCATAAAGGGCAGTGCCCTCAAGAAGATCCATCAACTGACAAAGGGAAACTTCAGGCAGGTTAACATGCTGATGGATCGATGTCTCTATGTGGCCTTTCTCCACAACACCGCAGAGTTAGGTAAGGCCGTTGTGAAAGAGGCCCATATCGACTTTTCCCTGGCTGGATCAGGGGCCTTAAAAAGGCCTCTTATCCTGGGGCTATCAGGGCTGGCCTTCTTTTGCATCATTGGGGTAGCGATCTATTCTCTCTCATACCTTGAATTCCCCACACAGGACTTTGCCCGGTCTTTCCTGGGCAGGCCGGCAATGGATACGGGACAAAAACATATGGGGAGGCACCAGGACTTTGTTGCAGTGTATCGGGCAAAAATACCTGTGGATATACCAGGGCCGATCGTTGAATTTCTAAAGGGTTATGGGCTCTCTAAATACGATGACTCATTTTTTGCCGCCCTGAAGACAAATAGATTTCAGAATTTATCTGATACCATATTCGAACAGACTGGATACCGTTTAATCCAGCTTGAATATGTGCCGGAAGACATACGTAAAATATACGGCATTCTTGCCTATCCCTTAGTGACCGGCAGCAAGGAGGTATTTTTTCTCTTCTGGCGGCCAAGGCTCCTTCTAGGAAAGTATTATTACGGTTATCGGGGCGAAGAGATTCGTCTTCTGGAGAAGATGCTTTCATCTGGTTATTATTACAACGACCGAATTGATGGTGTTGTCGGCAAGAATCTTATGAAGGCCGTTGTCACATTTCAAAGAGAAATGGACCTGCCGCTCACCGGATTCCCCGACGACACGACCTTATTCCTATTATGTCATCTGGGAGGGGGTGGCCAGTCATGATGCCTGAACGTACCAGGAAGCCTCTAGGCGAATTGCTAAAAGATAAAGGACTTATTAATGAGGAACATATCCGATTTGTCCTACAAGAGCAGAAGATTACTGGCGAAAGGATGGGAGAAATCCTTGAGAGACTATGTTTCGTCACCGAGTATGACGTTACAACTACCCTTTCCGAACAGGAGGGGATTCCCTATCTCGATGTGGATGAAGTCCTCCCTATAGAGGATGTCTTGAAGCTATTCAACAAGAATTTCTGTCTCACCAATGTCTTTCTTCCTATTCGTGTTGACGGGCGGTCAATAGAAGTGGCAACCTCTTCTGTTTCAGATGCAACCCTTGCGCAAAAGATCACCCGGCAAAGCGGCCTGTCTCCCAAGTTTTACCTTTCCGAGAGTAAGAAGGTCATTAATGCCGTCAACAAATTCTATTATTTCGTAGAGCACCCGGTCGAGAAATTGATTGAGAGGGAGGTCAGCCTTCTATCTCAGGACGTAGAGATGGCCAGGGGTATGGATAATCTAATCAGGCATATCCTGCATCTTGCCGTCAAGGTGCGGGCTACGGATATTCATATAAGGCCAATGGGTCAGAGCATAAATATGTCTTTTCGCATAGACGGTGTGATGACATCCGCCTTATCACTTCCGCCCAGCTTGCATAGGCTCGTTCCCAGTCTGAAGATGAAGGCGGAGATGGATATAGCTGAACAGAGGTTGCCGCAAGACGGGCGTTTCTCAACCACTATCTTGAATAACGGGTATGACTTCAGGGTGTCAACTATTGTAACTCCCCAGGGGGAAAATATGGTCCTTCGGATCTTGCCCGTGGAGAGCGCGATCATGGGCATGAAGCAACTCGGTTTTTTTGAAGAGCATATCCGGGATGTGGAGCAGATGTTTAACGAGCCCTTCGGGATCATTCTCCTGACCGGCCCTACAGGTTCCGGTAAGTCAACGACCCTCTATGCGGGCATCAGGTGCCTCAATTTACTTGAAAAGAATGTCATAACCGTGGAAGAGCCCATAGAATATAATATTCCCTTGCTCCGTCAGACCCAGGTGAATGAAAAGGCCGGGTATACCTTTGCCAATGCCATTCGTTATTTCTTGAGGCATGACCCTGATGTCATACTGGTGGGGGAAATAAGAGACGGTGAGACCGCATCTGCCGCCGTCACGGCCTCAACTACCGGCCACCTGGTGCTTTCTACATTACATACCAACAGTGCTGTAGGGGCTATTCCTCGGCTAAGAGATCTGGGCGTGAGGTCCTTTTTGATCAGCGATTCATTGATAGGGGTAGTGAGCCAGCGGCTGGTTCGGAAGATCTGTAACGCCTGTAAAGAGTCCTATATCCCTCCTGACTGGGAAAAGACCTATTTGAAGGATCCTGCAATAGAAAAACTTTATAGGGGACAGGGCTGTGATGTATGTAATGGCTCGGGCTATTTCGGCAGGACCCTGGTCTATGAATTGCTGGCGGTGGATAAAGAGATGTCCAGGCTCATTGATCAAGAGGCCGATCTGGGTGTAATCGCTGAACACGCCCAGGAGAAGGGATTTGTCAGTATGTTTGATGTAACTTGCGCCAAGGTGAAACAGGGTATCACCACGACTGAAGAGGCGGTACGCATTCTGGGACATATAAGACATGTTTGAAAAGAATCTGGCATGAACTATTTCAGATATAAGCTGATCGATCCATACGGAAGAATTCTTTCGGGCATAACAAAACTCCCTTACAGGGAGGTCATGTCCGCAATTTCCCATCTTGAGCGAGATGGCAGCACCACTGTCTATGTAAAAAAACTGGGACGAGTCTTGCGGCTATTCTTGGAGTTGAGCACATTAAAGTTGCGCAGAAAACTGCCGAGGTCATTCCAGGCGGAGTTCCTGAATAACGTTTCCATGATGCTCCGTTCTGGAACGACGCTCACCACGGCATTGGAAGAATCCGCGCTAGGTTCTGACAGTCCTAATTTTGAGGAAGACATAAAAGGCATTATCTTGGATATCCAGGGAGGGGCCAGCTTTTCCGAGGCGGCGGAAAGGTATAAACACATCTTTCCCAAGACTGTCATACACCTTATCCGCCTGGGAGAGGAGACCGGCAAGCTGGAGAGAACGCTGAAGGATGCCTCCGAACATCTAAATAGAATCCAGACGATAGTAAGCGATACCAAGCAGGCCCTGTTGTATCCGGGCTTCGTGTTTATCTCCATGGGGGCTGGCCTCTTGTTCTGGTTATATTATGTAGTTCCCAAGATTGTTGCCCTTTTCAGAGACATGGATGTCGCTCTTCCCGCGCTGACGGTGTTTATCCTACGGCTATCGCGCTTTGTCCAGTCAAACATCGTCAAGATAATCGTTGTGCTGATACTGTGCATCTTGTCTATTGTGTTTTCGTATAGGAAGAGCCGGAGATTCAGGAGGTTGATTGATGCCCTTGTGCTTAAGATGCCCATATCTAAATCCATTTCAACTGCCTCCGTCCTGGCGTTTATTTCGGAATATTTTAGCCTTCTTATAAATGTGGGCCTGGACGTAATGCAATCCATGGAGATACTGAAAAATTCCGTAAGGAACGAGGTCTATAGGGAAAAACTGGAAGAGGTAAGCTCTTGCCTTTCCAGAGGGGAGGGCATTGCGGCTTCTTTCGGAAGGGTCCCCATTTTTCCCTCCTTTGTGGTGAGGATGATAAACGTTGGGGAGCAGAGTGGAAAACTACCGGAACAGTTGGCCTACATTGCAGAGGACTACAGGAACAAGTTGTCTCTCCTTGTGGCCACCATCGGCAAGACAATCGAGCCGATTGTGCTTGTGGTGGCGGGCACCATGTTTGCAATTATGGTAGGTGGCCTCTTTTTACCCATTTACGATCTTGTATCAAAGGTGAGCGGCCGATAATTTGGTATATCTGGATAGACCAGAAGGACCAGATCATGGTCCCCCGGGGCAGCTATGGGTAAGGGTCATATCCGCTGACACCTCGCTGGCCGAAAGACCCCGGGTGTAAACCCGTAGTTCATCGATCAGGCCGTCGTATTTATAACTCGAACCTGTATTCCATCCACTGATATAGAATGTTGAGCTCACAGACCTATTACACTGAGAACCTGCAAGCAGGGTGATGGGTTGCAGTGTCCCGTTTATATAGAGCTGGTTCTTTGAAGGCGAGTTGTTTGTAAAGACGGCCGCTACATGATACCAGTCACTGGCAAGGGCACTCGCCCCGGAAATGCCGTAGAGGTCCGAACACCCGGTGTTAAAGCCGAACTGGTCCGCGGTTCGAAACCACAGATCATAACTGCTCCCCCACCCTATGGGCATTTCCGACGCGTTCCCCGCCCACTTCATCCAGAAGCAGACCGTGGTCTTGTCCCCGGCCGTAGTGGATACAGGGAGCCCTGCTATTGCTATGTAGCTGTTGTTATTGACGAACTCACCGGCATAGCAAACGTGGCTGTCAGACTGGTTGATAGCGGCACTGCCATAGGGGGTGCCGTGATAATTGTTGCCGGATGAATCTGCTACCTCATCGGCCTGTCCTATGGTCCATGAATCTTCGTCCATTCTATAGTCTGCAACAAACCCCGTGTAACAACTGCCGCTACAGTCATGACTCAAAGAAAGGAGGGTGTTTACCTCCGTCTGGGACAGGACTTTGTCGTAAAGCAAGACCTCATCGATCCACCCGTGGAATACCTGGTTTGCGGCAAACCCTCCCCCAAAACTGTCCTGCTCCTGGCCCAGGATCACACCTCCGGCATCCAGGGTGACATTTGAGGTGTCTGCTGCGCTGTTGGAATCGCTGATCGCAGATCCGTCCAAATAGATTGTCTCAGTGCCGTCTGAGACCTTACGGGTCCACACCACGAGATGCCATAGCCCATCCGCGACAGTGGAGCCCAGGGAAAAATTTCCTGTCTGGGCGTTATTGACCCATGTAAGTAGATTGGTGCCTGCGCTGTCGAGAAACAGGAGAAGATTGTTATAGGCGCCTGACCTTGCCCCTGAAAAGAGGGTGCTTATGGAGCTGGAAAGGGTGTCAACCCGGAACCACATTGACAGGGAGAAGTCGCCAAGGGCATTAAAGGGTTGAGGGCCGAGTGTTACATATTGATTGGTGGTGGAACCCAGGTTCAGGGCCGCACAATAACAGACCTCACCAATGGAACGGTCGGGCGTGTCTGCGGTGCCCATCTGGTGACTTTCACCATGAGCGCCGCTGCCGCTGGTGTCCAGGATCTCGCCGGTGGTTCCATCCCACGTGCATTCATCCATGTGCCATTCTCCCACCATTCCCGAGTAATAAGGAGAATTTGTGCCCTCACCACTGATGTTGATGGTATAATAGCCCGAATCTAGCTGATTATCTGAACAGCTACCGTCCTGGGCCGTCAATTTGAACTGATACCCACTCCCCGCACCGGAGTCCCCGATCTTCCGGAAGCGGGCCGTATTATCCCCTGTGCTGGTTACTTCAAATCCGCCGGGATTGGTTCCCAGCCACTGGATCTGCCAGGCCCCCAAGGCCCCGATGCGGGCCCCTGATGCGGTGAAATCCTGGTAGAACGTGGAAGTGGTGCAATTGAAGGTCTGGGCTGAAGGTGAGAGGGAAAGGGTGCCATTGGCCACGGTCAGCGTAAGTGTCTGTTCGTCTACCCTGCTGGCTGCATCTGTCACAGAAATGGTTAGATCATAATCTCCCGCGCAGACATTAATAGTACCATTGAGTTCGCCGGTATTGGGCACTATGCTGAGGCCGCTTATCGGGTTCGGGGCAATGATATCCCACCCATAAGGGAGCGTTCCCCCTGTGGCCGACACAGTGGTGCTGTAAGCGCTGTTGATAGTCCCCTGGGGCAGGGAAGTTGTGGTAATCACGACGGAGTCGGCTGAACAGTCACGCGTCTCATCCATATCGGCCTTTATCTCGTTTTCTGCAATGGCCCGGTTGTATATCTTTACCTCATCAATCGTGCCCCCGAAAAAATTGCGGGGACTGCCGCTCCTTTCACCTCCAATGAGAAGTTTATTCGAGTTGCTTCCCATGGCCCCTGTCTGGCTTCGAGAGAAGACCTGGGCCCCGTCTTTGTAAAAAACCTGCTCAAATCCGTCATAGACTACGGTGACATAAGACCAGGTGTCCGCTATCACGGAAAAGGAAGTGCCGCCATACCAGGTCCAGGCGGGTCGCCACCTGTAAGTCACATATCCATTCCGCACTCTAGCTTGATAAAGGCCTTGTTTGTCGTAAATAAAATTATTTCCTCCAGACCCGTCCCACTTGACCCAGGCGGAGACGGTCCAGGGATCGGTATCCGGGTCAAGGTCTCCGTCCGCGGGATCCCCCAGATCCAGATAGCCTCCATTACTGGCATCAACCCTTGTAAAGACACCTGCACGGCAGACCTTTCCGCTGGATGGAGTTGTCTGGGTGGGCAGGGAGCCAGTACCTTGAATGGCCGCAACGCCGTTGCTGCCGCCTGACCCTGAATCCACCACCTCTCCGGCAGTCCCTGTCCACGGAAAGTTTTCCATGCGGTATTCGGCCATGGGATTGGTATAACAACTGCCTGTACAGGAGGTGCGCGTCGATTCGTATATCGTTGTCAAATCGTCTGTGTCCAGGGCCTTGTTGAAAAGCATGACCTCATCCAATACTCCATTTAGATATGTGTGAAAACCGGCATAGCCCATGGTAAATGGATCATTGGAGGTGCGCGGTACGTAAGTATAATTAATAGACGCCCGTTCCACGTCATCGATATACACCTTCATTGTGGCCCCATCGTAAACGCCTGCAATGTGATGCCAGTCACCATCGTTCACGGTTACGGTGGTTTGTGAGTCGCCGTTGCCACTTTGTGAATATATCTGAAATAGTATGGTTCCATTGGTGGCCAACCACAGTCCATAATTGCGATTGGTTGAGTCGCCTTTACCTGCCAGCCGCACCCAGTCAGATGCGTTGGCGTTGACCTTCACCCAGAGGGCAAGTGAGAGTGGAGCGGTAAGTTGTAATTCAGATTGGTCAGGAACTGTCACATAATCATTGGTCCCATCAAAGTATCCCGCCCGGCATATCTTACCTGCGCCGGTCGTATCCGCACCATTCACGGCCGTGCCGTCCAGGACATTGTCTCCTGAATCCTTGACCTCTCCAGTGGTGCCGTCCCATGCGCATTCATCCAGCCGCCATTCTCCTACCATTCCCTCTGTGTATGGGGACCCGATGCCCTGCGGTTCGATTTTTATGGTGTAGGAGTTGGTGGTGATTGTATTGCTGGAACACGTGCCGTCTGTTGCCGTGAGCGTGAATGTATAGGTGCCCACGGTAGTGAAACCACTTTTCCAGAATTTACCGGTGGTGCTTGAAGTGGAGTTTGCCTGAAAGCCCCCTGGATCAGTACCCACCCAGGCCAGGGTCCAGTTAAGGTCACCAAAGTGGGGCCCGCTGGCGGTAAAATCCTGTGAAAAGGTGGATGAATTGACGGTAAAGTCAGGGCTTGTCGGACCACCTCCGGATGGGGCGGGGGAAATGCTGAGGGCCCCGTTAACAACGGTGAGGGTAAAGGTATGGGAATCGGTCTTGCCGGAGTCATAACGGTCTTCAACTCGTGTATCCACACTGTAGGTCCCTTCGCAATTATCTATTGAGCCGGAAAGGACGCCGGTCCACAGGCCTATGCCTAGTCCGGAGATATTCGGTGAAATCGAGTCCAGATACCAATAGTAGTATCCTGAGCCCCCCGTTGCCTGGAATGTATGGGTGTAAGAGTTTCCTACGATTCCGTTGGACATTGCCCCTGTATTTATGTGGACAGATGCCGTGGGCGGACCGTCCTCACAGCCGTCCAGGCCGTAACAATCCTGATCAGAGCAATCGGTATATCCATCGCTATCATTGTCAGTTCCGTCACTACACAGTGCGGCGGTGTTTTCTACTCCGGTGGTACCGGTGCCTGTTCCAGTGCCGCCTCCACAGACGATCCCTTTGAGGGTACTGATTTCGCCGGATACCATAATGTCGTTGTAGACAACCACGCCGTTATTGTATAGGGTTATTCTATGGGGGTCATCGTATTCTGCGTTGTCATCGGAATTCTTTGCCTCGAACTGGCCCGTGGCGTCGCCCCCACTGATAATAACGAAGATTTGTTGTGTTGCGCTTCCATCACTGTTGCTGATCGTGTGCAGTTTGGCGGTATCCACGGTCGTGGGCGTAGAGATATTGCACAGATTGGTGGTGACCACGTCTTCATATACGCCGTATTTGATACGTTGATCCCACGCGTCATCTCCTGACGAGAGCCCGAGATCTTTGAAGGGAAGCCATCCAAAATAGACCCCGCTATCGGCAGACCCGTCCTTATCCGAGTCCGCGTAAGGCAACCTCTGGCTGGCTATAAGGCTGCCCCTCAGGGCGTAGTCCACCTTTTCCAGGATGGCCTCTGTCTTTTTGATTTTTGCGGACTTAATGAGCGAAGGGAGAATGGTGGCAACTACGGATATGACAATACCTATAATTACAAGCACAACGGCGAGTTCAATGAGGGTGAACCCTTCCGCTTTTCTTATTTTCTGCAATGGGAATTGGGGAGATAGGGAATTCCTCATACCGGATGATTTTTAGACGAAAGGTAAACCGGTGTCAACGATAAATCCAGAAAAAGGGCAATTCATAACACTTCAGCTGTTTGAAAATGCCAAACGAAGGGTAACGTCTTTCAGAAAAGACACCACCATTGGCTCGAAGTCGAGCGAATCATTTTGAAAAGGGCTAGACCGTTACGCATTTTCTAGAAAGTGGTGTTGACAAAAGGAATTGTATGTTTAAAAATGATTATGAGAGCGACAATAACCACGAATCCGTCAGGAACTCGGGGAGGAAATCATGTATACGCCTATGACCATATCCGGTCTAACCGTGGATCCGATCACTAACAGTCCAATTGTCATCCTCAAGGAGATTAACGGGGACAAGACCTTGCCTATCTGGATTGGTTTGTTGGAGGCCACTGCTATTGCCAGCGAATTAGAGGGCATCAAATTTTCGAGGCCCATGACCCACGACCTGTTGAAGAATATGATGGAGATGATGGACGTCAAGATTATAAAGATTGAGGTCTGCGACCTCAAGAACAATACCTATTATGCCCTTGTCCATTTCATACACAATGGAAAAGAGATGTCTATAGATGCAAGGCCCAGCGATGCCCTTGCCCTTTCCCTGAGAGTGAACGCCCCTGTCTTTGTCGCCGAAGAGGTGATTGATAGGTCTTCACAGATAGATTTAAAGGCCGAACCGGAGGATAAATCAGAGAAGGGAAAGAAATGGCAGGAGATCCTGGAAAGCCTCAATCCCGAAGATTTTGGCAAATATAAGATGTAGGATCACTCTTGTCCAAAAACGGTTTTTGCAAGGTTGCAAATTGAATTTATTTTGGACAGCAATGATGTAGGATATCAGCTTGGCACGTTCAAAATAGTTCCGTATTTTCAAAGAGCTAAAGTGTTATGATGCAAAAATTCGTGTGTTGTCCGTAATCCATTAGATGCAACGGACAACTGACAATGGGCCCACGGACCGCACATGATTGACCTTCATACCCACTCCCTTTTTAGTGATGGTGAACTCATTCCGTCAGAACTCGTCAGGCGTGCTGAAGCCATTGGATATAGGGCTATTGCACTCACGGACCATGCAGATTCCTCCAACATCGATTTTATCATTCCCAGAGCAATAAGAGTCGCTCAAGATTTGAACCAGGCCCAATCTGTCAAGGTAGTTCCGGGCGTGGAACTGACCCATGTCCCTCCGGGCCTCATCGGCCCCATGATAAGAGAGGCGAGAGGGCTTGGCGCGGCGATTGTGATAGTCCATGGCGAAAGCATTGTGGAGCCTGTTCTAAAGGGGACTAACAGGGCCGGCATTGAGGCAGGGGCGGACATCTTGGCTCATCCGGGGTTGATCAGACTCGATGAGGCCGAGCTGGCTGCTCAAAATGATATTTTTCTGGAAATTTCGGCCAGATCGGGACACAGCCTTACAAACGGGCATGTGGCCAGAATGGCAAAGGAAACAGGTGCGAGGCTCGTGCTCAATTCGGACACACATGCCCCGGGTGATCTCATGACCAGAGAGTTTGCAAGTATGGTCGTTGAAGGCGCCGGTCTGCCAGAGGGATCTCTAGATGATCTCCTTTCGAATTCCCGCCTCTTGCTCAATAAGATTGGATTTTCCGTAACAACTTAGCCCTTTGAAACAGACCTATTCCTTGAACGCCCCTTATCCCGCCATTTTTCAAATATCGTAATACTTGACGGTCTAAAAAAGGTCAGATTATCCATGTTTGTCATTCCCGACCTGATCGGGAATCCAGTATTTTCTCGCTCTGGAGATACAGGAGCAAACAAGCCCTCTCAGGGGGCAAGCCAAAGCCGGGCCCTCTGGACCCGAATTCTTTACTTTTAAGATATGGACACAAAGAGAAAAAAGCATATTTTCAATGTTATTGGTGGCTGCATCATCGTCCTATGGCTGGTCATGATCGGCCTGCAGATAAAAAAGGAAAACTTTAATAATATAAGTGATCATCCTGAATTCACGGCCAAAACAAACCAAAACATAAAACATTCCCAACGTGACTGGATGGGGATTTATCTCAAGGGTAAAAAGGTCGGATATTCTGTAAACCAGATTAGCCCCTCTGGTCAGGATTATCTTATCCAGGATGAAATCTTTCTGAGAATGAATCTGATGGGCCAGGCCAACGGTATACACACGCTCACTCGATCCGTTGTAGATCATCAGTATCACCTGAAGGAATTCCAGTTCAGGATGACGTCCGGGATTGTGACCTTTCAGGCCTCCGGGACGGTGCAAGGAAACCGGATGTTTTTGCAAACTGGAGAGGGGCCGCACAGGAGGACTAACACAATAAATCTCACTCACCCCCCTGTGATTGGTTCAAGTATAGACCAGTTTTTTAGAGGTCGAGAGTTAAAGATCGGACAATCCTTCAATTTTCCTGTCTTTGATCCATCCATCATGGCACAAAAAGATATGGTTATCAGGGTAGTGTCCAGGGAGAAACTTGTGCTTAATCGCATAGGGTACCATACATTCCGGTTGGAGGGGGACATGTGTGATCAGCCCATGACCTTTTGGCTTGATCAAAAAGGAACGGTTTTGAAAGAGGAAGGTTTCATGGGGTTGACCCTGATCAAGTCCAGTGCGGCCGCGGCCCCTCGAGACATTGATTTGAGCGGGGGTGAGGATTTCTATGGGCTTGCTGCCATAAATATAAAAAAGAGTTTGCCGAACGCCTTTAGGCTGGCCTATCTGAGGCTTAGGGTAGGGGGGCTGAGCAACCTTCATTTTGATAGGGGCATTTTGAACGAGGGAAGACAGAGATTCCAGAGGAGACTAAAAGGCGATATTCGCAATGGGGCCTATGATGGAACAATTGAAATTGTTCAGGAGAAGACACCGTTGAAGGCCGCATACAGGCTTCCCTACCCGGACCCATCAGGGGAAATGAGCCCTTTTCTCAGGCCCGAATTCAATATTGAAAGTGATTCCATGCCTGTTATTGAAAAGGCCCATGCCATGGCAGGGAATGTCAAGGACCCCGTTATTGTGGCTGGTAGGCTTATGTCCTGGGTCTATAGGACCGTGGAAAAAAGGCCGGTCATATCTGTCCCCAGCGCGCTAGAGGTCTTGAAGACAAGAGTGGGAGACTGTAACGAACACGCCGTGTTACTCACTGCCCTGCTCAGGGCATCGGGAATTCCCTCGCGGTTATGTGCCGGTCTGGTATACGCGCGTGGAAAATTCTTTTATCATGCATGGACCGAGGCCTATCTAGGAGAAAAATCCGCTGATAGCCCCGTTGATGCGGGCACAGGATGGATATCCATGGACGCAACGCTCAACCAGATGCCGGTGGATGCAACCCACATAAAGCTGGTCCA
>Ga0307425_1000984_pt1 | contig 17651 bp, 16 predicted proteins | sample SalMarWE160330MG_FD_202152 | JGI IMG/M metagenome (GOLD analysis project Ga0307425, IMG submission 202152) | Salt marsh sediment microbial communities from the Plum Island Ecosystem LTER, Massachusetts, United States - WE1603-30 | ecosystem: Environmental > Aquatic > Marine > Intertidal zone >...
GGACTCCGAGTCCGGCCAGCAGCACGACCCCGCCCAGGAGGACAAGACAGATTAACCGCCTGATGAGCTTCATGATAAGTTAACCCCCTCAGCGCGGCCCTCTCCCGCCGCTGGGGGGAGAGGGAAAGATGGGCGGCCTGAGGAATACTTTTCGAAGCCGTGGTTCATGAACCTGCGGCTTATCCATAAATCCTGAAAGGTATTGGTGGCCCAGGCTTTGCAGCCTGGGCAGACAAAACTTTTCCAGAAAGAATAATTCTGGGGTGGGCCCCGGCGGGTCGGCCGCCGGGTTCAGCCCCGGCCTTTCACCACGGCCAGACGCTGGGCGACATCCGCCAGATAGGCGGACTTTTCCAGGCGATTCACCCAGGCCGGCGGCAGGGCCCGAATGCCCAGGTAGGCGCCGCTGATGCCGCCGGCGATACAGGCGATGGAGTCCGAATCACCCTGGATGTTGGCCCCCCGGCGGATGGTAGGCAGAAAGTCATCCGGAGATTTCAGGAAACAATAGAGGGCCATGATGACCGCTTCCTCCGCCACCCAGCCCTCGCCGATATGAGCCAGGGCCGCGTCGGGGGAGGTCATTTCCAGGGCCTGTTCCAGGCGCGCCAGGGCCTGGTCGAATTCCAGGACCTGACCATGGGTCTCCAATTCCAGGGTCGGGAGCATGTCCTCGGGGGGGAGATGGTCCAGGGCCAGTTTCACCAGAAAGGCGGCGGCCACGGCTCCCAGTTGAGCGGTGGGATGATGGTGGGTGGCCAGGGCCGAAGCCGCCGCCACCCGGCGCAACTTGGGCAGGTCATGCTGATAGAGGTAGCCGATGGGCGCCACCCGCATGGCCGCCCCGCAGCCCTTGGAATTGGGTTTGCCGCTCCTCCACCAGGGCACCCCGACCTCGAGCTGGCGGGCCCCATAGAGGCAGGCGCCGCCCGGAGAGCGGTCATTCTCCGGAGAGCGCAGCCAGGCGACGAAATTTTGGGAAATGGCCGCCATGATGGCGCCCAGGTCCTGATGGCCGGCCGCCACCAGGGCCTCGGCCACTGCCAGGGTCATCTGGGTGTCATCGGTGAATAAGGCCGGCGAAGGCAGCTCCTGGATGCCATCCGGGCCGTAGCGTTCCCGAATCCCTTTCATTTCCCAGAATTCCACCGGCGCCCCCAGGGCATCCCCCAAGGCCAGACCGTAAATCATTCCCAAGACCTTTTCCATGCGTCTCCTCTGAGGACTCTGCCTCGCGCTATTCCGATAATATCTTGATTATAGGCCGCCGGCAATCTAGTGTGACGCTTCATAAATAAGATGGTTCATTTTTAAGGGAAAAGCCCCAATAAGGGCCAGTGTTTTACCCCCCTTTTCTAAAGGGGGGCAGGGGGGATTTTTTTAACCATCTCAAAATCCCCCTAAATCCCCCTTTTTCAAAGGGGGACTTTAAAACAGCTTTTGGCAGGATGAGGCAAAATAATTGCCGTATAATTTATGAAGCATGCTAATAGTTTACGGTTTACGGGGCACGGAGGGTCCGGCCGGGGCGGCAGTTTTGGCCTCCTGGGGTCTTTCCGCCACGGTGACGCTGGGTGCCGGAATTCCCAGGGCGGCCCGCTCCAGCTCGATTTTGGCGCAGAGGGCCCGGGCCAGGAGCTGATGGCCTTCCTGGTGCAGGTGACCGCTGAAGTTGGCAAAGATCCGTTTGATATCCTGCCCGGACAACACTTCTTTCATGGAAACGTGGTAGACTCCGGGACCGGCCAGGGATTTCCCCAGGGCATCCAGACCGTGGTCCGTGAGGTAGAGGCGGTGGTGGCCGTCTTGCTCCAGCCGGCATTGGGTGACCAGGATGACGGGAATATGCCGGGCCCGCACCATGGCGACATTTTGCACCGCGGTATCGTAAGCCAACTTGATGCGGGCGGCAATTTCTTTGGGGTCTTGCCCCGCGGCCACCTGGGCGTCGGCGTCGTTCACGGCGTATCTCAGGCGAATCTCCTCGGGCACCAGGGGCCAGAAGACCTTCTCCAGTTTGGCTTCATAGAGCCGCCGGAAGATAAAAATTTTCATCAGCCAGTGCCGGGGGTGCCACCCCTTGAATTCCTGGCTGCGGCGCCACTCCCGCTCATCCTCCCACTTATTGTAGTCGTCAAAATGCAGGATGATGAGACTGGGCTCAAAGGTCAGGGCCTTCTGGAGCACGATCTGACAGCGGCGGGCCCCGTAGCCGGGCACGGCCAGGTTGATGGACTCGGCCCGGATGTCATGCTGCCGCAATTCCTGCCCCAGGAGCCAGGGGTAGGCCTTTTTCAGACCGGCGCCCCGGGGCACGGAGTCGCCCACCACAAAGATGCGAAAGACCCCCGGCGCCCGCGGCCGCTGAAAGGTCTGGGGATAGAACCGGCGCCCGCCGGCCCGGAAGAGTTCCACCGTGCCGTCGGCGCGCTCGGCGAAGCCGGCCTGGGGATTGTAGCCGTAGTCGAAGCGCCCCGAAATATCCTGGGCAAAAAAGACCCGGGCGCCCAGTTCGGCCAGGCCCAACAGGCAGATAACCACGAGGCAGGCGGGCGTGATTAGTCGTCTCATCAGAACTGGAAGTAGATAAACTCCTTATCCTGCTCGCCGGAAGAGACGATCAACAGGATCATCAAGGTGTAAACCAGCCCCCGGGCCAGCCAGGGGACATGCGTCAGGGTGGCTTCATCCCGGTATTTCCAGGTCAAAACTTGCAGCAGGATCAAGGGGAGGATGTGGAACAGCAGCCAGAGGGAGGAGGATTCCCAGGAGAGCCCCAAGGACGAGTCCCAATGGCCCAGGGCCCCGAACCAGGCGGCCAGAAAGGAGACGCTGGGGCTGCGGAAAATGGCCCAGCCCACCAGGGTAAAGAGCAGCATCAGGGGTACGGCCAACACGTCGCGCCAGGTCCAGGCCCCGTCTTTGTCCGGGATGCGGTTGAACGGCGGCACCACCCGATAGAGAATGAGCAGGACGCCGTGATACGCCCCCCAGAGGACAAAGATCCAGTCGGCGCCGTGCCACAGGCCGGCCAGAAGCATGACGATGGTCAGATTCCGCAAGGTTTCCCAGCGGGTGCCGCGATTGCCGCCCAGGGGGATGTATAGGTAATCCCGGAACCAGGTGGACAGGGAAATGTGCCACCGGCCCCAAAATTCCGAAGGAGTCCGGGAAGTATAGGGGAACTTGAAGTTCTCCATGAGGTTGATGCCCAACAGCCTGGCGGACCCCCGGGCGATATCGGTGTAGCCGGAAAAATCACTGTAAATCTGGAAGGCGAAGGCCACCACCCCGATCACGGCCCAGTAGCCGTTGAGGGTAGTCTGGGAAGCGAAGGCGTAGTTGGCCAGGATGGCGCAGTTATCGGCCACAAAGATTTTCTTAAAGAGTCCCACCAGGATCAGGCGGAGGCCGTCCTGGATATGGGACTCCCGGAAATCGGCCCCTTTTTCAAACTGGGGGATGAGATTCCGGCCCCGTTCGATGGGCCCCGAGACCAACTGGGGGAAAAAGGCGTCAAAGGTGGCAAAGGTGAGGAAATCCGCACAGACGGGGCTCTGGCCCCGATAGACATCGATGACGTAGCCCAGGGATTGGAAGGTGTAAAAGGAGATCCCCACGGGCAGGATGATCTTGAGCAGGGCCCAGTTGGCCCGGACCCCCACCACCCCCATCATCGATTGGAAAGAACCCACAAAAAAGTTGAAGTACTTGAAGAAGCCCAGGATCGCCAGGCAAAACACCACGCTGAGAACCAAATAATATTTGGGGCGGCGGCCCCGGGCCAGGAGCCCGATGGCTTCATGGGCCCCGAAAAAGGCCAGGCCCAGGCCGACGCTGATCAGCAGGAGATTGTCAGAGATGCCGGCGGCGGGGAGCCCGAGATGACACCCCAGGCACCAGGCGGCGGGCAACAGGGCCAGGCCCAGGACCTGCCAGGGGCGATTTTTCCGGCCGGCGATGCTGAGGCCGCAATTGTAATCGATGACCGTGGTGGCCAACACCAGGGCCAGGAACCTGACGTCCCAACAGCCATAGAAGAAATAGCTGCCGGCCAACACCAACAGCAACCGCCGTCGGGGCGGCAAAAGCCAGTAGGAGATGATGATGACCGGGAGAAAGATGAAATACTGCCAGGAAATGAAAGACATAACGTACCGATATAGTTATGGTTGTCGGTAAACAGCAGGGGCGATCCGGCGGGTTGCCCCTACCACGGGCCATTTCTCGCAGATCCCGGGAGAGTGCCGGATATGCTGGATGGAGAATTGGATGTAATTATACCTAATTTCAGGGTATAAAGTCACCCCGGGGAAAGCAAGACAATTTTTGCCGAGTCAGCGGAGCAGGCAACGATGGGGCGCGGTGCGCACCCTAAATGAGCACAGGCGAGACGCCTGTGCCACCAAGAACTTTTCTCAGCAGCCCGGCCTTACAGCTTACGGGCCCGGACCAGGAGGCGGGGCTCCTCGCTGAGGGGCAGAGCGTATTGATGTTGTTCCAGGGGACCCAGGTCCAGGCGCGAGGCGGCGGTCCCGGCGGTTTCCAGTTCGCCCTTGGCCGGATGGACTCCCTTGAGGGCCAGCGCCAGGCCGCCGGGCGAAAGGAGCGGCGCGGCCAACTTTAGGAAACGGGGGAGCGCAAAGGTGGCCCGGGACACGACCGCCTCGACCTTGGGCTCCCACTGCCGGGCCCGGGCGGGGGTGAGATGGGTCTGGACCACCGCCACCCCGGTCAGCCGGAGGCGGGAGACCAGGTATTCCAGAAAGGCGGCTTTTTTCTGGCGGGCCTCCACCAGGCTCAGGGCCATCGGCGGCCGGGCTAGCTTCAGGACCAGCCCGGGGAAGCCGGCGCCGCTGCCCAGGTCCACCAGGGAGGCGGCCGCCTCCAGAAACGGCAGCACCGCCAGGGAGTCCAGGAAATGTTTGATGACGATGTCCCGGTCGGTCTTCAGCCCGGTTAAATTGATCCTGGCGTTCCAGAGCTTGAGTTCTTCCAGGTAGAGCTGCAAGTCCTCCAGGATGGTGGGAGGCAGGTCGAGGCCCAGGGCGGCCAGGCCTGCCCTCAGGAGGGCCAGGGGTTCGGATTCCGGGGGTTGATGCACGGAGATCCCCTTCTCAGCATTTCGGGCCGGTGGGGGCGGGTTTCAAACCCGCCCCTACCGTAAAATTGCCGTTTGGGCGCAATTCGTTATATTTGAGAATGCTTCTCCGATTTCCAGGTCGGGGCGGACCCGCGTGTCCGCCGTTTCATTTGACGGCGGACACAGGCCGCCCTATGACGTTCAGGGCAGTTCCTCATGGGCGTTTGGCCCACCCGTAAAGCATGAAAAAATATTGGTGGCACAGGTTTTTAACCTGTGCACCCGCACCGGTAAGATACCGGTGCCACCAAAAACTTTTCGAAGCAGTTCCTCATGGGCCTTTCGGCCCACCCGTAAATTATGAAAAGCATGGTGGGGCGGGCCTCCGCGCCTCCCGGTGGTGGGCAGGGCGCCCCCCTAGACCTGCACAGGCGAGACGCCTGTGCCACCGATGCATCAGAACTTTTCACTTCCCCAAACAGAACTCACCGAAGATGCGGTCTAAGATGGCCTCGCCCACTGCCTCGCCGGTGATTTCGCCCAGTTGGTGGACGGCGGCGGCCAGTTCCAGGGCCACCAGTTCCCAGGGGGGTTTTTCATAAGTGGTGAGCAATTCACGGGCCTGGCCGAGGTAGGTCAGGCATTGCCCGAGATGCTGGTGGTGGCGGGCCTGGGTGATGATCTCCCCCTGGACCTTGAGACCGCCGCCCAGGGCCTGGGCGACGATTTCCGCCTGCAAGGTTTCGATGCCCTGGCCGGTCTTGGCGGAGATTTTTGTAAGGGGCCAGGCGGTGCATTGGGATAGTGCAGCTTCCGACAGGCTGGGGGGCAGGTCGATCTTGTTGATCACCGCCAGACCCCGGCGCCCCGCCAGAGCCGCCAGGGATTCCTCATCCTCGGGGGTCAGGGGGGCGCTGCCGTCCACCAGGTAGAGGACCAGGTCCGCCTGCTGCATCCTTTCCCGGGTGCGGGCGATGCCCAACTCCTCCACCCGGTCCCGGGCCCGGCCCAGGCCGGCGGTATCGCTGAAACGCACCACCACGCCCCCCAGGGTGATGGCCTCCTCCACCAGGTCCCGGGTGGTGCCGGGGATCTCGGTGACGATGGCCCGCTCCATGTCCAGGAGGCGGTTCAAGAGGCTGGATTTGCCCACATTGGGACGCCCGGCGATCACCACCAGGAGTCCCTCCCTGAGCAGTCGCCCGGCCTCATAGGTGTCGGCCAGGGCCTTAAGGAAGCCCAGGCTTAGCTCCAGACTGGCCTGGAGGGAGGCGGGCGACAGTTCCCCGGTTTCTTCGGGAAAATCCAGAGCGGCCTCCACCCGGGCCAGGAGATCCAGGAGGTCTTGCCGCACCTGGTGGAGCCGGCGCCCCAGGCCGCCGTGGAGGTGCGCCGCCGCCACCTGGAGGTGCGTTTCGGTCCGGGCCCGGATGACCTCCAGGACGGCTTCCGCCTGGGTTAAATCGATCCGCCCGGCCAGGTAGGCCCGCAAGGTAAACTCTCCGGGCCGGGCCAGGCGCGCCCCGGCGGCCAGGGCCAGATCCAGGATGCGCCGCAAGACCCCGTACCCCGAATGGCAGTTAATTTCCACCACGTCTTCCCGGGTATAGGTATGGGGCGCCCGCATCAGGCTGAGCAGGACCTCATCAAGGATGTCACCCTGGGGGTCGAGGATGTGGCCCAGATAGAGCCGGTGGGACCGCCACTGAGGCCGGGGGTGATGGGGACGAAAGAGGCGGCGGGCGATGGGTTCGGCCGCGGGGCCGCTCAGCCGGACGATGCCGATCCCCGCCTGGCCCAGGGGGGTGGATATGGCCACAATAGTATCGGCCGCATCATGAGAAGTCATGCCGGGCCGGCGGCATCCTCCTGGCCTTCTTTCTTTTTGACCGGTGAAATGACCACCTTTTTGTAGAGGCCTTCGCCCCGGCTGATGGTCTTTAAATCCTTGTCGCCCTGGAGAGCCATATGCACGATCCGGCGATCATAGGGATTCATGGGATTCAGGGTGACGGCCTTGCCGCTGCGCCTGACCTTTTCGCCGGACTTTTTGGCCAGTTGGGACAGGGCCTCATTGTGGCGGGCCCGGTAAGATTCCACGTCGATGGCAATCCTGACCTTTTTCCGGGTCTGCTTCGCCACCATCTTGGTGACGAGATATTGCAGGGCGTCCAGGGTCTGGCCTTGCTTGCCGATGAGCAGACCAGCGTCGGCGCTTTCAATGAGCAGGCTGATCCGGTCTTCTTCATGAGAGGCGTTTACGGTGGCCGGCTCGTGCATCTTGGCCAGGACCTGCTCCAGGATGCCCTGGGCCAGGGGCAGCAGATCACCCTCCGTTTCTTGGGTCAGACCGGCGCGAATCCTGGCTTTCCGACCTCCGAGACCAAAAATTCCGGGGGAGCCCACCGAGACAATCTCGATCTCCAACTGCTCCGAAGGAACTTGAAAATGAGCGCAGGCGCTTTCAATGGCCTCTTCGGTGGTTTTCCCGTCAAACTCCAGAAACTTCATCAACACTTCCCCTGAGACCTAGGTAAGGTACTTATTGGTATAGTACTGTTGGGCGATGGATAAAACGTTGTTCACCAGCCAATAGATTACCAGACCAGAGGCAAAATTGAGAAAGAGAAAGGTAAAAATCACCGGCAAGAACATCATCATCTTGGCCTGGGTGGGATCGCCGGTGGACGGGGTCATTTTTTGCTGGAAGAACATGGTGGCCCCCATGACCAGAGGGGTAATGAGCAGGGGGTCCTTGGCGGACAGGTCCGCCAGCCAGACGATGTCAGTAAACGGCAAAGTGGTGATAAAGGGGGCATGGCGCAGTTCGATGGCATACCCCAACACGTTGTACAAGGCGATGAACACCGGCAGCTGCAACAGCATGGGCAGGCAGCCGGCCATGGGATTGACCTTGAAGGTTTTGTACAGGGCCATGAGCTCCTTATTCATGGCTTCCTTGTCATCTTTGTGCTTTTCCCGGATCTGGGCCACCTTGGGCTGGAGCTTCTGCATATCCTTCATGGATTTGTAGCTCTTGTGGTTGGGCCACCAGAAGACGATCCGGAGCAGGATGGTCAGGATAATAATGGCCCAGCCGTAGTTGTGGGTGTAGCGGTCCAGCCAGTTCAAGAAGGTCAGGAAGGGTTTGCCCACGACATCAAACCAGCCGAAGTTGACCGCCCGATCCAGCCCCAGGGGCTTGAGGTCCTCCAGGTTTTTCGGGCCGAAATAGAGGATGTAGGAAAACTGGGCCGCCTGCCCCGGCCCCAGGGCGTCCACCGGAGTGCTCAGGGTGGCCACCATGGGGGCTTTCGGCGGCTCGGCCAAGGTAACCCAGGCCTTGGCCGACTCGGGGATCATGGTCATCATGAAGTAGCCTTCGTCCAGCCCGGCCCAATCCACTTTGCCGGTAAAGGTCTTGGTTTCCTTGAGGCCGCCGCTCTTGATGTCTTGGGTCTTGTTGTTGATGGAGCCGTTGAACCCGAGAAAATGAAAGCGGCTGGCATCTTCGCCGACAAAATTTTCGCTCAGGTCCAGGTTGAGCTGGCCATCCAGGGGTTGTTTGGTATGGTTGGTCACCTGGACCGTCAGGTCGAAGCCATAGCTGTCGGCCTTGAAAACGAAGGTCTTGACGAAGGCTAGGCCCTCGGGGCTGACGCAGGTAAATTTCAGGGCGCCCTTGTCGCCGTCTTTGAGGGTAAGGGCGGCGGTGGAGGCCTCACACCGTTCCATCCCGGCGAGGTTGAGGGTTTTCCCTTGCCAACTCACGGTCAGGGGCAATTTATTGGAGCTGCCGTCCCGCACCAGGTTCTTGGCGGTGATGCCGGCCTGGGCCGGGGTCAGATAGCGTTCCAGCTCAAAGCCCACCGGCCCCAGCTTAAAATGATAGATGGGCGCAAAGGGCATGCGGTCCTTATATTTTTTCAATTGGAAGCTCTTGAGCCGGGCCCCCTGCTCGGTGAATACCGCCCGGAACAAGGGGGTGTCCACCACCACGTCTTTGGCGGGACGGCTGGCGGTCGACGTCGTCGGCGGGAGCGGCGCCGGGGTGGGTCGCGCCGCCACCGGTGGTGGGGCCGGGGCCGGCGCCGGGGCCTCAGGGGTCTGGGTCGAGGGCGCAGGCCTCAGGGGACGATGCGTCATATCGCCATAATAGATGAACACCACGAAGACCAAAAAACTCAAGGCCAAGGCAATCAAGGCCCGTCTTTCCATAAAAAAACTCCTAAGGTACCGGGTCCCACCCCCCGGGATGAAAGGGGTGGCAGCGACAGAGGCGCCGGAGAGTTAACCCGAGGCCGCGCCAGAGGCCGTGACGACTCAGGGCCCCGGCGGCGTACTGGGAACAGGTCGGCGTAAACCGGCAGCAGCTGGGAAACAGAGGTGAGATCAATACCTGATAGGCACGGATTATCAGGAGGGCCACTTTAGTCATGGGTTCTTTTCCCGGCCCGGGAGAGCAGCAGCCGGCCCAATTCCTCTTCGACTTGATGATATGCTAAAGCCGCCGCCCCTTTTTTGGCCATAATGACGAGGTCGACGGCGGGCAATCCGGTTTTATGGCGGCGAAAAAATTCCCGGAGCAAGCGTTTGACGCGATGACGCTGGACCGCTTTCCCCAGGCGCCGGGTAACCACCAACCCCAGCCGGGGACTGGCGGCGGCCATGGGAGCCAGGACCAGGCCGAAATGGCGCGTATGGAGCCGCTTGCCCTGGGCCTGGGCCCGAAGGAAGTCTTGGCGATGGCGGAGCCGCTCTGCCTTGGGAAAACGGGCGGTCCCTCTGGGGTTGGGTTCAGGACAGTGGCGGAGCACCGGCAATCAATACCAGGGATGAGGCTCAGGGGCTCCCCACCTCTCAGACGGTGAGGCGTTTACGGCCTTTGGCCCGGCGGCGCTTGACAATCCGGCGGCCGCTCCGGGTACTCATCCGTTCCAAAAACCCGTGGGTGCGGGCCCGGCGCAAATTACTGGGTTGAAATGTGCGTTTCATTCAGCCATCCTTAATTCCGGAACTTATTCCAAACATTGTATAAAACATGGATAGCTCTTTTTGTCAAGGTCTAGACTTGATTATTGCCCCGGACTTCCCTGCTTAACCGAGCCCGGGAGGATTCGCCGGGGCGCCGCCGGCCAGCCAGGCCAGGGCCCGATGCAGGTCTTGGGGCGTATTGAGGTTAAAGAAACTGTGGGCCTGGGGGTCCAGAGCCTGGACCTCGGTCTCCGGGAGGATCAGGGGGCGGCACCCCTCCAGGAAACGGGTGAGGCGCCGGTCGGTCTGGAGGAAATCTTGTAAGGCGGGCAACAGCCGGACGGAATAGACCCCGGGAAACGGCTCCAGGCCCCGGGGGGAACGGCAGATAACCGCCGGGCGGGTGGTGCGGCCGGCCCGGGCCGCCAGTTCGGCCAGGAGGGCCGGGACCAGAAACGGGTTGTCCACCGCCGCGGCCAGGACCCAGGGGGTGCGGGCATAGAAGAGGGCGGTGAGGAGGCCGCCGGCCGGTCCCTGAAAAGGCCGTAAATCCGTGACCAGGGGCAGGCCCAAGGCCAGATGGGCCAGGGGCTGGTTGGTAATGAGCCAGGAGGTCGATACCAGGGGGGCCAGGGCCTCATGCACCCTGAGGGCCAGGGGTTTGCCGCCCAATGGCAGCGCCGCTTTGTCCTGGCCCAGCCGCCGGCTGAATCCTCCGGCCAGGATGGCGCCCGTCAGGCGGGGCGCCCCTTTTTCCCCCGCTTGCCGCCCGGCCGGCATTATCGACACCCGAGCCGGTCACGGATGAAATGGCCAATGGCCGCCACCTGACGGGGGTGGAACACCGGCAGGTGGGTGGGCAGCGGCCAGGGACTGACCCAGGCGACCAGGTGGGGATAGTCCGGCAGGGAAGCGGCGTCGGGGGGGGCTTCCGGAGGCACCAGACCCAGCTTGGGCAGGTCGCTGGTTTTGTAACCTTCCACCAGGATCAGGTCGGCGGCCGGGGCCAGTTCGGCCAGGAGGGCCGGCAACGGCGGGTCCTCGGGGCCAGACCGGGTAATCTGCAGCAGTCCCGGGGCCGCCAGGGCCACCAGCCGCGCCCCGGCCTGGCGATAGCGCCAGGTGTCTTTGCCGTCATCCCCCAGATGCCGGTGGTGGGAATGCTTCAGGACCGCAACCCGGAGCCCTTGGGCCGCAAACCACTTTAGCAGGCGGCAGATGAGCTCGGTCTTGCCGGCATGAGATGGTCCCACCAGGGCAATGGCTTTATAGCCGGGTGCGGGCGAGGGAGCTTGGGAGGGCGCGGCAGGGGGAGGCGGAATCAAGGCTCAGAAATATATCTTTCCAGGATTTTTTCTCTTTTAACCAGGCGGTTGAGATAGACGGCGCAACGGGCGCACGGCCCCTCGCACAACGTGCCCCGATACTCCCGCACTTCATAACAGGGCCGCCAGGGGAGCTGAAACGCAGGACATTCTTCTTTTTTTTCGCAATCGAAGATATTCCAACAGGGGGCGAGCACCATCAGGTTGCGAAGGCAGGCCAGGGTAAAGCCCCGGTCATGGATCAGGCTATTGATCTGGCCGATCTGGGCCACATCAAAATTGGAGTAGAGCCGGTTGTTGGTGTTCTTCTCCCGGAGCGGTTTGATGAACCCTTCTTTTTCATATTCCCGGATGCGTTTTTGGGAGAGATTTACCACCCGGGAGACCTCGTTAATTAAAAAGAGCTCTCCTCCGTCTTCTCCACAATGGAGATGTTTGTTTTTCCCTCGGGGCATGGTTCGTTATATAAGCAAATGGGTATAAGCAATTTTACATAGAACGCGTGTTTATACAAGAAAAAATTCATAGGGCGCTTCGCCTTCTCCTGGGGAGCTTTTGCGGCCATCCCCGGAAAACGCCGGCATCCCTGGGTAAGCAGAGGTGCGAGGCGGGCCGAATTCCGGGCCGGGAAAGGAAATGAGGCCAAGCCGGCCAGACTCGTCAGGTATTCAGCCAGGCGGCCACCTGACCTGATCAGGCATTTCAGATCAATAGCCCTCCTCCCGGGCCAGGTCTTCGGGCGAAACCTTTCCCTTGAAGAGGAAGTAGACCCAGACCTGGTAAGCGATGACCAGGGGCACGAAGGTCAGGGCCACGCCCAGCATGATCTTCAGGGTCAGGGGGCTGGAGGACGAGTTGTAGGCGGTGAGGCTGTAGGCCGGGTTGAGGCTGGATTTGAGCAGGTCGGGAAAGAGGCCCACCACCCCGAACAGGGTGATCCCCACGATGGTCAGGCTGGAGGCGAACCAGGCCTTCCACCACTGGGCCCGCTTGATGAAAGCCCGGACCGTGATCAGGGCCGCCACCGCCACCAGCGGGATGAGGAGCAGCACCGGTTGGTCGGCGTAGTTGTCAAAGAGGGTGGTCCAGCGCCGGGAGGCCAACAGGAAGATCACGGCCATACCGGTGAGCCAGGGCCAGATTTTGGCCGCCAGGTGCGCCGCCCGCCGGTGCAGGTCGCCGCGGGTTTTGACCGCCAGCCACAAGGAGCCGTGATGCAGGAAGAGCAGGACAAACAGGAGGCCCCCGGCCAGGCCGTAGGGGTTGAGCAGGGTGAGCAGGTTCCCCTGAAAGATGCCTTCGGCGTCGATGGGGAGGCCCTTAAAGAGGTTGGCAAAGGCCACCCCGAAGAGCAGGGCCGGCAGGAAGCTCCCCAGGAACAGGCCCGTATCCCACAGGCGCCGCCAGCGGGGGTCGTCCACTTCGCCCCGAAAGGCCAACGACACGCCCCTGAGGATCAGGGCGAAGAGAATGAGCATCAGGGCCGAATAAAGGCCGCTGAACATCACCGCGTAGGTGGTGGGGAAGGCCGCAAAGGTCACCCCGCCGGCGGTGATCAGCCAGACTTCATTGCCGTCCCAGAACGGTCCCATGGCCCGGTGGATGACCCGCCGGTCGCTCTCGTCTTTGGCCAGAAAGGGCATCAGGGTTCCCAGACCCAGGTCAAAGCCGTCCAGCATGAAGTAAACGGCCCACAAGACCCCCCAGAGAACAAACCAGATAATTGGCAGCATCATGAGACCTCCCCGGGATTGATGACGGCCGGCGCCGGCCCTTGCCTGGCAAACCTGGCCATGAGGTAAAAGGCCACCGCGCCCAACAGCGAGTATATCAGGATGAAGGCCGCCAGGGTCACCCCGACCTGGGCGGCGGCGATGGGAGACACGGCGTCGGAGGTGCGCATCAGGCCGTAGACGATCCAGGGCTGCCGGCCCACTTCGGCCACCATCCAGCCGGCCTCCAAGGCCAGGTAGGGCAGGGGGATGGCATAGAGCATCACCTTCAAGTAGCCTGGGCTCGACGCCAATTTATTCCGCTTGAACCAGCCCACCACGGTGAGCAGGATAAAGAGAAACCCCAGGGCCACCATCAGCCGGAAAGCGAAGAAGGTCAGGGCCACCGGCGGCCGGTCATTTTGGGGGAAGTCCTTGAGCCCTTTGACCACGGCCTCAGAAGAGTGGTAGGCCAGCATACTCAAGGCGTCGGGGATGCGGCCGAACTCCACCAGGTTCCGTTCCTGGGCCTGGTCGGGAATCAGCAGCAGCCACATGGGGGCCCCGGCCTGGGTATCCCAGAGGGATTCCATGGCGGCCAGCTTGGTGGGCTGGATCTTGGCCACCTCGGCGCCGTGGAGGTGCCCCTGGACGACCTCGGCGACGGAGAAGATCAGGGCGAAGCCCAGGGCCAGGCGGAAGGACTTGGTGAAAAAAGCGGTATGCTGCCGGCGCCGCAGGTGATAGGCGCTGATCCCCATGACGAAGAAGCCTGCCAGGATATAAGCGCCGCTCACCGTGTGGAAAAACTGCTGGATGGCGAATCGCTGGGTGATGACGGCCACAAAGTCGCTCAGTTCGGCCCGGCCGCCCCGCAGGACATAGCCCACCGGATGCTGCATCCAGGAGTTGGCGATGAGGATCCACAGGGCCGAGAGGTTGGAAGCGAAAGCCACCAGCCAGATGCAGGCGGCGTGGGAGCGGGGTGAGAGGCGGTTCCAGCCGAAGGCCCAGACCGCCAGGAAGGTGGACTCCAGGAAAAAGGCCAGGGTGGCCTCGATGGCCAACAGGGACCCGAAGATATCCCCCACGTAGCGGGAGTACCGGGACCAGTTGGTGCCGAACTGAAATTCCAGGGTAATGCCGGTCACCACCCCGACGGCAAAGTTCACCAGGAAAATTTTGCCCCAAAATTTGGCCATGCGCCGGTAATCCTCGTCGCCGGTCCTGACATAGATGGTCTCCATGATGGCGATGAGGATGGACAGGCCCAGGGTCAGGGGCACAAAGAGAAAATGGAAAAAGGTGGCTGCGGCAAACTGCAGCCGAGACAGCATCAAAACGTCCATCAGGTGTCGTTACCTCCTCTGGGCTGGCGTGGGTCGTCCCGGACCCGAGGGCAAAGCCGCCGGTGATCCGACCTTGGGGAGCCTCACCTCCATCTCGTTACCAGTTCCTCCTCAGAAATAATTATTATAATGCCACTGGCACCCGATTCCTATCTTTTAGTTTGCCGGGATTGGGCCGGCCTCAATTGTCCGACGGTGCTTGGCGGATTTCCACCGCCAGGCCCACTCCGGCCTGGAGGCGCCGGGCGGCGTTGTCCAGGGCGCAGGCGATTTCGAGAAAACCGTGGCTGCCCTCCAGGGCCAAAAATTCCCCGGGAGCCACGTCCGTATAGGTCCGGGCCAGGCCCTGCAACCGGAGGGGACCCACCCTCAGGTGCAGGCGGGCCTGGCCCAACCAGGCGGTCAAGTCGGCGGCCGGCACGTTGCTCACCAGGTTGCCGAAGCGGTCCACCGAGATGATTTCCCCCCTGATGGCTTCCGGCTCAAACCCCGGCTCGGGGAAGTTCAGGGAGACGGGATCGGTGATCCGGGGCCCGAAGCGGTCCAGGTCCACCCCCAGGGACAGGTGGGCCGCCACCGGCGCGAAGATATCCCGGCCGTGGAAGGTGGCCGACACCCGGGGCCGGAAATAGGCCGGATTTTCCAGGGAGACCAGGGTGAGGGCCGGGGCCCGGCTGAAAATGAGGTGGAAGACCCCGTTGTCCGGCCCCACCCAGAACTGTTCCCGGCAACGGGCCGCCAGGGCCCGCCGCTGGCCGCCCACCCCGGGGTCCACCACGGCCAGGTGAATGGCGCCCGGCGGGAAATAGGGGGCCGCGGCGGCTAGAATCAAGGCCCCGGCCTTAACGTCCTGGGGGGGCACCTCGTGGCTCAGGTCCACCAGATTGGCGGCGGGATTGAGGCTGAGGATGACGCCCTTCAGGCTGGCCACATAGGCGTCCCGGGCGCCGAAATCGGTGAGCAGGGTGATGAGGGGGCGGAGTGCGGCGGTCACGCAGGCGTCCTTTCAGCCGGGGGCGGCTGGTAGCGAGTCGACCGGGTTTGCCTCTGGCATTCTGAGCGTAGCGCAGAATCTCGTTTTTTTAAAAAACTGAGACCCTTCACTGCGTTCAAGGTGACAGAAAAAAGCTTCTCTTAACTGCCTCTTATGGTGCCGCCAGGATTTTTCCCACCTCTTCCCGGATGCGCTCCGGGAGCAGGGCCCCGGCGAACCTTCCTTCGCCGTTGATGTACACCAGGGGGCTGGGGTAGGCCAGGGAGCCCAGCAGGGCGGTTTGGGGCAGGCTCGGCCCCCGGGGGTCGGCAAGCACATTGATATACTCCACCTGCACCCGGCCGGGGAAGGCGGCGTCCAGGGTCAGGGCCAGGGCCCGGGCCTGCATTTCCAGGCTGACCCCGGCCAGGGGGTCGCCGTGGTCATGGTGGCCGTGGTCACCGTGGTCGTGATGGCCGCCGCAGCCACAGGCGCAACTGGACGACTTGGCCGCGGGCGCGTCATAAATTACCACCTGTACCATATCCGAGTTCATAACATTCTCCTTCACCCACTGGGGGTTGTGAGCCCGTATGAAGCCTTTGCCGGACATCGTCGCCCCACCCCGAGAGAGAGACAGGGGCCAAGCCCAGAGATTTTCCATAAATTAAGCCCTGGATGAGCCTGATGCCAGTCCCCGGACAATTTTTTTAGGTTGGCGCCGGTTCGGTTACCGGTTTTGCCGGTGTTCGGGTCCTCCATCCCGGAAGCAACACCTTTATGGGGCGTAACGCCAAATGCCGATGGAATCGGTTTTGCGGCGGCCGCAGGTTTTTGGGGAAATGCAGCGCCGGAATCCTCGGCGGGCCCCCCACCAAAACCAAATTTAACTTTTTTAGATCATATCTGCAGTTTTTCAAGGTTAGGAGATAAGCGTCGGTTTTGGCAAGTGACCGACACTCAGCATTTGTCGCACAATTAAAGCTCCTGGGGCTTCTCAGGGGGGCATCGGTGATTAGGTACCAAAGGCAATTCGGAGGAATATTTATGGTCCACAACACCATGCCGATAAATAATTAAAGGGGATTATCCCGGAGAGAGAGGTCCCCAAAACCATTTCTGGACTGCGGTGGCCAAGGCTGCCGCATAATCTCAGGATATATCACTTGCATGCTCGATTAGGAAATGGTAAATTTTTTGCCCTGGGGTTGCGCCGGAAGCTTTTCAGGGCGGGATTCGACCCTAAAATGCAGTTTGGATGCTTAGTGTCCACCTTGACGCATTATTCCGGCTGGGAAGAAAATAACCAATGAAGAATCTACGAGCCAGCGATTACCTGAACCATGTCGATATTGGTGATGGAACTTCACTGCTTTATAGCGGATCGACGCAGTGTATCGATCTTGTTCCCACAGAATATGCCAGCCTGTTGTCCGATGGAGATGATCTGTCTTTCCTTTCTTCGGAAGAAAAAGAGCACCTATTGAGACGCGGCCATCTTACAACTTTGACACATAAACGCGAACTTGAGGATTTCAGGAAACTGGTTGGTCTCATTTGGGAGAAAAGTATCAAAATAGACAGAAAACGACAAAGGGGGAATCTTAGTTTTATTCTGACCTATAATTGCAATCTCTCGTGTAGCTATTGCTATCAGAAATCTTTGGGCCATGACTCTAAGATCCCGCCCATGAGTCCGGAATTTGTAGACACTTTTCTTTCCGATTATTTACCACAACTGTTTCCGAAAGTTCCTAAAGAATTTACTTTTACTCTGTTTGGCGGGGAGCCTTTGCTTCCCGGCAATAGAGAGGCAATTACAAGAATTCTTGCCTACACTAAAAAACATCCTTCAATCACAGTTTCCGTGGCGACCAATGCAACTACTTTATCGGAAATGGTGGATTTGATAGGCCCGGAAAAAGGGAAGATTCAAAGTGTCCAGGTTACTTTGGATGGAGATGAGTTGCTGCATGATAGGAATCGAATACCCCCGTCCGGAAAACCTACCTTTGCGGCCATGATCGCCGCTATTCGTCAACTGATTCAATTGAGGGCACGCACTGTAATCCGTATGCATATACATCCCGGGAGATTGGAATCCTCCCGGAAGCTTGTGGATTATCTTCAGGAGGATGAAATATTAGGCCACCCGCTGGTCGGTGTTTATTTTGCACCAATCAATGATTTTACCAGTGAAGACAATTCGCCCGCAGATCTTGATATATTTCGCAG
>Ga0307425_1000985_pt1 | contig 17632 bp, 18 predicted proteins | sample SalMarWE160330MG_FD_202152 | JGI IMG/M metagenome (GOLD analysis project Ga0307425, IMG submission 202152) | Salt marsh sediment microbial communities from the Plum Island Ecosystem LTER, Massachusetts, United States - WE1603-30 | ecosystem: Environmental > Aquatic > Marine > Intertidal zone >...
AATAGTGGCTTTGGCCAGGGCCTCCAAGCATGATATTGATCTTGCCTGGAAAGCTGTCAAAAAGGCCGCGCATCCCAAAATTCACACTTTTATTGCCACATCAGATATCCATCTTGAACATAAGTTAAAAATGACCCGTGAGCAGGTCATTGAGGCTACCGTTAATTCGGTCCGATATGCCAGGACTTTTACGGACAATGTGGAATTTTCCGCCGAGGACGGCTCACGGAGCAGAAAGGAATTTCTCTGCAAGGTATTCGAGGCAGCCATCGAGGCCGGGGCTACCACAGTCAATCTTCCAGATACAGTGGGTTATGCAATGCCTGATGAATTCGCAGAGCTAATCTCTTTTGTCCTGAACCACACTCCCAACATGCATCGTGTAGTGTTGAGTGTACACTGTCATAATGATTTAGGCCTGGCAATGGCAAACACCCTCGCGGGTCTTAAAGCAGGGGCACGGCAAGCAGAAGTTACAGTCAACGGGATCGGAGAAAGAGCAGGAAACACCTCACTCGAAGAGGTTGTAATGGGCCTTTATACACGCAAGGACCATCTGGGGCTAACCACCCGAATAAATACGACGGAAATTCATTCAACCAGCAGACTGGTAAGCATGTTAACCGGAATTGTGGTGCAGCCCAATAAGGCCATTGTTGGGGCCAATGCATTTGCACATGAGGCAGGTATCCATCAGGATGGTGTGCTGAAAAACCGGATGACTTACGAGATAATGCAACCTGAGACCGTAGGAATCGTAAGCAACCGTCTGGTTTTAGGCAAACACTCAGGTAGACATGCCTTTAAGCAGAAGCTCTTGGAGTTGGGTTATGATCTGACCAAAAAAGAATTAGACGGCCTGTTTGAAAAATTCAAGGAACTATGTGATAAGCGAAAAGAGATCCTTGATGAAGATATAGATGTCCTAGTGGCGGAGGAAATTTTTCGCGTTCCTGACACCTATGAACTGGATTATCTGAATGTAGTAAGTGGAACTGTCGCCGTTCCTACTGCTACGGTCAAATTAAAGATCCGCGGAAAAGAGGCCCAAAATGCCGGATTCGGTGTTGGACCGGTTGACGCAGCCTTCAATACCATTGCCAAAATGACCGGTACACGATCCAGGCTGTTGAGGTTCTCGGTTAATTCCCTTACTGGGGGGATGGACGCTCAGGGTGAAGTGACAGTACGCCTGCAGGAAAACGGTCTGGTTGCCCTTGGAAAGGGTGCTGACCCGGACATAATCACGGCGAGTGCCAAGGCCTATATTAATGGTCTGAACCGCCTTGAATATTTGAAAAAGAATCCCTCTTTATCCCCGAACGAAAGTAACCTCTGAGAAAGAATAAAAAATGACCATGACAATTACCGAAAAAATCCTGGCCATACATGCAGGCAGGGATCAGGTGAGTCCCGGCGAAATAATCGAGGTCAGCGTTGACTTTGCTCTGGCAAATGATATCACCGCTCCGATGGCCATCCGTGTCTTCGAGGAGTTAGGCGTAAAAGGTGTTTTCGACCCTGATAAGATTGCCTTGGTGCCTGATCATTTTGTCCCAAACAAAGATATCCCATCTGCCGAGCAGGCCAAGATCATGATGGATTTCGCCAACCGTCATAACATCACGTACTATTTTGAACTGGGAGAGTCGGGCATCGAACATGTCATCCTGCCGGAAAAAGGCCTTGTCTTGCCCGGCGATCTGGTCATCGGTGCGGACAGTCATACCTGTACCTACGGGGCTCTGGGTGCCTTTTCAGCCGGCGTTGGAAGTACGGACCTGGGCGTCATAATGGCAACCGGTCGGATATGGCTGAGAGTCCCGGCTACAATTAAACTTGTCTATAAAGGGCATTTGAGGCCATGGGTGGAAGGCAAGGACCTGATCCTTTTTACATTAGGTCAAATAGGAACGGCGGGAGCGATTTACAAGACCCTGGAATTCTCCGGAGAAGTTGTTGAAGGGCTTTCTATGGACCAGCGGTTCACTATGGCCAACATGGCCGTAGAAGCAGGCGCAAAAAACGGAATCTTTAATGCGGATGCCACAACTCGCACCTATGTTGAAAAACGATCGAGTCGTAAGGGCTCTTACCTTTCGAGCGATCCTGATGCCTCCTTTGAGAGGATCATGGATATAGATGTAAGTGAGATAGAACCCCAGGTAGCGCTCCCGCATTCTCCCGATAATGTCCGCCCTATATCCGAAGTGGATCCCGTCAGACTGGATCAGGTTTTCATCGGATCATGTACCAATGGCCGCAGTGAGGACCTGCTCGTTGCGGCAAAGATACTGAAAGGAAGATCTGTGGCACACGGAACCAGGCTTATTGTGATCCCCGGTTCACCCCTTATTTATAAGCAGTCTATTAAGGAAGGTGTTCTGGAAATTCTTTTGGACGCCGGGGCAGTGATCGGTCCACCCACCTGTGGTCCCTGCCTGGGCGGGCATATGGGAGTTCTGGCACATGGTGAAAAGGCCCTATGCACCTCAAACCGGAATTTTAAAGGCCGGATGGGCCACCCAAACAGTGAGATATATCTTGCAAGTCCGGCAGTTGCGGCCGCATCGGCGGTTCTCGGTAGAATCTGCTCTCCTGAGGATCTCTAGTGTTTTCAATTGGAGCATAAAGTAAGGCACGACATTTGATTTTGGAGGATATGGGAAGTTATGAAATTTGAAGGTAGGATATGGAAATTCGGAGACAACGTGGATACGGATTTTATTGTTCCCGGAAGATTCCTCAATACATCGGAAGAAAAGGTTCTGGCCCAAAACTGTTTCGCAGACTTGAGACCTGATTTTGTAAAGAATGTGCGACCCGATGATATTATTGTAGCAGGATCCAATTTTGGATGCGGTTCGTCAAGGGAGCATGCTCCGAGGGCCATTAGGGCCGCAGGGATCAGTTTAATTATTGCCGCTAGTTTCGCCAGGATATTTTACAGAAATGCCTTTTACATAGGGCTGCCGGCTGTTGAATACAAAGAGGCGGTCGACACGTTTTCTGAAGGTGATATAATATCTGTAGATATTGCGTCAGGCGAGATCAGGGATCAAAACTCCGGAAACATTTATACTGCAAAGCCCATCCCTGTCTTTATGATGGAAATTGTTCAGGCAGGGGGTCTGGTGAATTACACAAAGGCCAGGGGGGTTGTCTAATTCTTTCCCGCCTGGGTAGGCATTTTATAAAAGGAGCATTATGTCAAAAGAATACAACATTGCGGTTATACCTGGAGACGGCACGGGACCGGAGGTGGTTACCGAAGGTATTAAGGCACTGGAGGCCGTTTCCCGGAAATGCAAAGTGGCATTTCGATTCAAGGAATTCCGGCTGGGCGGAGAACATTACATGGAAAACGGTACCCTGCTTCCGGACGACGTTCTTGAAGAACTGAGAGAAATGGACGCAATCTTCTTAGGTGCAATTGGGCATTCCGACGTAAAGCCAGGTATTCTTGAAAAAGAAATCCTCCTTAAACTACGTTTTGAGCTGGATCTCTATATCAACCTGAGGCCTGTGAAACTGTTTCCCGGTGTGGAAACACCACTTAAAAATAAGGGGCCTGATGATATAGATTTCGTAGTGGTGCGGGAAAATACCGAAGGAATCTACGCCGGGGGCGGTGGCTTCTTTAAGAAGGGATCTCCCCATGAAGTGGCAATACAGGAATCGATCAATACTAGAAAGGGTGTTGAGCGCTGTATCCGCTATGCCTTTGAATACTGTAAAAAAAGAAATAAAGACAGGCACTTAACCCTATGCGCCAAAACCAATGTCCTAATATATGAGTCTGATCTTTGGTATCGAGTTTTTGAAGAAGTGCAAAAGGATTATCCAGATGTCCAAACTGATTACCAGCATGTTGATGCCTTGTGCATGTGGATGATCAAGAATCCGGAGCAATTCGATGTTATCGTCACAAACAATATATTTGGGGATATCATCACCGACATCGGGGCTATTATTCAGGGAGGCTTAGGCATTGCAGCGGGTGGTAACATCAATCCTGAAGGAACAGCCATGTTCGAACCCATCGGAGGATCTGCACCCAAATATGCGGGGACGAATAAGATAAATCCGTTGGCTGCAATTTCAGCGGTCCAGATGATGCTCGATTATCTTGGGGAAAACGAGGCTGCAGAAACCCTCCTTGAATCCATAAAAAGGGTTTTAGAATACGATCTTAGATCCATGGATGCCGGGAAGATGGGCTTCGGCACAAGCCAGGTGGGAGACCTGGTGGTCAGCTATATTTAATTATGATTGAGGGGACCCATGAAGAACCTGAAGGTAGCGGCAGTCTGCATGAATGCTCCGGAGGGCCGGATAGAAAAAAATCTTGAGCGGATTCAATCATTTGTTTTTGAGGCCGCCGCAAAAGGTGCTGACATGGTCTGTTTTCCAGAACTCTCCGTAACCGGTTATGTCCTGAAACATCCAGAAAAGATTTACAAAACCGTAGGACCGGAGAAGATCAAAGATCACTTGACAAATATTGCCCGGAAAGCGGGCGTTGTCCTCATTGCCGGTCTTATTGAGGTCTCTGCCGGGGAAAAACCATTTATCAGTCAGGTAGTTATAGGACCTAAAGGTTTAATTGGGCTTTACCGTAAAACCCACCTCTCCCCGGCAGAACAAGATTTCTACCAGGCGGGTCAAAAGATTGAGACCTTCTCTTACGGACATACCACCTTCGGGCTCCAGCTCTGCTATGAGGCCCACTTCCCTGAAATCAGTACCCTTACAGCCATAATGGGTGCCGATATCCTGTTTGTGCCCCATGCTTCTCCAAGGGGAAACCCTATGGAAAAACTGGAAAGCTGGCTGAGACATCTTACGGCCCGGGCGTTTGATAACGGCGTTTTCTTGGTGGCATGCAATCAGGTAGGAAGAACCGGCGAGGGTTTTTCCTTTCCTGGAGTTGCACTTGTCTTAGGCCCGGACGGTAGAATCTTGGGCAGGTATAAAGGTGAGGAGGAAAAAATCCTTTTTGCAGAACTCAAAAATGATATGCTTCAGGACGTCAGACAACACAGGATGAAATACTTCCTTCCGTACAGAAGGCCCGATCTATACTGGAAACTTGTGCATAGCTGATTTGGGTAAACAGAATTTTGCCCCCCGCATCCTAAAAGCCGAACCAGATTCAACGAACTGCTAAACAAAGAAAAGGCGCAAAAGGGCCTTTCCTGCACCTCTTGCGCCGTGGATGACTCCCTAAATGGGCTTGCTGTTTAATACACAGTATTAGACGCAGCCTGTAGGTTTCGGCAGGCCTGCCATCTTACAAGCGCCTTTACCAGGTCCAGATGGAAACAATTCGTAAATGTATTTCAATTTAAAACCGGTAACCTTGGAGAGAATCCGGACCATCGGGGCGATACCGTTCTTCTTGTAATAATCCTGGAGCACTTTGATGACCTGCCAATGCTCATCAGTCAGTTCTTCAATCCCTTCAACCGTTTTTACGTGCCTAACCCAGGACTCATTCCAATTGTTGAAATCGTCAATGAAACCGTCTTCATCAACATTGAAGGTGTGCCCCTCGAATTCTACTGTTGGCATAATCTTAAACCTCCTTTTCTTAATTAAATATACCGATCCATTACTGGATATATTTGGTTTCCGTGGATAAAATTAAATACTGAAATCTAATTCAGTTTTTTCCTCTTGTCAATTGTTCTTTTTAAACTTCCCGAAAAATTCTGTCTTTTTTTCCTATAATCAATGGCTTTTCTTATAATACCCCGCGCCCACAAAGGATTTCCCGCTGCATGCAAGTGAGTGTATGTAGCCAGGAGGTTATTTTTACAAATCCCATCCCGCTCTCCATCCACGCCGCAGCCCCTGTTCACCTTAAACGCAAAGGTTATATTTTCCTCACTGGTCAGCACCGCCTTTGAATAGTGGAATTCGTGGCCTTTTAAGGTTTCACCCTGTGAGTAATAAGGATTGGGTCCATTCACTTCCAGAATTGTGTACCCATGGCCTTGCGGTCTCTTCTGAAGAATGAATTTTACAGGAAGTATACCAACCATAGGATAGCTTTTGTCCTTCAGCACCAAACTTTCTCCGAGATACATAAATCCGCCACACTCCGCGTACACTGGCAGATCCCTTTCAACTTCCTCTTTTAGAGCATTTCGGAAGATCCGGTTATCCGACAAGGCCTGGGCCTGCGTCTCTGGAAAACCGCCTCCTATATATAATGCATCCAAATCCGGCAAATCATTGCTTGAAATAGCATTGATTTCAATTAGAACAGCACCAAGTCGTTCCAGCTGCCTCAAATTTTCCGGATAGTAAAACCAAAATGCCCTATCCCTGACAAAACCGATCCGAGGAGCCTCATTACCCATAACAACCTTTGATTTTTGATCCTGCTCTTGAGGTGCCTTCTCGAAACCTTCAACGTTGCTGGCTATTCTCCAGATCGCATCCAGTTGAAGGTTTTCCGCGACCACTTTCTTGGCCCATAAGATCGCCTTTTCAGCATGCTCTCTTTCCTGATGTGGAACAAGCCCCATGTGTCTTTCAGGAAAAATCCCATCTTCAAGCCTTGGAACTGCTCCAACCACAGGGATTCCGCAGTATTTTTCAATAGCATTTCTTATCAAATTCTCCTGCCTCGAACCCGCCACTCTGTTCAGAATAACCCCTCCAATATCCAAACCCGGGTCAAACGCCTGGCACCCTTTTATTACTGCCGCGATAGTACGTGTGGCCATGGTCACATCAGCAATAACAATTACCGGCGTCTTAAGCAGCTTGGCCAATTCCGCCGTGCTGGATCGGCCATCCAGGTCAAAACCGTCATAAAGGCCTCGATTTCCTTCGATAATGGAAATATCTGCCTGATCTGAATTTGACCAAAAGGATTCAATAATCTGTTTCTCGGTCATAAGAAAAGGATCCAGATTATGACATGACCTGTTCGCGGCAAAAGTCAACCACCCGGAGTCAATAAAATCAGGACCTTTCTTAAAGGCTGCAATTTGATAACCCATATCCCGCCAAGCGGAAACAAGACCGAGTGAAAAAATGGTCTTTCCAGCCCCCCCCCTCAATGCTGTAATTATGATTCGGCGTCGCAAAAAAGGCATTTTATTTAATGAGTAAACGGTGTATAAGCCAGTCGGATCCCTAGATTTTTTTTTGACGATTAGGAACATGGCCTTGAAAAATTGTCAATAAAAAAAGCAGAGTATTTTTTTGCGTTTTTTCATTGACAGTGCTCAACGGTTTTGATTATAAGTCAAACGTTAACTATTTGAAAAGAAAACTAATTCAAATATTCACAAATAGTTACCCAAAATGATTTACCCTGAGCCATATCAGCCATTGGTGACAGGAAAAACAAAATATAATCTCAGATAGATTAACGATCTTTTAAGAGAGGAGGTGAAGGCAACCATAAATTTTTTATTTGGATTTACTCCTTAAAAAAAAAATATAAATTAGTTAAGCAAAAGGAGGCATTGATAATGGCTTTTGAACCAAACGAACCACAAGAAGAAATAAAATACGAAGAGATGCGAATCTATTCCGATGAAGAGTTGCATAATTACACGGATGAAGACCTCAAAAACTTTAAGTGCAAACATGATATCCCTGATATGGATGAACTCGAAAAGGGTCCATGGCCGAGTTTTGTAGCAGATGCAAAGAGAGAAGCCGTTCATAGAAAGAAACTCGCCAAAGACCGAATGTTACTAGCCGCTGAAACGGTCGAAGATACATTGGGACAGCTTCAGGTTTCATTTGATGATGGTGAAACCCACTGGAAACACGGAGGAATTGTCGGCGTATTCGGATATGGCGGAGGTGTTATCGGCCGGTATTCCGATCTGCAGGAAAAATTTCCTGCTGTTGCCCATTTTCACACCCTGCGCGTCAACCAGCCGATGAGTAAATTTTATACCTCAGATTATTTGAGGACCATTTGTGATCTCTGGGAATATCGGGGCAGCGGTATGATGAACATGCACGGATCTACCGGTGATATTATACTTCTGGGGACATCTACCGAGCAATTAGAACCCATCTTTTTTCAGATGACACATGAAATGCAACAGGATCTGGGCGGTTCCGGCTCGAACCTGCGTTCCCCCTCCTGCTGTCTGGGCAAGGCTCGCTGTGAGTGGTCCTGCATTGATACGCAGGACATGTGCTATGAGTTGACACATTATTACCAGGATGAATTGCACCGCCCGGCCTTTCCATACAAATTCAAATTTAAGTTTGACGGATGCCCGAACGGATGCGTGGCCTCAATTGCCCGATCAGACATGTCCTTTATCGGAACCTGGAAGGACGATATCCGGATCGATCAGGATGCTGTCCAGGCATATATTGCCGGCGATATTGCACCCAATGCCGGTGCCCATGCAGGCAAAGACTGGGGTAAATTTGATATCGAAAAGGAAGTCATTAATCTCTGTCCTACAAAGTGCATGTGGATAGAAGACGGCAAATTAATGATCGATAATAAAGAATGTACGCGCTGCATGCACTGCATTAACGTCATGCCCCAGGCACTAAGACCAGGCACGGATACCGGGGTCACCATACTCTTTGGTGCAAAGGCCCCAATCCTTGAAGGCGCTCAAATGGCTGTTCTGACCGTTCCTTTTATGAAATGCGAGCCCCCTTATGAGAATATAAAGGATCTCGTGGATAAGGTCTGGGATTGGTGGATGGAAGAGGGCAAGAACCGAGAACGACTGGGCGAGCTGATCCAGCGCTGGGGGCTGCCGAAATTCCTTGAGGTTATAGACCTGCCGCCTATGCCGCAGATGGTGACAGAACCGAGGAGCAACCCCTATATCTTCTGGAAAGAGGAAGACGTACCAGGCGGATTTAAGAGAAAAATTGAAGACTACCGAGCCAAACACATGAGATAAGTACAGCAGAGGAGGTAAATATTATGGCATTATCTTTAGAACGATTTGGTGGATATAACCCGGACAAACCTATGGAAAACAGGCTTACGGATCTTGGTCCCAGGCATTTCTGGGCATTTTTTCCTCCGGTTATTCAGAACAATTACGGGAAGTGGAAATATCATGAAATCCTGGAGCCCGGCATTCTGGTTCACATATCGGAGACCGGAGACAAGGTTTTTACAGTTCGATGCGGTGGCTGCCGTTTCATGACAGTTGAGAACGTCCGGGAGATCTGTGATATTGCAGACAAGCACTGTGATGGTTATGTGCGATTCACAACGCGAAACAATATTGAATTTATGACAGACAGCCAGGACAAGATGAAGGCGCTTAAAAAGGACCTGATGAGCAGGAAACACATCTCCGGCAGTTATAAGTTCCCTATTGGAGGTACTGGTGCCGGGGTGACCAACATTGTCCACACCCAGGGATTTCTTCATTGTCATACACCGGCCACCGATGCCTCGTCCATGGTAAAAGCAATACTGGATGATCTCTTCGATTATTTTCAGGGCATGACACTACCCGCCCAGGTCAGGGTCTCTATGGCCTGTTGTCTGAATATGTGCGGGGCCGTGCACTGCTCGGACATCGCCCTTTTGGGTTATCACAGAAAACCACCGGTAATCGACCATGAGGTTATGGATGCCCTGTGCGAGATTCCGCTTGTTATTGCTGCATGTCCTACAGGCGCCATTTCTCCTGCCAAGACCGAGGATGGCAAAAAGACGATCAAGATCAAAGACGAGCGCTGCATGTTCTGCGGTAACTGCTATACCATGTGCATGGCCGTGCCTCTCTCGGATAAAGAAGGCGATGGTGTGACGATTCTGGCAGGCGGAAAAATATCAAACCGTATTTCACGGCCGAAATTTTCCAAGGTGGTCGTACCCTGGCTACCCAACAATTTCCCGAGGTTCCCTGAAGTCTGCAAAGACGTCAAAAAAATTGTTGAGGCCTATGCAGCCGGTGCCAACAAATACGAGAGAATCGGTGACTGGGCCGCAAGGATCGGATGGGAAAAATTCTTTGAGAAGTGCGATCTGCCCTTCACTGAGCACCTGATAGATGATTATCGACTGGCTTATGATACTTACAGAACCTCAACACAATTCAAGTATACTGAGGCAGCCTGGGAGGTCTCTAAGGCAGCGGGCGGTATTGATTAGGCAGTTGCCCAAGATCTCATAAAGGAGAACAAAAATGGAAGATATCAAAAAGGCCATTCTGGATTTTGCCGAAGGAAGTAAAAAGACCAAGTTCTACTTTAATGATATGGAGAAGGCGGTCCACAAGGTTTTGCCCGATGTCAAGACCAGGATGATAAAAAAGGCCGCGACTGCCCTAATCAATGAAGAACAACTTATCTATTTTTCTACCGGAAGCACTACAATGTACGGCCTCAAGGGCAGAGGGCAGACGGAAGATCATTAGAACCCTCGTGCCTGCGTGCTGCACATGTGCGCATTAGAGCTGTTATGTGACAATAATCGTGATTAGTTAACATGAGAGGTCGCTTTCCCTGGAGGATTGCGACCTCTCTTCATTTTGAGGGATATTATGAAAACGCCGCAAGGTGCCGAAGAATTTATTGCAGAACAAAAAAAAATGCTTTTAGAAAACCCGGAATGCGCCAATTCGAGCTATAATCTGGGTGTCGCCCTTATGCAACAGGGAAAGCTGGACGAGGCCATTGATGCCTTTAACGATGCCATTGAGAACAGCGGCAGGATGTTCGAGGGTTATGTCAATCTGGGTTACATCTATTTCAAAAAAGGTGATCTGGATATGGTCATTCAGGCCAACCTTAATGCCATAGGAATAGAACCAAGATACGCCAGGGGTTATGCGAATTTAGGATTTGCCTATCTCCAAATGCACAGAGCCGATGACGCAATCGATTCCCTGAATAAGGCCATCGAACTCAATCCCCAAATTGTTCAGGCCTGGAGTAACCTCATGAACGCCTATCTCCAAAAAGAGGATGTGGAAAAAGCCATTGAGGTGGGAGAAAGGCTGGTCAAAATGGCGCCCGATTTTGCGTTGGGCCATAACAATCTCGCCTTTGCCTATTACACCAAAGAAAATTTTCAGAAAGCGATTGAGCATCTGGACAAGGCCGTTTCTCTCGGATTTGATGCCCACCCTGATTTCCTGAAGAAACTTGAGGCCTATCGCAAAGCATGAACCCTACCCAATTGTTTCGCAGCTATGAACTGCTGGTCGATAAAGCGGACCAGGCATTCCAGGAAATGCAGCAAAGATACGGCGACTGTGTCAGGTGCGAACGCCACTGTTCCGATTGCTGCCATGCCGTGTTCGGCCTGTTTTTGATTGAGGCAGCGTATCTTAAGCAGAATTTCGATCAGCTTAGTAAAGAAAAGATAAAGAAGTCCTTTCTGAGATGCAATGAGGCGGACAAGGCTCTTAAGCGACTTGAAAAAATGCTCAAATCATATGAAAACGATCCGGACATGCAGGGCTATGCCATGGCAAGAGAGAGAATCCGGTGCCCCCTTCTGGACGATAATCTGGACTGTATCCTCCACCCCATCACGTGCCGTGTCTACGGAATTCCCATAAAAATACAAGGAAAGGCCAGGGTCTGCGGGAAATCGGAGTTCAAAAAAGGCGTTACGTATCCCGCCTTTGACCTTGACGGTGTCTATCGAGATCTTTATGGACTATCTAAGGAATTTTTAAAACAATCCGGAATAAACGATCTTGAGAAGGCCTCCCTGTTGGTTTCAGTTTCAAAGACCATAAGCACGCCTTTCGAGATCCTCATAAACGAAAGTTTTGCATGACCTGATAAAGCTGGTTGACATGGCTTTTGAGGTGAGTCTTTATCACTGAAAAATCAACTGAATCTCCTTGGCAGTAAAAATCGAAAACTGAAAAAAAAAGCCTGCCAAGCTCTTCCCGGCTTAATGCCTTCAACAACATAAGCAGATCCATAGCCTTTCCGAGGTGGTATGAGCCATTCTCCTCCATAATGCGGAGTGCTTCAAAAAAACCCATTGTCACTGCCTCAACACAGGAATGCCCGGCCCATACCATGTCCCCCACACCATCCAACTTATCCAGTCTCATCTTAAGGGTCATGTGCAGGAAAAACCAAATAATGGCGACCATGGGGTTGATGTCCTTTTCTGATTCAAATACCATGCACGACTTATAATTCCTTGCTGTTGTGAGCCTTACATCGATGACGCCGTTTCTGCTTCTAACGACAAAATCTCCGGCCGCATGATGCCATGGAAACACCTCGCTGAAATTTTCCGTGTCATAGAAGAGGGTGAGAATCTTCGATGCCTGTCTGAATATCTCAAAGGCTTCCTCTTGTGATGCAAAACGATATCCGCATTCCTGGTCCCAAATGCGGATCTTCTGCCTTTGCCCGCTTTCATCTGAAGAGAAATGCCACTCGTGGTAACCTTCAAACCAATGGGCAATAAACATGGATAGGGTTTCCTTATGTATCCCGGCCCGGCACTTAACATCTCCTTTAAAATAAGGCTTCGGCAGATAGGGAAGGTTCCGTGTCCTGTCCAAAAAATTCAGCACCTCATATTCATGTGCCAGCAATGATCTGCCTTTTTCAGAGATAGCGGTACTCACAGCCAGTTTGCATGACTGATTATCCGTAAAGATCTCAACACTGGCAAGATGGTACAGGGCTCCATGCTTTTCACTCCTTATGAGCATCCTGTTAATCCTGGTGATATCCATGTCCTCACCCAACACAGGATTCAGGGCGATTCCATTATCCTCCAACATGAAACTCTTGATAGATTTGAAATAGTCACCCAAGGTTAGAAAAGGATGATTTTCTGAAGGTGTGATTTTAAAGGGTTTTGCAAGCTCATCTGGGCCGGCAGGGATGTCTCTTGTTGGAGCGGAGAAAAGAAATCTTACTATCATATTCAACGCGCACAAAATATTTTATTGCAGATTTCAAGCATTGAACTTCTCCAGCGCCTCTGATGCCACCTGTCCCACTGTCTTATTCTCCAATTCTCCATTCTCATAGATATGGATCTCACTATTTTCTTGCCGGAGCCTTTCCAAATCTTCACGTATCTCATGCGCGCCCAGGTTACCCAAAAGCCATGCGGTAAAACCACGTACTAAAGGATCAGGATCGTTGAGAAAGGGTATAAAATGAAATGTAGACTTGCGGAACAGGTCCGGCTTTACCTGGGAAATTCTTCCGATCACCTCAATGACCTGTGCGCGCCGTGTTTTATCGGGCAGGTATTGGTATAATTGAGGGACGTATCCCGCGAACATATCGGGCCTGTTCCTGATAATCTCTCCAATAGCCTCAAAGGCCCCCCATGTAAAAGCGGCTGTATCGGAAATGGAGTAAAACAGTCCCTGAAGGAGTTTCGAAATAGTCCCCGGATCACTTTTGCTAATCACGGCGGAAGCCTTTCCCAGGATCTCTGCCGCCCTTTTGCGGAACAGATCGTCACCTGAATAAAGAAGGCGTTGCAGATTTCTGATGAGCTTCCTGTCTTCCCCGGCCACGCTCAATATCTTATCAACCCGGAACTCTTTTACGTATTCCTCTATCTCTTTTTTTAGCAGGGACTTTTTGCCTGTACGGTTAATTTCGCGTTTAGATGCAAGCGAACTGGCTTTTTCGAGCCTCTTTTGAACGCCCTTCGATGTGACCTCCTGAACATCCTCATGCAATCTGATAAAGAAAAGGGCTCCGGATATTCGCCTGCCTTCATTGAATCCCCCGGGAACAATAAGATGGGTCATAAAATCATAGTTTTCGACTATTTCTTCCACGTAATCATCTCCGGGCAAAAGACCCCAAGCCAGGTCAGAATCCATGTTACACCCGAACACAAGGGCCTCGATCATGGCCGCTCCCAAATTATGACCGGTTTCATCACATGAGTACACGGCACCGCAGGAACATGACCCTACAGGCATTTCCCCCGGCATTCTGGTGCTCAATTCCTGGGGTCTCTCAATGAGATTTCCACAAAATGGGCAGGTGGGTCTTTTGAAAATCTCTCTATTCTGAAACTTGCTTTCAAACATAGGATATGTCTCGGGCAATTATTCCCTTCATATTAGTATTTCGTTTCATAAAAAACTTGACAAAGTCATTTCGAGGAGCAAAGCGACAAAGCAATCTCAAAAAAGTTTTCAATCTACAACACGAGATTGCTTCGCTAACGCTCGCAATGACAAGTTTTTGATGAAACGCTTTATTAAAGATCCAAGTCGAAACTGCATGCCTCCTCGTCATACTCAAAATCAACAATATCAAAATCCCCGCCTCTTGATTTGAAATGGATAATCCAATTTTTATACTCTTCCCCGGCAAAATCACAACTGACTGTTCCGATCCTGGCATGCAAACCCCTGAGCCTTGGAACGATTTCTTCATCAAAAAGTTCGGCGATACTCGCCTTTTCATGGTCTTCGAGTTCGTATCGAACGGGGCTCTTGTCTTCCTTCTCATTCATTTTGAATAACCATTCACGGGAAAAAGAGGTGAAAAAGATAACCGGCCTGTTTCCCAAGAACCTCACTGCTTGCCCGGTTAGGTTCAAAGCACTTTGACAGGGTCATTCGCTTTAGCGATCTTTCAAACGGGTTGAGAGGGCTTTTGGCGAGCGGGTATCACTTTGCAGGTCCGGGTAAATCCAGTGTCATACATTGATTGGATGGTCCGCACGATTTTGAAGTCAGTTTGGGCTGTTTTCCTCCCGGTCCAACGCCCATGACATAGTTGGTCCTGCTGACCACACGTTCAAAGGATTGGGACTTACACGCGGGGCATATGATTTCCAGCTTTTCATCCGAATTGACAAGCAGTTTTTCAAACAGTTCGCCGCATTTAAGGCACCTAAATTCAAAAATTGGCATTGTCTTGCTCCCCATCTATGGAGTAAAATATTTGTAGAAATTATAGTAACCAAGAAGACTAAAGTCAAATAGGCATTCAAAATCCGAGATATCAAATGATCCTCTCTTTTCATCCCTGTTTTGATGCAGATTCACAGATTATCCTGGGAAGTCGCCCACTTAATTCAAATCATCTCAAATTAATCCGCAAGGCAGAAGCCATTATCCTTCCTCAGGCACTCCAAGCGGAATTTTATCGAGCCTGCACGGAGTCCGGGGCACTTTTATTTCCAAACTATGAAATGCGCTTCAGGTATCCCGGGAAAATAGGGCAGAGTCTCATGTTCAGGGATTTCGGCTTTCCGCATCCTGAAACCTTTCGCTGGAACAAGCTGGAAGATTTCAAGAAAAAACACCTTTCCACGGAAACATTTCCTCACAAAAAACCTTTTTTGATAAAAGATGACAGGACCCATGAGGCGGAAGGTGTATACCTTGTTAAGGACAAGCATTCCCTCTCAGAGGCATTGTTAGACCTGGAAGTCAAGAAGCGATCCGGTTCGTCGGGCTTTATCACCCAGGATTACGTTTCATCAAACGGAAATATTCTCAGAGCGGTCATTATCGGAAAAAAGATTATGACCTATTGGAAGCGTCCCAACAGACAGGGGCAGGTTATAACCACAATCAGCCGCGGTGCCGTAATCGATCATCACTGGCGGCCAGATCTTCAGGCAAAGGCCGAAGGTCAGGCTCGATCCCTGTCAAAAAAAACGAGGATAAACGTGGCGGCAATCGATTTTGTATTTGATCTCTCAGAAAAAAAGCCTGAGCCGCTTTTTCTTGAAATAAACTACTACTTTGGCAGAAAGGGCCTGGGGGGTACAGAAAAGTATTATCTACTTTTTTATCAGGCGGTTCAGGATTGGCTGAAGAAGGCAGGTTTAAACTTGAAATCCGTAAGAATCGTTTAAAAAACGCATAGATTAAAAAATCCCTGCCCAAAGAGACTGTGTCACAATCTCTTCTGGTCATTGCGAGCGACCAAAGGGAGCGCGGCAATCCCTTTAATTTCGACGTGTTACGAGATTGCTTTGTCGCCTGGGGCTCCTCGCAATGACATTACGACACAGTCTCAAAGGGCGGGCCCTATGTGTTGATCACCCCATCAGGATATTCTATTAACGCACAATTGTTTCAGGCGAAGGAGTGGGGCTCTTCGAAAGGCCGCATCTTTCGAATAAAAATCCCTCTTACCTGTGCTGCGGCCCGAGTCGTGGTCTGCCCTGCAATGGTCCAATGGATTCATAATCCTTTCTTTCAGGTAGACCACAGGGAGGGCCGCTTGCAGCGCAGGAGTAGATGCGGACTTAAGAAGAGTGCCATACCGAGCCTTTAATCCCTCTTTGGCCTTTATATCCTGACATACACCCTCCTGGTTCTCGGGCCGTCAAACTCGCAGAAAAAGATCTTCTGCCATGTGCCGAGAACAAGGCGGCCTTTTTCAACCAGAACCGTGACGGAACTGCCCACAAGAGATGCCTTTATGTGGCTGTCTGCATTCCCTTCCATGTGTCGATATCCGGCATTCGGTGGCACCAGCTCATTTAGCTTTCGAATAATATCCGTACAAACTGCAGGATCAGCCCCTTCATTGATAGTTACACCCGCAGTAGTATGGGGCACATAGACCACGCAGGTCCCATCATCAACACCGGCGTTCGAAATCTCCTTTTGTACAAGGGAAGTGATATCCACCATTTCATTCCTTGAACCTGTTTTAACGTTTATATTCATAATTACCTCCTATGTGACAACAAAATTGCTTAATTTTCATAGCACAAAATAGGCCATTTGAAAATCCTTGCCAATAATGCACCTTTAAAATAGCATTTAATAATTGCAGTTGTGGCAAAACACAGTTAAATTTTGAGCTTTCCTGACTCGCGAACCTTTATACTCAACCTGGGAGTCTCTAAAAGAAGCATGAACATTTCAATTGTTATTCCTGCCTATAACGAAGGAGACAATATTGAGCCATTATATTCCTCTCTTGTCCGAGCGCTGAAAAACTCGGATCTAATTACGGATTATGAGATTATCTTTGTGGATGATGGTTCAACTGACCAGACATATTCAAATCTAATGTCAATAAGAGATAAAAAAGTACACACAATACGGTTGAAACACAATATGGGACAATCTGCCGCCTTAAAGGAGGGATTTAAGAAAGCAAAGAATGAAATAATTGTTACCTTGGATGCGGACCTTCAAAATGATCCCTCAGACATTGAAGGCATGGTAAGGAAACTTCTGGGAAACTACGAATGCGTCTGCGGTTGGAGATACGAGAGAGAAGATCCATTTGTCAAAGTCGTTTCATCAAAGATCGCAAACTGGATCAGGCACATTGTATTAAAGGACGGGTTTCATGATATGAACTGTGGAATGAGAGTCTTCAAAAAAAAATGTCTATGTGACGTGGAATTATTTGACGGAGCTCATAGATTTCTTCCCTTTCTGATTCAATTACGGGGCCACAGGGTGACCGAGCACAAGATAAGACACCATCCAAGAGAGTTCGGAGAATCTAAGTACAACATACAAAATCGAATTTTCAAGACGCTGTGTGATTTAATATATGTAAAAAAGATGCAAAAAAGGGCGAAAAGACTCACATGAAAAATCCTTATATTCCAAATAAACTTCAGAGAGTCGCTATGAAGATCTATTTTGAGTGGCCATTGTGGTTCAAAAAAATGACAATACCGATCATTGAAAGACAATTCATAAAAAAATTTGAT
>Ga0307425_1000988_pt1 | contig 17610 bp, 19 predicted proteins | sample SalMarWE160330MG_FD_202152 | JGI IMG/M metagenome (GOLD analysis project Ga0307425, IMG submission 202152) | Salt marsh sediment microbial communities from the Plum Island Ecosystem LTER, Massachusetts, United States - WE1603-30 | ecosystem: Environmental > Aquatic > Marine > Intertidal zone >...
GATGAAGGCGGGCACGGAGGCCCGCCCCACCGGACTTTTCATGATTTACCGGTGAGCCAAAGGTTCATGAGGAATTGCTTTTCTACAACATGAGAGGAGACCAGCCTTGCCAACGCCTTATGATGAGATGTGGGAAAAGCTCAACCTGGACCTGGCGACCCATGAGGGCTTGCTTCAGGTCCTGGGTAAATTTTACGGCGACATCTACTTGAGCCAATCCGGCCGGCTCAGGGGTATGGAATACCTGGATTTTGTCCTGTCGGAGGTCCACGGCCGGCGCATCCAGGAATTGCAGGAGGCCAGGGTCCAGGGCCGGAAAGTAATCGGCACCTTCTGCGTCTTTGTGCCGGAGGAACTGGTGCTGGCCGCCGACGCTATCCAGGTGGGGCTGTGCGCCGGAGCGGAAATCGGCAAGGAAGCGGCGGAGAAAATTCTGCCCCGCAACACCTGCGCCCTGATCAAATCGTTTGTGGGCTTCAAGATCGCCCGCCTCTGTCCTTACCTCGAGTCCTGCGACCTAGTGGTGGGGGAAACCACCTGCGACGGCAAGAAAAAGGCCTATGAAATCTTTGCCGACTACGTACCGCTCTATGTCATGGAAATCCCCCAAATGAAGCAGGCCTGCGACCGGGACCTGTGGAAAGCCGAGATCCTGCGATTCAAAGAGGAAATCGAGCGGATCACCGGAAAAAATATTCCCGCGCCCAGGCTCAAGGAGGCCATCCGGTTGGTGAATGCCCGGCGGGAGGTTTTGCAGCGCCTTAACCGCCTGCGGGTGACGGCGCCGGCCCCCATTTCGGGGCGGGACGTGCTGCTCATCAACCAGATCAGCTTTTATGACGACCCGGTGCGGTTCACCGCCAAGATCGGGGAACTGTGCGACGAACTGGAGGAGAGGATCAAGGCCGGCCAGGGGGTGGCGCCGGCGGACACGCCCCGGCTCATGCTGTCCGGCTGTCCCATGGCGGTGCCCAACTGGAAACTGCCTTTTCTGGTGGAATCTTCCGGCGGGGTCATTGTCGGGGAAGAATCATGCATCGGGAGTCGCAACACCCGGGACCTGGTGGATGAATCCGGGGAGACCCTGGAAGCCCTGCTGGACGCCATCGCTGACCGCTACCTGCGCATCGACTGCGCCTGCTTCACCCCCAACCCCGAGCGCCTGGAGCATATTGTGGCCATGGCCCGGGACCTCAAGGCGGACGGGGTCATCCACTACGGCCTGTCGTTTTGCCAGCCCTACGCCATGGAGGCCTTCAAGGTGGAAAAGGCCCTGGAGGACGCCGGGGTGCCCATGCTGAGCATCGAAACCGACTACAGCATGGAGGACGTGGAGCAGCTCAAGACCCGGGTGGAAGCCTTCGTCGAGATGCTGCATTAAGACCCAGGACTGACCGGGAGATAACCATGGCCAAAATTTATCCTCTGCATCTGCACTCTGACCCCCAACGGCGCCGACAGATGCAAGAAATCAAAACCCCCTTTACCGAGGAATATCTGGCGTTTTTCCTCCTGGCCCTGGATACCTCCACCCAGGTCGGCGCCGCCGCTCCCCGGGGATTAAAGGTTGTGCCGCGGGCTGATGAACTGCTGATGGAAGCACAGGATCAATTTGAACGCCAATTCATCTGAGGCAAACCATTCCGGAGGTTACGTATGAGTCCCCAAGATCCGGTGGCCGGCATCGACATCGGTTCCCGCTCCATCGAACTGGTGCTATTGGAAGGTGGGCAGGTGATGCGCCAGGCCAAGCTGCCCACCACCTTCGATCCCCTGGCCCAATGCCATCGGCTGCTGGAGGGTCTGCCCCCGGCCCGGATCGTGGCCACCGGCTATGGCCGCAAGCTCCTGGTGGAGAATTTTTCGCACCACCGGGTCACCGCCATTACGGAGATTCAGGCCTACGCCCGGGGGGCGTACTATCTCAATCCTCGGGTGCGCACCGTGCTGGACATCGGCGGCCAGGACACCAAGGCCATTTCTCTGGGGGAAGCCGGCCAGGTGGTCAAGTTTGAAATGAACGACCGCTGCGCCGCGGGCACCGGCAAATTCCTGGAATTCATGGCCACGGCCCTCCAGGTGCCCCTGGAGGACTTCGGCAGCTTTGCCCTCCAAGCGGAGCGGCGGATTCAAATCAACAGTATGTGCACCGTGTTTGCCGAAAGCGAGGCCACCTCCCTCATGGCCAGGGGGGAGCCGGCGGCCAATATCGCCCTGGGGCTCCATTTAGCGGTGGTGCAGCGGACCCTGGCCATGCTCCGCCGGGTGGGGATTGGGCCGCCGCTGCTGTTTGCCGGGGGAGTGGCCCACAACCCCTGCATCCGGGCCCTGCTGGAAGAGCATCTGGGCCTGCCGGTCATCGTCCCGGTGATGCCGGACCTGGTGGGCGCCCTGGGGGCGGCCCTGTATGGCCAGCAGGAGCGCCTCAAGAAGCAAGGAAGAGATCAGCCCGGCGTGGCCGCCTGAACCGAAGGGCGCCGGGGCTGCCGGGATACGTTAGAGGAGAACTTTACCTTATGTCGAAAAAAACTCTGGATTGCCGGGGGTTGGCCTGTCCCCATCCGGTGATCAAAACCAAGGAACTCACTGACCGGGGCGACCTCCAGCAGCTCACCGTGCTGGTGGACAACCCGGCCGCCCAGGAGAATGTCAGCCGGTTTCTCCAGCGGGCCGGTTTTCAGGTTCAGGTGGAAGGTCAGGGAGATACCTTTGCGGTCATCGGCTCCCAGGCGGGGGCCGAAACCTGCCAGGTCTTCGTGGAGAAACCGCAAGAGGCCCCCCGCAAGATCCTGGTCCTCATAGGCGCCGACCGGTTGGGGCGGGGCGATGCAGTCCTGGGGGCCAAGCTCATCGCCAGTTTCATTGCCACTCTCAAAGAAATGGGGCCGGAGTTGTGGTGTTTAATCCTGTTGAATGCCGGGGTGAAGCTGGCCGTGACCGGCTCCGAGGTCTTGGCCGGCCTCCTGGACCTGGAACAATCCGGGGTAAGGCTCCTGGTGTGCGGCACCTGTCTCAACCATTTCCAGCTCCTGGAGGCGAAGCAGGTGGGGGAAACCACCAACATGTTGGATATCGTCACCGCCATGCAGCTGGCCGACCACGTCATCACCCTGACCTGAGGGGTTGGCTGAACCAGGGGTTTCAGATTTTCTCATCCCGGTGGTCGGGGCGGATCGGCGTGTCCGCCCACCGGCCCCCGCCGTCCTTTCCCCACTCTCCGGATTTCATTGGAAAAATCCCCGCCGATAAGATAAAGTGAAAAATAGTGAGCAGGGCCTGAAAGCCCTTTCGTCCCTTTTCCCCCTCCCCCTTGAAAGGGGAAGGCGGGGTGGGGGTGACGGGAAGCTTTTCCCTGCTTGGAAAAGTTCCTGGTGGCACCGGTATCTTACCGGTGCGGGTGCACAGGTTAAAAACCTGTGCCACCAATATTTTTCATGCTTTACGGGTGGGCCGAAGGCCCATGAATGACTGCTTCGATGAATTAAAGTTTTATCCCGACACGGCGTTATGATGAACAAAGCTGACCTGCGGCTTTATTTTCGCCTCCTCACGTACCTCAAACCCCACAAATGGCGCATGAGTGCGTCCATCGTTGCTATGCTGGGAGTCTCGGCCATCACCGCCCTCCTGGCCTACCTGGTCAAGCCGGTCCTGGACGACGTCTTTTTCGCCAAGCGGGAAAGCATGCTCTATCTGCTGCCCCCCCTGGTGGTGATCCTCTACCTGATCAAGGGGGCCCTGTCCTACACCCACAATTACCAGATGAGCTACATCGGCAACGCCACCGTCACCCGCCTTCGGGATGAACTCTTTGCCTCCCTTCAGCGCCAGCCCCTGTCCTTCTTCGACGGCGAGGCCACCGGGGTGCTCATGAGCCGCCTCACTTACGACGTCAACCTCCTCCAGGATGCGGTGACCCGGGTGGTGACCAGCTTTTTCAAAGATTCCTTCACCGTCATCGGCCTCAGCGCGGTGGTCTTTTACCGGGAGTGGCGCCTGGCCCTCATGGCCATGGTGGTCTTCCCCCTGGCGGTGCTCATCATCGTCCAACTGGGCAAACGCATGCGCCGCATCTCCCAGGCGACCCAGGTGGCCAACGCCTACCTCTACACCGTGCTCCAGGAGTCCCTCATCGGCCAGAGGATCGTCAAGGCCTTTGCCCGGGAATCTTATGAGGAACGGCGCTTCTTGCAGGCCAACTGGGACTACTTCCGCATCCGCATGAAGCTGAACGCCACCCGGGAACTGTCCCCGCCGGTGATGGAGTTCCTGGGCTCCCTGGGCATGGCGGCGATCATTTTTTATGGGGGCTACGCGGTTATCCGGGGCACTTCCACCCCCGGGACCTTTTTTTCCTTTTTGGCCGCCCTCCTCATGCTCTACCAGCCCATCAAGAGCCTGAGCTCGGTCCAGAACGTCTTCCAGGAAGGCCTGGCGGCGGCGGTGCGGGTCTTCGGCCTGATGGACCGGCAGCCGGAGATCGCCGACGCCCCCGGGGCCGCAGCCATCCCGCCCCTGGCCCAAGAGATCGGCTATGCCGGGGTCAGCTTTGCTTACGACGGCCGGCAAAACGTCCTGCACCATATCGACTTCACCGTGCGCCGGGGCGAAGTGGTGGCCCTGGTGGGCCCCTCCGGCGCCGGCAAATCCACTCTCTTGAACCTCCTGCCCCGCTTCTATGAGGCCGGCGGCGGCGCCATCTCCATCGACGGCCACGATATCAGGCAGGTCACCCTGGCCTCCCTCCGGGACCAGATTGGGGTGGTCACTCAGCAGACCATCCTGTTCAACGACACCGTGCGCCACAACGTGGCCTATGGCCGCCTCACCGCCACTGAGGACGAAATCATCAACGCCCTCAAGGCCGCCCACGCCTATGATTTTGTCATGGCCATGCCCCAGGGCCTGGACACCCTCATCGGCGAACAGGGGGTCCGCCTTTCCGGCGGCGAGCGCCAGCGGCTGGCCATCGCCCGGGCTTTACTTAAGGACCCGCCCATCCTGATTCTGGATGAGGCCACCTCCTCCCTGGACTCGGAATCCGAGCGGGAAGTGCAGGAGGCCCTGGACCAGTTGATCCAGGGGCGCACCACCCTGGTCATCGCCCACCGCCTCTCCACCGTCCGGAACGCCGACCGCATTATCGTCATGGAAGACGGCCGCATCGTGGAAACCGGCCCCCACGCCGAACTCCTGGCCGCCGACGGCCTCTACCGCCGCCTCTACGAAATGCAGTTCGCCCGGGAAGAGGAGGAAGGCCCCGCCGCCGCCAATGAGACCCAGGCCCCCGAGGCGTTGAAATCGTCTATCAAGTGAGCTATGCGGCCTTACTGGCATAATCTGTTTCGGCGACTGCAAGAAGGGGAGGGCGCCGGCCCGCCTTTAAGCCCGGTCATCAGGGCGGGGGCCGCGGTCGCCTCCCGGCTTTACGGCCTGGGGGCCAGGGGCCGCCGGGCCTTTTATGCCCGGGGGCTGCTTCAGGTCAAACGGTTGCCGGCCCCGGTGGTCAGCGTCGGCAACCTGACGGTGGGCGGCGCCAGCAAGACGCCGGTGGTGGCCTGCTTGGCCCGGCTCTGGCGGGACCGGGGCAAGCGGGTAGCCATCCTCAGCCGGGGCTACGGCGGGCAGAGCCGCGGCGTTACCTGCATCTCCGACGGGCAGAATACTTACAAAAAACCCCCCGAGGTCGGCGAAGAGCCCTACGGGCTGGCCCGGGCCCTGCCCGGGGTGGCGGTCTACACCGGGGCCTGCCGTTATGCCGCCGGGCTGGCCGCCTGGCAGGAGTTCAACCCGGACCTTTTTCTGCTGGACGACGGCTTCCAGCATTTTCAACTGCACCGGGACCTGGACCTGGTGCTGCTGGATGCGGCCTCGCCCTGGGGCAACGGCCGGTTGCTGCCCTGCGGCCCTTTGCGGGAGCCCCCCACCGCCCTGCAGGAGGCCCGGATCATCATCCTGACCCGCTTTGAGCCGGCGCGCCACCAGGCGCAGCTTGCGACTATCCAGAGGGCCTACCCCGATAAAACGGTATTGACCGCGGCCATCGACCCGGTCAGGGTTACGTCCTATCCCGGGGGGCATACCGAGGCGCCGGCGGCCATGCGCCACCGGGCCCTGGTCGCCTTTGCCGGCCTGGCCCGCCCGGAAGTCTTTACCGCGACCTTGCAGGAACTGGAGGTGGACCTGAAAGCCTTCCGGGCCTTTCCCGACCATCATGCCTACAGCCGCCGGGAAGTGCAGGACTTGACCGACACCGCCCGGGCCCTGGGAGCCGGAGCCCTCATCACCACCGGCAAGGATTGGGCCCGCCTGGGAGAGCGCTGGGACGGGGGCTTGCTCTTGTGGGTTCTGGAAGTGGAGGCCCGGCTGACGGAACCCGAGCGCCTCCTATCACTCCTGGACCGCACCTGTCAAAAGTAAGGCAGCAAGCCGGCCAGCCTCTCCCTCATATCGTTTTCGGTTTTCAGTTTTCGGTGAAAAAACAAGAAAATTTTACAAGTTATAGGTGTGTTCGAAAAGTTTTTGGTGGCACCGGTATCTTACCGGTGCGGGTGCACAGGTTAAAAACCTGTGCCACCAAATCTTTTTATAATTTATGGGTGGGCCGAAGTCCCATGAATGACTTTTATCTGCCGCCGCGGCCCCTGTACGCCTTTTCATGCTTTACAGGTGAGCCGCCGGTTCATGAACAACTGCCTTTTCAGGCTGCCTCTACCGTATCCGGCGAAAATGTTTTACAATACCTCAGCAGTCTCACTTTACGCCTTCAAGGAGAGGGCGAGTGACCCCGACGGTCGCGCCTCAAGAATGACTCACGCTCCCAAGGAAAAAGCCAACCGGCATAAAGACCTGCCCCTGCCGCCCGAGGTCCGGCAGCGGTTTCAGCAGTTGCAGGCCTCACGCCGGTTTACCCGGGACCCGGAAGTGGTGCGGCAAGTCCTGGTGCGAGCCCCGAACTGGGTAGGGGATGCGGTCATGAGCCTGCCGGTGCTGGCGGGACTGCGGCGGCTTTTTCCCCTGGCTGAGATCACCATGCTGGCAGTGCGCCGGGTGGCGCCGCTCTTTGCCGCCCAGCCCGGGGTGACCGAGATCATCCATTACCCGTCGGGGCGGGGGAAGTGGCAGGTCCTGTGGGATTTGCGCGGCCGCTTCGACGTGGCCCTGGCCTTGCCCAACTCCATGGAGTCGGCCCTGGGATTATGGCTGGTGGGGGTGCCGTCCCGGGTGGGTTATAACACCGACGCCCGCCGGTTTTTCCTCAAAGAGGCCGTGTCCGGCCACCGGGACCTGGCCGGTTTGCACACCGTCTTTTATTTTCTGGGCTTACTCAAGGCCCTGGGGGGAGTGGCCACCTTTAGGCCTCCCACCCTTTTTCTTACGCCGGAGGAAGAGTTCAATGGGGCCCGGTTCCTGGAAGAATCCGACCTCCCCGGCCAGGGTCCCTGGGTGGGATTGAGCCCCGGCGCAACGTACGGCCCGGCCAAACGCTGGGAGCCTTCGCGCTTCGCGGCCCTGGGCCGGGAACTGCAGCGGGAGTTCGACGCCCGGCTGGTGCTGTTGGGGGGGAAGGCCGAACGGCCGGTGGCGGAGTCGGTCAAGGAGCATCTGCCGGGGCCGGTGGTGGATCTGGTGGGGCGCACCAACCTGCGGCAGGCCCTGGGGATCCTGTCTCAACTTCACCTCCTGGTGACCAACGACTCGGGGTTGATGCACGCCGCCGCCGCCCTCTCGGTGCCGCTGGTGGCCCTGTTCGGCTCCACCGACCCCGGGGCCACCGGTCCCTTCACCTCCCGGGCCACGGTGATTCGCCATCTGCAGCCGTGCAGCCCGTGTTTCCAACGCACCTGCGAGGTGGGTTACCCTTGCCTGACCGCCATCAGCGTGGACGAGGTCGCCGCGGCCGCCCGCGCCTGGCTCAAGGACGGCTCATGAGTCAACCGGCGGTGTTTCTGGACCGGGACGGCACCATCAACGAGGAGATGGGCTATATCAATCACCTGAGCCGGTTTAAGCTGCTGCCCCAGGCGGTCCCGGCCATACGCCGCCTCAATGCCGCGGGCCTCAAGGTGGTGGTCGTCACCAATCAATCCGGGGCGGCCCGGGGCTACTTCCCCGCCAGCCTGGTGGATGAGATTCATGCGCACCTGAAGCAGGTGCTGGCAACCGGGGGCGCCCATCTGGACGGCATTTACGCCTGCCTCCACGGCCCGGACGACGACTGCGCTTGCCGCAAACCCCAGCCCACCCTGATGGAGCAGGCGGCCCGGGACCTCAATCTGGACCTGTCCCGCTCCTATGCGGTGGGCGACCGCTATCGGGATATTGAGACCGCGGCCAACGCCGGGGCCAAGGGCATCCTGGTGCTCACCGGCTACGGCCGGGGGGAGTATGAGTATTTGCGGGCGGCCCAAAAGGTGCAGCCGGTCAAGGTCGCCGACGATCTCCTGGACGCGGTGGAGTGGATTTTGCAGGACCTGGGGAAATAGCCGTGGCAGGGGCGAGGCGGCGGGTCGCCCTTCTGGAGCATTCCGTACGTAATATTTCTTTGAGAGGGTGGATTTAGGGGATTTAGGGGCAATAATGTCCAATTTACCGTGAAAGTCCATCGTAGGGGCGGGTTTAAAATCCGCCCCTACAGAAGCTTTCATTTTCGGGGGTGGCTGAAAAACGGCCATGACCGTTTAGCTCCAAGAGATCATCGAGGTCATTTTCTTGTCATTCTGAGGGAGCCGTAGGCGACCGAAGAATCTCAAAATATGAGATGCTTCGCTACGCTCAGCATGACAAAATATAAAGTTAAAATGTAGGGTAGGCACGGCCCGCCATCCTCTTGGGAACGAGGAAAAAATCCACCTCATGACCCCATCTAATCCATCCCGCCAACCACAAATTCTCCTGGTCAAGCTCAGTTCCTTCGGGGATGTGCTCCATGCCCTGCCCACCCTGGAGGCCCTGCGCGCCGCCTACTCTGAGGCCCATATTACCTGGCTGGTGGAGGCCGCCTATGCGCCCCTGCTGGCCGGCCACCCCGCCCTCAATGAAGTCTGGGTGGCGCCCCGGCTGCGGCCTGCCGAGTTTTTGTCAGGGACCAATCCGGCCCGGTTGCGTCGGCTGGTCCGGCAACTCCGCGTCCGCCCCTTCGACCTGGTCCTGGACCTCCAGGGCTTACTGAAGAGCGCCGTGTGGGTGGCCCTGGCCCGGAGCCCCCGCAAGGTGGGCCATGACCGAACCCGGGAGTTCAGCTATCTGGCCCTCACCGAACGGGCGCCCCCCTTTGATCCGGAGGCCCACGCGGTGCGGCGCTACCTGAACCTGGCCCACTATCTGGGGGCCCCTCCGGCCCCGGCCCGCTTCCGGCTGGGACTGGATGCGGCGGTCGACCTGGCGGCGCTGCTTCCGGGAAAGGCCGGGCGGCCCCTGGCGGTGCTCCATCCCGGGGCCCGCTGGCCCTCCAAACTCTGGCCGCCTTCCTCCTGGGCCCGCCTGGCGGAGTGGCTGAGCCGGGACCGGGGCTTTCAGGTGGCCGTCACCGGGAGCGCTGCGGACCGGGAATTGGTCGCGGCTATCGTGGGGCAGAGCCAGGCGCCGATCCTCAACCTGGCTGGAGCCACTTCGCTGGCTCAGCTTGCCGCCATCTTACGAAAAACCCGGCTGGCCGTCACCGCCGACACCGGGGCCATGCACCTGGCCGCGGCCCTGGGGACGCCGGTGGTGGCCCTGTTCGGCCCCACCGCCCCCTGGCGCACCGGTCCTTTCGGCCCGGGCCACCAGGTGGTGCGCCTGGATCTCCCGTGCAGCCCCTGCTTTCAGCGCCGCTGCCCCGAGCCCCGCTGTCTCACTGACCTCACCCCGGAAATGGTTGCGGCCGCGTGCGAGAAAACCTTGTCTGTCCGGCCCATTAGCTGATAATATGCGATAGGTTGAAGTAATTTTGCCGCCCCAGCCACGGCCGCTATCTGGGTTTGATGCAAGGCGGTTCACAGAAGCATTCTGTAGGGGCGGGGTCTCCCCGCCCCTGTTTGAAACCGGCTCTTGATTGGGCGGGGGAACCCCGCCCCTACGACAAATATTGATCCCCATGCTTTAGTGAACAGCATTGGGATTAGATAACCGAATCTGGAGGACCCATGCCCATCAGCAAAGAACTCCTGGAAATCCTGGCCTGCCCCAAATGCAAGGGGGACATTCGCCTCAACGAGAAGGGCGACGGTCTCATCTGCGAGACGTGTCGGCTGGTTTATGAAATCAGGGACGATATCCCCATCATGCTCATCGATGAGGCCAAACCTTTAAAGCAGTAGTCAGTGGTCAGTTGTCAGTTGCCAGAAAATGCAATAACTGACCACTGACCCCTGGCCATTGGCCCCCGTATTTATATGCCTCGTTTATCCGTCACCGTCATCGCTTTGAACCAGGAAGCCCATATCAGCGAGTGCCTGGTGTCCGTCAGCTTTGCCGACGAAATCGTGGTGGTGGACACCGGCAGCACCGACCGCACTGTGGAGCTGGCCCGGACCTATACCGACCGGGTTCTTCAGGCCGACTGGCAAGGCTTCGGCCGCACCAAGAACTATGCCCTGGACCAGGCCCGGGGCGACTGGGTCTTTAGCCTGGATACGGATGAACGGGTGCCGCCGGCCTTAAAAGACGAAATCCTGGCAGTGGTCGCCGCCGACGGGCCCCTAAACGGCTACCGGGTGCCCCGGAAGAACTACTTTTGCGGCCGCTGGATCCGGCACTTGGGCTGGTACCCCGATTACACCCTGCGCCTGTTTCGTCGGGACCGAGGCCGCTTCCGGGACCGGGAGGTCCACGAAGAGGTGGTGGTGGACGGGCCGGTGGGGACTTTCCAGACCCCTCTGGAGCATTTCAGCTACCGGAGCGTCAGCGAATACGTCACCCGCATGGATCGCTACGCCCGCCTGGCGGCCCAGGAACTGGCCAAGGCGGGCCGGCGCCCCTATCCGGGAGAACTATTCTATCGCCCCTTTTTCTCCTTTCTTCATCTCTATTTTATCCGCCGGGGGTTTCTGGAAGGCGCCCCGGGATATGCCCTGGCGGTGCTCATGAGCATGTACAAGTTCCTAAAATATTACTATCTCCGGGAACTCTCCCGGGGGAGGGACCTCCATGGCCATTGACCCCAGCGCCAGGATCGCCCCCGGGGTGGAGTTGGCCGCCGACGTGGAAGTGGGGCCGGGGGTGATCATTGACGGCCCCAGCGCCATCGGGGCCGGCACCCGCATCCTGGCCCACGCCTATATCGGCCCCTACACCACCATCGGGGAGCACAACCTCATCGGTTTCGGGGCCATCGTGGGCTACGACCCCCAGGACTACGCCTTTACAGGGGAAGAGAGCTACACCATCATCGGCGACCACAACCTGATCCGGGAGTACGTCACCATCCACCGGGGCACCACCCCCGGCAGCGCCACCCGGGTGGGTAATCACAATTTTCTCATGGGATTGAGCCACATGGCCCACAACTCCTCCCTGGGGAATCACGTGATGGTGGTCAACGGCGCCCTGGTGGGCGGCTACGTGGAGGTGGCAGACCGGGCCTTTATTTCGGCCAACTGCCTGCTACACCAGTTCATCCGGGTGGGCACCCTGGCCATCCTGCGGGGCGGCGCCCGGGCCTCCCGGGATATCCCTCCTTACAGCGTTATCGACGGCACCCACACGGTAAAGGGGGTCAACCTGGTGGGATTGAAACGGGCCGGTTTGGCTGCCGAAACCATTGCGGCCCTGCGCCAGGCCTTCCGGTTGTTGTTCTTCCGGCGGGGCAACCTCAAGGCGGCCCTGACCCGGGTGGAGCAGGAGGTGCCCATGACCCCGGAAGTGGCCCACCTCCTAAAATTCATCCGGGCCGCCAAACGGGGCGTAGCCATGGGTCCTAAGGATGCCGGCGATGCCGACCCCGAATTATAAGCGCATCCTGGTGATCAAGCTGAAGCAGCCGGGGGACGTGCTGGTGAGCACCCCGGTGATCGCCGCTCTGAAAGAGGCCTGGCCCGGATGCCACCTGACCTATCTGGTCTCCCGGGGCACCGAGGCGATGGTGTCCGGCCACCCGGGGCTGGACGGCCTCATGGTGGTGGACCGGCGGGGCGAGACCTGGGGACAGAAACTTAAATGCATCCGAGACCTCCGGCAGCAACGCTTCGACCTGGTGCTGGAGCTTTCCGGCGGCGACCGGGGCGCCATCTACTCCCGGCTCAGCGGGGCCCGGGAGCGGCTCGGTTTCCAGCACCCCCGGCAGCCCTTCTGGCAGCGACACGGCTGTTTCACCCGCCTTCTCCCCCGTCCCCCCGTGAAGATGCACATGGTGGAGCAGAACCTGGAGGCGGTGCGGGCCCTGGGGATCGAACCGGTGAACCCCCGCTTGCAGTTTTTTTGGGACGACCAGGTGGAGCAACGGGTCCAGGACCTGATCAGATCCTGCCAACTGGCCGACCGCCCCTTTGTGGTGATGCATCCCGGGGCCGGCTGGCGCTTCAAGTGCTGGACTCCCGCGGGCTACGCCCGGGTGATCGAGGCCTTTGAGCAGGAATGGGGCCTGCCGGTGGTCCTCACCGGGACCCGGGCCGCCCATGAGCAGGAGCTGCTGGTCGAGGTCCATCAGGAGTGCCGGGCCGCGCCCATCGATCTGGCGGGTAAGTTGAGCCTGAAAGAGCTGGGGGCCCTCATCGCCAAGGCCCGCCTCTTTTTCGGGATGGACAGCGCCCCCATGCATCTGGCCGCGGCGGTGAACACGCCGGTGGTGGCGCTGTTCGGCCCCAGCGGGGTGTTTAACTGGGGCCCCTGGGGCGAGGGCCACCTGGTAATAAAGAAAGACTGGGATTGCCTGCCCTGCGGCCAAGACGGCTGTGAGGGCGGGAAAATCAGCCGCTGCCTGGTGGAGCTGACCCCGGCGGAGGTGGTGGAACGGATGACCCGGCATTTCGGCAAATTATCGGCAGGGTGAGACTGGTTTCTTTTTTCTGTAAGGGCACGTAATCCCTATGACTTACTGCTTACTGCTCACTGCTCACTGCTTACAGTAATGAAGATCGCCCTCTTACGACAGCGGGTTACGGCCCTGGGCGGGGCTGAGACCACCCTGAGCTACCTGGCCCGGGGCCTGGCCGCGGCCGGGCACGAAGTTACGGTGTACGGCGCCGACCGGCAGGCCGAGGCCCAGGCCGCCCTGGGGCCGGAAGTCGGCTACGTCCGGGTGCCCGTCTGGGGCGGCAAGACGCTCCGGCTGCTGGCCTTTGCCCTGATTAGCCGCCGCCTTGTCAAGCGGGCCAGGCTCCAGGTGGGGTTCAGCCTGGAGCGGGTTCCGGGTCTACCGGTCTACCGGGCCGGGGACGGCTGCCACCGGGAGTGGTTGGCCCGCCGGACCCCGCATCTTTCCAACCCGGCCCGGATCTCCCAGGGCCTGAGCCTCTTTCACCGGGTGATGCTCTCTTTGGAGGAGCGGCTCTTTACCGACCCGGGCCTCTTGCGGGTGATCGCCAACTCCCGGCAGGTGCGGGGAGAAGTCATCCGGCACTATGGGGTGGACCCGGCCAAAATCCGGGTGATTGTGAACGGCCTGGACCGTCAGCGGTTTCACTTCCTTACGGCTGAAGCCCGGGCCGAGCTGTGTCATCGCCTGGAGACGCCCGCGGACCGGGAGATTGTGTTATTCGTGGGTTCAGGCTTTACCCGGAAAGGCCTGGCTCATCTTTTCAAGGCCTTCGCCAGTCTAAAAGATAGAGACAGTCTTTTGTGGGTGGTGGGCAAAGGGGATATCGTCACTTACCAGGGGGCCGCTGCAGGTCTGGGCGTGGCTGACCGGGTCAAATTCTGGGGGCCGACGCCCGAGACCGCGCCGTTTTATCAGGCCGCCACCGTCCTGGCCCTGCCCACCATCTATGACCCGTGCAGCAATGTGGTGCTGGAGGCCCTGGCTTGCGGGACGCCGGCGGTCACCACCGCGGCCAACGGCGCGGCGGAATTCATCACCCCCGGGGAGAACGGCGCCGTGGTCCAGGACCCCGATGATATCGCCGCTCTCAGTGAGGCCCTGGCGGCTTTTCTGACCCGGGGCCGGGACCCCCAGGTGCGCCGGGCCGCGGCCCAAGCGGTGGCCGACCTCAGTTGGGAAGCCACCGTGGCCCAGACCCTGGAAGTACTGGAGGAGGCAGCCTCATGAGAACAGTTTATTCGGGCTTGCTGGAGCCTGGCAATCAGTTGATGACTCTGACCGGTTGCCGTGCTGACTCACTGCTCACTACTTACTGAACATTATGCTTGCCCTCTACTTTGACGGAAAGCCAGCCCTTCAGGAAGTGCCCCGGCCCGAACCCGGCCCCGGTGAGGTTCTCGTCAGGGTTCGTCTGGCCGGCATCTGCCGCACTGACGTGGAGGTCCTCCGGGGCTACCATGACTTTCGGGGGATCATGGGCCACGAATTCCTGGGAGAGGTGACCGGTCCCGAGGATTCCCCCTGGCGGGGGCAGCGGGTGGTGGGGGAGATCACCGTCGGCTGTGGGGCGTGCGACCTTTGCCGTCGGGGTCTGGCCCGGCACTGCCGCGAGCGGCGGGTGCTGGGGCTCAAGGACCACGACGGCGCCTTTGCCCCCTACCTCACCCTGCCGGCCACCAACCTCCACGCCGTGCCCCCGGAAGTCCCGGATGTCTGGGCGGTCTTCACCGAACCCCTGGCCGCCGCCCTCAGGGTCCAGGAAGTTGCGCCCGTGTCGCCCTCGGATCGGGTCCTGGTGGTGGGCGACGGCCCCCTGGGGATCCAGGTCTCCTGGGTCCTGGCGCTCAGCGGGGCCGAAGTTCATCTGGCCGGGCACCACCCGGAGCACCTGTCCCTGGCCCGCCCCTGGGGAGTTGCCGCCTTTCTTTCCGCCGATCTGCCCACCGGGGACTACGATATCGTGGTGGAGGCCAGCGGCAGCCCCGGCGGTCTGGAGTGGGCCCTCTCCCGGGTCCGGCCCTTGGGTACGGTGGTGCTGAAAAGCACTTACGCCGGCCAATATCCCCTGGACCCAGCAGCCCTGGTGGTTCCGGAGGTGCGTCTGGTGGGGTGCCGCTGTGGGCCCTTTGCCGGGGCCCTGCGCCTCTTACAAGACGGCCGGGTTGATCCCCGTCCCCTCATCCACCGCACTTTCCCCCTGTCCCGGGGTCTGGAGGCCCTGGCCTGGGCCCAACGCCCCGGGGTGTTGAAGGTCTTGCTGGATTGCCGGGAGGGAGTCTGAGGGCGGCGGTTTAAGCATGCATCACCCCGGGAGATTTTCCCCCAGGCCGGCCTCAGGTAAAATTGATATAATTAATAAGAATGACAATCTCTCGCAATTGCCAGAAGGAAACGTAGGGTGCGTTTTACACACCATCAAAAGGCGCCTGAAACGCGCCCTAGTGCTACGGGTCTGCAGTTATGAGCAGTTTTCTCGAATATGAAGTCAAGCCCGGGAGCAACGTGGCCCAGGGCCTGCCCCGGCAGCGCCTGACGGTGCTCTCCCCCATCTGGCGGGGCCCGGCCCTGACCCTGAAATATCCCGACGGGGAAGTCCACACCCTGGTGGGCTGGTCGGGTTCCGGCCCAGGAGCCCCTTGCGATCTCCAGGTTTTCTGGACCCGGCCGGAGCCGACGGCCCCGACGGTGGCCCTGGCCATCGGCGGCGATGCCGGGGTGCGGCATTTCGGGCCCGGCGCCGCCGACGACCCCGCCCAGGGGTCTCCCTTCCTGGGGCTGGCCGACAGCATGATTCCGGCGGTGGTCCTGGAAGTCATCGGCCCGCCCCCGCCACCTGAACCGAAGCCCCGGTTACTTTTGGCCTGAATAGTGTGATGTCTCATAATTGTTATGATATCTAATACTATGGTTTTTTTACCCCCCTTTTCTAAAGGGGGGTAGGGGGGATTTTAGATAACATCCTGAAATCCCCCTAAATCCCCCTTTTTCAAAGGGGGACTTTATTACATTGAGGGCTTAATTTTTCGCTTGATTTAATAACATACTAGTTACGGAACGCTACACTAGGTGGCTTTGCGGTCGAATCATGCCTGGGCGGCAAAAATCATCCAACCAGGCCAGGAAGCCACTGAAATTGGGGACGACTGATTGGAGGACCGACATGCGTTTTGGGGTGCGACCATTATTGCTATCTTTGGGACTGGCAGCGGCTATCCTGATGGGCACGCTGCCGACGGCCCCGGCCCCGGCCCTGGGGGCTACCGCCTTGGGGCTGCAAGAAGACTTTATCCGGGTGGCCCAGCAGGTGACGCCCTCGGTGGTGAGCCTCAAGGCCATCCGGGTGGTGACGGTGAAGCCTTTCGGCCCCCCCGAGGATTTTTTCCGGGGCACTCCCTTTGAGGGCATGTTCCGGGAGTTCGGCGGCCAGCCCATCCGGCGGCGCATGGTGGGCCAGGGCTCCGGCGTCATCATCGACAGCCGGGGCTACATCCTTACCAACAATCACGTGGTGGCCGGGTCCCAGCAGCTCCTGGTGCACTTAAACGACGGCCGGAAGGTGACCGGCCGGCTGGTGGGCGCCGATCCCCGCTTTGACGTGGCCCTGGTTCAGGTGCCGGTCCAGGGTCTGAAAGCCGCCAAACTGGGAGATTCTTCCAAGATCAAGGTGGGGCAGTGGGCCATCGCCATCGGCAGCCCCTTCGGGCTGGAAAAGACCATGACCGTGGGCATTATCAGCGCCACCGGCCGCCGGGGGCTGGGCCGGGGCACTTACGGAGACTTCATCCAGACGGACGCCTCCATCAACCCCGGGAACAGCGGTGGGCCCTTGCTGGACATCAACGGCCAGGTGGTGGGCATCAACTCCATGATTTCCGCCCAGGGACAGGGCATCGGTTTCGCCATCCCCATCAACATGGCCCGGCAGATCATCGCTCCCTGGATAAAGTGAGCAGTGACTCCGGAAGAACGTACCGCCAGGCTTGAGGACCATTTCCACCAGGTCCAGGCCATCATCCAGGCCCAGGAGATGTGGGAGCGGGTGCCGGAGTGGGCCCGGCAGTTCTCCCCGAAAAATCTCGAGGGGGTGGTGAAGTTCGCCTACTTCGGCGGGTTCATCGACATGGCCGGGGTGCGCCGCTTCCTGCTGGTGGACCGAAAGGATTTGCGCCCCCTGCTGGTCAAGTGGTACGAGGAGGTCCGGGAGCAGGGCTGCTGGCTCTGTTAGGGGAGCCTTCTATCAACTCGATGATAGAGGGCCTCTGGCAAAATGCAGCCGCAGGCGGAAGCACGCGCCGCCGGAAATTTTCAAGCAATGGGTGAAAATCTTCGGTCTCCAAGCGAATTTTGCAAGAGGCTGAGCTTGATAAACTTGTCTTTTAATTTGTGGTTGATGGACAAGTCGGGAGAACCCAATCCAGACTTAATTAAATAAGCATTAACGAATATCCGGTTTTTCAAGTAAACGTATCCGGCTATCAAGTCGGGATCGATCACATAATCGTCTTTTATGAGGACATTTTTCCCCAGTATCCGGGTCCGGAGATACTCAATAGTCGCGTCTTTTTGGTTTATCTTTACTCCCAGGAACCTGACGTTCGGGCCGTTATTGATCCTGATGGTTTGGGCGTCGATAATGTGCGTCACCTTATGCA